>Ga0209611_10008940_pt1 | contig 15391 bp, 13 predicted proteins | sample S1TSphgellanicum_3_FD_187693 | JGI IMG/M metagenome (GOLD analysis project Ga0209611, IMG submission 187693) | Host-associated microbial communities from peat moss isolated from Minnesota, USA - S1T2_Fc - Sphagnum magellanicum MG (SPAdes) (version 2) | ecosystem: Host-associated > Plants > Peat... | reverse complement strand
TGTGTGGACCACGAAGACAGAATCCATTGGAGGATGCAAGTACTACGTGAGTTTCATTGATGACCACACAAAGAAGGTGTGGGTCTACTTCATGAAACACAAAGGTGAAGTGTTTCAACATTTTTTGAACTTCAAAGCAATGATGGAGAAGGAAAAGGGTGTGAGCATCAAGTGCCTAAGGTCCAATGGAAGGGGAGAGTATTTTTCAAATGAATTCAGTGAGTACTTGAAGGAGCATGGAATTCAAAGGAAGTACTCATGTACTTATTCCCCACAACAGAATGGAGTTGCTGAAAGGAAAAACGGGCACATTACAGAAATAGCACGTGCCATGTTGAATGAGAAGAATTTGTCAAATTACTTTTGGGTTGAAGCGGTAGCAACTGCATTCTATCTCATGAATCGAACACCCACAACGATAGTTCATGGCATGACACCTGAAGAAAAATTCACAAGCAAGAAACCAGATGTCTCACACCTCAGAGTGTTTGGTTGCATTACATACGTGCATGTTCCTGATGAGAAGAGATCAAAACTACACCCAAAAGTTGAGAAATGTATCTTCATTGGATATTCCTTAGAACAAAAAGGATATAGATGCTTCAATCTTCCACTCGGAAGTTGCAAGTGAGTAGAGATGTTGTGTTTGATGAGATGGTTAGCTGATACTCACCATTAAAAGTAGCAAAAGATGAAGAGGCTAGAAATGGTCATGTTTCATCAAATGTGGAACAAGAATCACAATTAATCAGTGGACCACAAGAGTCTTCAATTAGTGGGTCCAGTAGCACTCCATGGAAAGGAAGATTAAGACTTTCAAACATTGTACATGGTAGTTCTCAAACATCATCTAGAAATCCTCATGTAGATGATGAGTCAAGTGATTCAAAGAAGAGTGTGGGTGAAGAATCAAGAATCCCTTCAGTTACTACTCCTGGAGCTCGGATGGCCAAGAAAGTTTTGAAAACACCTGACAACAACAATGGAGTGCGAATATCCACACGAGTCAAGTACCTTGTACAAAAACTCACATATGATGGCTTTGTAGCTCATCATTATGCATACATGGTGAGAGTTATACAGGAGGTTGAACCCATTTATTTTGAACAAGCGGTTGGAAACCCTAAATAGGACAATGCCATGGATGAAGAGATGGCGACTTTGGATGCAAGAAAGTAATTGGGTGCAAATGGGTGTACAAAATCAAACACAATGCAAATGGATCTATGAGCAAATACAAAGCAAGATTGATTGCCAAAGGTTATGCCCAAACTTATGGCATAGACTATGAGGAGACCTATAGTTCAATTGCCAAAATGACAATTGTAAGAATATTCATTATTATGGCAGTAGCAAAAGGATGGTCTTTACATCCAATGGATGTAAAGAATGTTTTTTTTCATGGAGATTTACATGAAAAAATGTACATGGAACAACCACTAGGTTATGTGGACCAAACACATCCTAATTTGGTTTGTAGGTTGAAGAAAGCTTTGTACGGCTTGAAGCAAGCACCTAGAGCTTGGTCAGATAAGATAGGTCAATATCTTGTCACAAGTGGATTTCAAACATCTCATGCAGATTTTTCACTATATGTGAAAAGGACAGATCATGGGATTGTAATCATAGTCATCTATGTTGATGATTTGATTTTCACAGGAGATAGTGATGCAGACATCTTTGATTTGAAGAAGCTTTTGAAACAAAAGTTTAAGATGAAGGATTTGGGAGAGTTACGTTACTTCCTCGACATTGAGGTAATCTAGTCCCCTAAAGGGATATGGTTACTACAAAGGCAATATGCCTTGAACAAATTGACTGAATATGGGATGATGGGTTGCAAACCCATTTCAATTCCATTGGAGCAAAATGTGAAGTTAAATGCAGATGAAGGAGACCTTGTGGAGGATACCACTATGTATAGACACATAGTGGGGAGTTTGATTTACATGACCATCACAAGGCCAAATTTGAGTTATGTAGTTAGAATGGTGAGTCAATTCATGCAAACACCACGAAAGCCACATTTGGATGTAGTGGGGCGCATATTGAGGTACATAAAACATACACTGCAGTGTGGATTTTTTTATGAAGCCAGGAGCTAGTTATAAGTACATGGATACACGGATGTTAATTAGGCTGGCAATGTTTCAGATAGAAGATCGATTAGTGGTTTCATGTTTTCTTTTGGAAGTGGTGATGTTAATTGGAGCAGTAAAAAACAACCAACAATTGCACTATCAAGCACGAAGGCAGAATACAAAGGTGCAGCAATTGTTACATGTGAAGTAGTTTGGTTACAAAAACTACTATCAGATTTGGGACCGTTAGTGGATGCTCATGTTGTCATTTATTGTGATAACATCAGTAGCATACTACTTGCTAACACACGGTCTATCATGCTAGGACAAAGCACATTGAGGTGCACTACCATTTTATTAGAGAAAAAGTTCTAGCAAAAGAAATTGACCTTATTCATGTCAGTACCGAAGATCAAGTTGCTAACATTTTCACAAAGGCTTTAGGTACAGACAAGCTAAGGAAGTTTAGAAAAATGCTTGGTGTATTAGAAATGGATTTGAGCTTGAGGGGGAGTGTTGAGAATTCAAGCTCAACTAGTTAGGTTTCATTAGTTATTAGAGTAGGAAAGTAACTAGGTTACTTTCACAAGGTTGAATTACTTTTTTTACTTATATTAGTTTGGTTATTTTTGGTTTGGTCTTTTAGTTAAATACCTTGGTGTTGATGGTTTGGGTTTCTTTTCTTCATTACACAAATTTGTGTATTTCATGTGACAAGAACCTTGAGGAGTTATTGATGTTATGTTTCGTGTTGTGAACATCATGTTGTAGTTTCCTTTCAATAAAAATTTATGTTTGCACTTGAATAGATCTCCTATTTGTTAACATATTATGGCACCTATCACTAAACTAACCAAAAAGACAAAGATTTTTCTTTGGACAAAATAATGTCAAAAGGCTTAGGAATTGATCAAATAAAAGTATATTGAAGCACCGATATTGATATCACCAAACTGGCAAGTGGAGTTTCATGTTCATACAGATGCATCCTTGTTAGATGTGGGGGCCATGTTATTTCATAATGTAACAGGGAAGAGTGATCAACAAGTAGTGTATGATTCTAGGCTTCTAAACAAAGCATAAAAAATAATACCATAACAGAAAGAAAGGCTTTAGCAATGGTTTTTGTTTTGCACAAGTTCAGACATTATTTGTTGGGTAATAAATTTGTCTTTTATGTAAATCATATGGCATTAATCTATTTGGTCAACAAACCATAGGTTTCAGGAGAATAGTTAGATGCTTGTTATTGTTCCTAAAAGATGATTTCATAGTAGTGTATAAACCAAACATAACTTGACACACTCCCAAGCTCCTTGATAGATTCAAATGTGAGTCCAAGGTGAACACAGCAAAAGAATGAGGAGTTGGGGTACGCTTCCTGGTTTGCAACACTTTAAGAGTAGAAGGGTGTGCTGGAGCTCCAGGATAGGGACTAGGAAGAGTGATAAGCAAGTCAATTACTCACATGGACCTACACAAACAAAACAATAAGTTGGTTAGTGCATAGTTGGAGCACTTTTAATGCATGGACGAGCCATAGGCAAATACAAATTCACAAGACTCACCACGACTCAAATTTGGGGAAAGCCACCACCTTCCCCCTTATAGTATTCTCTATGCCTGGCCATGTGGCCAGCACCCAGATGTCATTTTGTCCTAAGATTTCCAAGTGGTGAGTCCCGAAATTCCTTAAATTAGGATTCCCAAGACTTTGGAGGCCCATAACTTTGTGTGCAGACCTCCGATTGAGGTGAGGTCTGAAGCAAAGTTGTAGCTTTCATCTAGAGCTTTCCAATGGTATGTAGAACGCTACCTGCACACAAGTAAATCGAGGTGATTTTCAAATTTTAGTGGTCGGGAGTCAAATTGGTAGTTTGACTTCCAACCCTTCTTTTGGCCATAACTTATGTTTTAAGTACCCAAATGGGTCATGCAAACCCATTTTAGACATCTACGTTCCAAAATATTTCTAATGATATAAGGAATATTTGGATCCAATGAGTTTTGACCCCTTACAATTGCCCTCTAAAGATTCGGGAATCCATCTAACTCCCAAAGTGGGAATTCATTTGGGAGTGTGGGGTTCATTCTCTCACACTCTCCTACACTCCCAGGAGCATGAAATGTGATTCCTAGGTTTCACTTTCGGCCCGCACCTTTGTAAGCCCTTACCTTGGTCATGAACCTAATGTTTGGGTTACGACATAATCATGTAGTTGCAAATGCATTATCAATACTACTAGATATTACAAAACCCATAGGTGTGTTTGATTAAACCACATATGTAAATTTGTTTTACACAAAGCTTGAATGGCTGAAGAATGTGAAAGAAATTTTTAAAACATGATAAATTGAAGGTACGTTATCGATATAACAGAAGCAGACATTCGTTAGGAGAGGATAACCTTTCACATTGAAGAATGGTGAATTATACAGAATGGGCCAAGACAACAGACTACGATGATGTTTGACAACTACAAAAGCATAAATGGTGATGAGAAAACTTCATGAAGGACCATCATGAGGGCATTTTGCAACTGAAATAACACAAAGAAAGATATTGGATGCTGGATATTAATGGCCAACTATGTATAGAGATGTGCATGATTACTACAAATCTTGTGATGCATGTCAAAGAACAAGAGGATTAACAACTCAAAGTCTTGCAAAGTTGGTCACAAGTCTTCAAGAAAAAAATTTTATGAAATGGGGCCTTGATTTTGTGGGGCCAATTAGGCCAACATGCAAATATACATGAAATAAATATATTCTTATAGCCATAGATTATGCTATTAAGTGGGTGGAAGCAAGAACATTAAAAACTAATACTATAGTAATCATAGCAAAATTTATGTATGAATGCAAATTAAATAGGTTTAGATGTCCTTTGACTATAGTCATGGATCAAGGAGTTCATTTCATTAATTGACGCACTCCCAACTCCTTGAAGGACTCAAATGTGAGTCCAAGTAAAAGACAACGGAAGAGGGAGGAGTCGGGGCACGTTCCCTAGTTCATAACACTTTGAAGGGTAGAGAGGCGTGTTGGAGCTCCAGGATGGGATTAGGAAGAGTTGACAAGCTTCACTCACTCACATGGGCCTGCACACAACCCACACAAAGTGGTTAGTGCATAGTTAGAGCACCTTTGGTGCTAGGACGAGCCACGGGTAACACGAACACATTAGACTCACCATGGCCCGGACTTAGAGGAAGCCACCACCTTCCCCCTTATAGTATACTATGTGGCTGGCCACAGAGCCCACATCCAAATGGCTTTTCTCTCTCGGGACTCCCGAATGGGAGTCCCGAAATCACGCCAGTCAAGACTCCCGCGACTTTGGAGCCCCATAACTTTGCAAGCAGACCTCAAATCGAGATGCAGTTTGAAGCAAAGTTGTAGCTTTCATCGAGAGCTTTTCAAAGTCGCACGCCTTCTGTCGCCAAGTAAATCGGGTCGATTCCTGACTTTTTCTGGTCAGGAGTCGAACTAGCAATTTGACTCTCGGCCCTTCTTTTGGCCATAACTTGTGTTTTAGATGTCCAAATGAGTAATGTGAACCCATTTTAGACATCTACGTTTCAAGATTTTTCCAATGATATAAAAAACATCACAAGCCATTGAGTTTTGATCCCTGAAATCACTCTTTGAAGTTTTGGGAGTCCACCGGGACTCCATCTTCCAAAGTGGGAGTTGCCTTGGGAGTGTGAGGGTTCACTCCTTCATACTCCCTCACACTTTCTTACACTCTCGGGAGTACGTGATGTGACTATTGGGCTTCTTCTTGGTTCGCACCCTTGCAACCTCTTTGCTTTGACTCTCGAGCTTCCTCTTGGCCCGTAACCTTGTAACCCTTTTGCCTTGGTTGCGAGCCCAAAGCTAGGGTTGTGACATTAATAATGCCATCAAGTATTTAACAAATCATTTTCTACTGAAACATGTGAGTTCTACAACCTATTATCCTTAAGGAAATGGGCAGGCTAAGTCTACTAACAAGGTATTTGGGACACTATTGACCAAGTTAAAAGAGTGAAAATAAAACATATTAAGATGAACATTTGTTTACAATGTTATTTCATTCAGAACTGCATACAAAGTAGCAATAGGTATACACCATGTCATTTAGTGTATGGATTACATCCATTAATGCCCACAAAATACATAGTGCTAGTTGTTAGTGGAAATGAAAAAGATAATACTTCAGTGAGAGTTTTAACTAGCAAAATTATAAAGTTGCAGAAGTTGCAGGAAGCTAGAATTTAAGTTGTAGAAACTACATGAATTCAATAGCAAAATAAAGCATTATGGAATTAATAAAAGAATCCAGAAAAACAGTTCAATTTTGGTGATTATGTTTTGGTGGTTTCCAAAGGGTAATAAATCATACCTAAGGAAATTTATTAGGAAATGGTTTGGACCATACATAGTAGAGTATGTGTTGCCAAATAACATTATGTTATTGGTGACCATTGAGAAGTTTGAAACTAACCTTGTGTTGGTCAATGTGAATAAACTCAAACCTTACAAGTACATGGAATTTGAAGTTTAAAAACAAGAACAACAGATGCTAGTATATTGGGAACAAAGTGCAAGTGGAGTTTAGATGGAGAATTTTGATACAAAGGAGGAAGATGAAAATGGTGAAATGCAAAACCCATAGATGCAAAATACAGAAGATGAATAACAGATGGAAGATCCTACAATCAACACAATAGTGATTTTTGATCTACATATGAGTAACAAATCTATGATTAATAATTACAGAAATGAGGGATTTGGGATGTAGAGATTTAAAGATGATATGTTAGGAATATCAGCTGAATCAACAATAGTATTCACCCAATCATTAAGGGTATTCACACAATCATCATATTTGTTGTCGTAGTTAGTAGAAAAATTGATATAGTCAACAAATGTATTGTCATAGTCAGTACATGAATTGACATAATCAGTAGATAAATGGGCACAATCAACAAAAGGTGTATAGGGCGAACGAGGTGGATCACTTAGTACATTTAATGAAAGGAGATTAGTGATGTAGAGTAATCTGAAGATGAAATCTGCGACGTTCATTCATAATGATGATGTGAAGTACTTCTGCATGGCTATACAAGGGAGACATAAAATTGTAATGACTGGCCATATTAATTTTGAAGATCATTTGTTAATTAAAAGACAACGAGCATGTAAAAAAATGAATGCAACGGGCGAGAGGTTTAAACCAGGTAATTGTCGAAAGCAATTTGTGTTTATTGTTAGAAGTTGTGTGCATTTTCAAAGTTTTGGAGTTCATAGCAACATGAGTGCAGAGAATGCCATTGAAAAACTGCAAATAATAGCAAGGGAAAAGGAAGCACAAAGGAGTGAGCATAAACAAAGGCAATAAGGGGAAGCAGAATTGAAGAGAAGAACAGAAGTAGAAGAGGAATTGAGAAAAGTAGAAAGAAAAGGTGTGTTGAATATTCAACTATTGGTTATAAGGTCACCACCACATTCATCATCATCTTGGGAATGTGTAGAGGGGAAGGTGTATAATGAAAAGATAAAATTTGTGCAAATGATAATTCAAGACATAAATATAATTGGAACATTTGCAATTGAATTTTTGTGCAGAAGTAAAAGATGTTGGTGTGTAAGAGACAAATTAGACCAGGAGCTACATAAGTAGATCCAATGTTCATTGAAGAATCAAAGGAAGATGAAGCTGTGGAGTAGCATTTTGTGGAAGCATAGACAATGCAGAAGGACGCAAGAGAGGAGAACGTTGTTGAAGTGGAAGAACAATTATCCATAGAAGTGCAAGTGGAAGTATAGCAAGCCACATAGGTGCAAGCAATGGCAAAAGCACAATGAAGGGCAATGGAGATAGTAAAGCATGAATTGGAAGTTGTAGCGAAGAGAAGACGTGCAATTCTGGACAAAGCTACACTTATGGAGAAAGGTATTAAAATTCCAGACCTTGAGCGATTTATGTGGACACAGACAAAATAAAACAATGACAAACATGTTGAACGAATGGAGAACTAGAAGGATATAGCTGAGGAAGAAGATAAAGTAACGTTGGTTACTTTGTTTTTAATGGATTGGCAAGCATCGATGCTCGATGTAATGTTGGAATTTCTGAACACATTTGTGATCAAGGGCATAAATATCTACTTTGGGCATAAGGATAAGGTGTATGTAATTAACAAACAATAATTGTAGATGTCTTTGGAGTGTGTTCGGATGGGTATGTAAAAGAACCGAAAGGGCAGGTCAGTAAATCACTAGCAGTTTAGGCATTCCAAAGTTGTAGACTTACACCTACAAATTCTTATGTAGATTAATGGAATGCAAAGAGTCTGAGTCTGCCATTTTCTATTAGATATCCTGCCATTATATTTGTCATTTATAGAGGGAGAAGGTATAGTATTTTAACAATAAAAAATGTTATTATATTAGTGAAAGTAGAGAAGGGGCAAAAGGTAGATTGGGCACATATTATATTCAATAGTTTATGTAGTGAGCTAAATTGGTGGTATAAGTATGTCAAGGAGAATAGGGGATAAGAAATATACCTATCAATTTGCCTTGGTATTGGCAAAAATCTTTCAATATATGTTTGTGCATTAAAAGGAAAATCCATAAAAACCACCAGCCAAGGTTAAAAAAACTAGGGAGGAGATGTAAACAACATTGGAAAATAGAAAGAAGTTTGCATCAAACTCTCCAAGAAATGATCTTAAGAAGAATAACATAGTTGAGGAAATAAGAGCTGTGGCTTAGGAATGAAGAGGGAACAGAAAAACATAGATGCAAGGGCATAGAAAATGATGAAGGGCAAAATGGAACCATCTACAATGCCAACAGTGGTACGGGTAGTGCCAATAGTTGTATAGGTAACCAAATAGACTATAGAAGTACCACATATGATATCTCCATATGAAAGACAATTGAAGGAGCAAAGGCATGAGGTACCACATATGACATCTCCACAAAAAGAAACAACTAAGGGAGTAGAGCTAGGAAGTTAAAAGGGAACATGACACAAGGGTCCTAGAGGGTGAAGAGCATTTGCAACATATAAACGACAACAACATATGTTGTAAATATATATGAAGATTGGATGGAAACCACTGCAAGTCCACATCATTTGCAACATTTAGAACAACATTTGCAACAACAACAACAATAAACACAAGAAGGTCTATAGGCTACTAAATTGCAGACGAAGAGAGTGACGACACAACTTGCTTTTGAAAAGTTTAGATTAGTAGAACTACATGTACCACCTAATAGACCAAAATCTACAAATTCTCATTTGAATTAGAATTAGGGAGAAGAATGGTGTAGGAGTTGGGATCATTTGTAGAAGGATCTAAAGATCCTACGACACATACAAATACACCAAAGTCTATGGAGGAGGTAGTTGCAAAAATAATGAAAGCAAATAAGGCTACTGAATATTTTAGACCATAGTAGTTGTGAGTCTGAATATGGGGAATTTGACTCTAGAGGTAGACACTATGAAGAACAGATTGGCTATAGGGGAGAAGGAGAAATCAATGTTATAGGAGGAATTGGATAAAGATAGAGACTTCCAGAAGGTTTATAAGCATAATGTGGAAATTTGGATTAAGAATAGGGTAAAGGTTGAGTAGAAGATTAAAATGCTCATGAAGAAACTATAGGATGAAAATGAGGAGTTCAAGGGTAGCACAACATGGTTGAAGTCGTAGGATGAAAATTTGTAGGATTTAAAGCAAAAGGCTGAAATCTAGGAAACCAAAGAGAGGAAATGGACAAAGACATAGTTTCTTCATAAGAAACAACATGAGGCTTTGGATAGTTAGGTGAAATCATTGACTGAGGAAAAGAAGGAGAAGGAGAATGTTTTGACAAATTTGGAATTGATAAATCTAAAGAATGTGTTTCTATTATAATTTGAGGAGCTTAGAAGAAAGACAACAAAGTCAAAAAGAAAGAAGTTAATGGAGGACAAGGAATATCAAAAGAATCAGTAGCATTTACAAGCATAGTTGAAGATGGCATAGGAACAAAGGAAGAGTCTAGACCTAACTGGTGTCAAGAAAAGACTAGAGGGTTATGAACAAATGCTACAATATTATATCGTGATGAGGATGAAGAACAAGATGAAGGATTGTGAGGCAAAATCCGAGGAATGGTGGGAGGTTGCAAAGGAATATTTTTAAAAATAGTTGGAGAAAAATATGGCTTAGCATAAAGTTGATAAAAAAATTCTGAAGTACAAGTTGGAAGCTTATCAAAAAAACTTTCCAAATTTTATCTATGGCAGTCCAACAAGTACAGAGGTATTAGGTTAAGATGAGGAAACTGAAGTAGGGCCCAGTGAAACAACTCAGGGGGAGGAAGTGCAAATTGAAGAACCGCATGATCTCAGAAGTGGAACAACTTAGGAAGGGGAGGTATAGCCAAAAAAACCATAGGACCTTAGAGGAGGGGGTCGGGAAGAAAAAGAACGACATAGAATTGAGGAACATGAAAAGGTGGAAGCTATTTTAGCAACAAAAGAAGTGAAAATAAAATCGCAAACTAAATTAATGGGGGAGGAAATCATAACTACATAACCAAAAGTGGCTGTAGAACCACTGGTTTCTATACAAGTTGAAATTACAAAACTAGAGTAGGGGAGGTAGATGTTTAAAAATATACAGAATACTATCATTTCATTTTTGTCATTTTACAAGGATTTTGGGGACGAAATCTAAAGTACAGAGGGGGTAATGTTAAGGGTGTAGAATGAATACATGATTTTGGATGAACAAGGCATTTAGTATAAGGATTGATTAGGGAACTTTGTTAGTTTGAATTTTGAATTCTTGTTGGTTTTGAATCATGGTGATGTGACTTGGGATAGTCCAAAAGGACAAAGTTCTGGAAAACAAAAAAATAAATTATTAGACATAAAGTTTTGGGAAAAGTAAGAAGAGTTGTAAGTACTTGTAATAGAAAACCACAAATTTTGTTTAGATATACCACATATTTTAATTGTTGTTTTGATTTTTTTCAACAAAATATGGGATTCTACTATAATTTTGATTCATGTTTGTAGTAATACAAAGAAACATAAACTTCTATAGTGAATTTTATGTTTATATCATTGTGTGAATTTTTGTAGTATTAGAATATGATGAAATGAATTATAATCTTAGAGGTTTTTACAATGTATTTTGAAGTGTAGATTCTGGTTATATGAAATAACCTTGAATTTGGTGTTATAATGAATGGCAATATTAAGGGTGTTGAGAATTAAAGCAAAAAAGTGGATGTATGCATGTGAAATGCAAATATGTTGTTATAGTAATGTGGAATAATTCTTCAAGAATTAAATTTCACTTCTACCAAAAAGTATAGTTCAATTTGCTTGAAGGCAAGCTTGCATTCCCAAGATTATGTCAAAATTGTGCTTATTGAATTTTCATTGCCTTCCACATGTTATGTCTGGTTTGCTTAGGAGGGGGTGATCCTTGTGTTAATAACGTGTCGTCCTACAATCAAGCTTGGTCAACTTCTTAGAATTAAATAATCAATGTGAGATTAAGAGGGCCAACCTAATCAAGTCTGCATAGATTTGACTTTTAGACTATTGAAAATGTCTCAAATTCATGCTTGATAATTATTGTATTTTGTAGTTTTTGACCTATGTGTTTATTGGTTTTGCCCAGATTCGGTATTATTAATTTCTATTTTCTACCTTTTTGCTAATGGTGCTTTTGTGTGAAAATTTCAAATTTATGTCTTAAGTTTTGATGTGTGGGGATTTGCAATGGGGCACTTATGCATTTTTCTTGTAGTCTGAATACTACTGAATCTAGTTTTTTTCAAAAAGTTTGTCTTATACATGTGCTCTCGATCTTAAGGAGGATAATAATGCTTATGGTTTGGCAATTCATCTTCTGAAAAACTTAGTGATTCATAATAGTTTGAATACTACTTAATTTGGTTATCTTCAAAATTTGTAAACTACTTATGATCTTAGTTTTGAAAGCACTAGTTCTAATGATTTGCTTAATATACTACAACCAAAGCTTGAAGTGTGGTATGTCACTTTTTTAATGGGTTGTCAAGGCAGTTTCTACATTTGGCATGTTTATGTTTTCATCTAAATGAAGAACATAGGCATGGACAAGTTTTTTTTTCATTTGTCATTGACTTTATTGTTCCAGAAAAAAGATGTTCATTGAATATACATGGGGTGGAATTCGCATTGATGTTTTTTTCTTACCATATGACATAACATTGTGGAAGTTTTTATGTTGTCAGGTGACTTTTCAATAGGAGTTACAAGTGCATTAAATACAATCCGCTCTTTTCAATATAATCTCCAAATGTTAGGGTTTGAAACATGTACAATTTTTATTTTCAAACCTAAAGCTAAATCCTTCAACCCATATATCTTTAATTGCTTTTAGAATGGAATCAAGCTAGGAAACAATGACAATAATTAAATGTCCCATGTAATAAGTTTGAGGTGCATTAGGTTTTAATGTGTTTGGTAAATGTCTCCATGATCCCTTTGCTAAACTATAGTTCTGAATTGTCATATGTTGGATTGGGACATTTCAAGGAGCCCGTTGGCATTTGGTCATGTAGAAGACAAATAACAAGTACATTAACAATATGGATTTAAGAAGTCTACCACTTTGGCACCCAAGAAGACAACAACATAAGGATGGCAGGCTGTGGGTTCAAGAAGAGCATAGAGCTAGGTTGTATGCATTGAAAAGACTACATTGTCCCTATGCTAAATGCAAAGGACATACTTCATGCACAATGGCAAATGTGAGGAACCATTTCATATTCAATGGAAGAGATTCTAGTTTTAGAGTATCGGAGGGTCCATGAAATAGAGATTCTTCAGATGAAAAATGGGAGGCCAAATTCAGAAGACCCATTGACCGGGAGAACTTGGAGCTTGATTTGCAAATAAATGCCCACGACATGGTAGAAGACACATTCCAACAAGTAGATGAACTTGTAGCATCAGAAAACAACACAATGGAGATTGTTGAAGAGGCTTTTGAAATTACCAATGGATTGTAGGAGGAAGCCAATGTTGGAAATGGAAACAATAGTGCAAATGAACTTCCTATTAACATTGAAGAGGAACGCAAACCTTTGGGAAAAGTGACATATGAAGATGGACCCCAAGACAATAATTTTGATCCAATTTTTTTGGAAGATGCAATCAAGGGGTTATATAGGGGCTCAAAGTGTATAAAACTAGCAGCAACAATGTTGCTCATGAATCTATGCACAATACATGGAGTCAACAATAAATTTGCAGATGAACTTTTCACCCTCTTGCATTTTCATTTATTACCTAGAGATAATTGTCTACTAAACAACTACTATGTTGCGAAATCATTGACTAAAAGTTTGGGATTAGATTATAAAAACATCCATGTTTGTGGTAAAGGCTGTGTTCTGTTTTGAGGACCTTACAAAGTTGTTGTTCATTAGTCAAAGTATGGAGCACTTCGTTATAGGGATGAAAGCAACAAACTATTCCCTGTGAAAGTGTTAAGACGTTTTCCAATTGTTTATAGATTACAAAGAATGTTTAGGACACCTGCCTTATCAAAGCTCATGCTACGACATTCCCAAAACAACAGTCTAGATGGACTTGTTAGACATCCATGTGACTCAAAGGCATGGAAACATGTACATGCAAAGTTCCCTACTCTTGGTTCATATCCTAAAAATGTGCATTTAGCTTTTTCTTCAAATGGTGTGAATCCATACAAAGTAACCTATTCAACTTGGTCCACTTGGCCTGTAATGTTGTTAAATTACAATATTCCTCCTTGGTGGAAGACCAAGAAGTTTTTTGTGATTCTAACATTATTAATTCCAAGGAAGGAGTAAGTTACATCTCAAAACTTTGATGTTTACTTACAACCATTAGTTGAAGAGTTGCAAGAATTGTGGAAGGGAGTTCCTACATATGATGTATTCAATCCAGTGGGTTCCAAGTCCTTCACTTTGAGAGGTGTTTTACTCTGGACTATCCATGATTATCCATGCTATGGCACAATTGTAGGGGTGGCACACCAAGGGTATGCGCATGTCCAATTTGTGGTCCAAATTTCAAAGGTGAACATTCTGTGGAGCTCAGGAAGTAGACCTACATCAAGACAAGATGTTGGCTACCATAAGGACACCCATATAGGTCACCTAGAATGGAATCATTTCAATGGGAAGATTGAAACACACAACAAACCACGCCCAGTTATGGCTAAAAGATAATTAGACTGAGCTAATCACTACCAAGCTTGGCTCAACTTGGGCAATAGAGATAGTGGCCTTGGGACTCTTTTAAAGAACATGGTACAAAGTGTAGGAGTTTGTTGTATGACTTACCATACTTGCAAGTTGGCGCAAATGTTTCTTATAAATTTGGGGATTTTTGTAGTTTGTGGATCATTGCAATTTTTGAACAGGGTCTTATTTGATTATCGAGGCTTGACATTGTTGGTTTTGGGTGTTTTGATATGTACAAAAGCTCCTCATACAAAACACATGAGACATTATGCATTATGAGCAGAATTTTGAAAAAAATTCTTCAAAACTATAACAAGACAAAAGGACAACGTGAAAGTTCGACACGATTTACAACGTAAAGGCATCAAACCACATTTGTGGATAATTGTCAACCCTAAAAGAGGTGGGAAGATGTTGAAATTAGCAACCCTATATATGTTGACAAATGTTGAGTTTGATACTTTTGCATCAGTTATTGAAAATTTGAAAACACCATTAGGACATGTATCAGCAATGGCACAATTCATCAGGCGAAAAACATTTAAGGGTCTTAAGTCCCATGATTACCATGTATCAATGCAACAAATTTTACCACTAGGATTGAGGGGACTTTTAGATTCTAGACCTTCAATGGCAATCATGAGAATTTCAAATGTATTTTGGAGGATATGTAACAAGGTGTGGAATCCTCTTGAAATTGAATCATTATGACTAGATGTTTTAGTTAGCCTAACCTTAGTGGAAATGCACTTCCCACCTTTGTTCTTTGACATTATGACACATTTATTGTATCATCTAGTGGATGAATTGGATGTGTGTGACCAGTAGCCACCAAGTGGATGCATCCCATAGAAAGATACATGAAAACATTGAAGTTGTATGTGTACAATATGGCACCACTAGTAGAAATCAGCCAAAATGTAACCATTCAATTTACGACTACATGCGACTTATAGTTGTTTGCGACTAGATTTGAGAATATTTGCAACTACAAGACCAACTTTCAACTATTTTGGTCATTT
>Ga0209611_10008939_pt1 | contig 15394 bp, 10 predicted proteins | sample S1TSphgellanicum_3_FD_187693 | JGI IMG/M metagenome (GOLD analysis project Ga0209611, IMG submission 187693) | Host-associated microbial communities from peat moss isolated from Minnesota, USA - S1T2_Fc - Sphagnum magellanicum MG (SPAdes) (version 2) | ecosystem: Host-associated > Plants > Peat... | reverse complement strand
CAATTAATATGATAATATTAAAATTTTATTATAAATAATCATAATTATTAATTAAGTGTTTATTATAATTATAGTGATAATCAATTATATATATATATATAATCAATAGGTATTATATATTTAAATTTTATTATTTATGTTAAAATATTAATGTAAATAGACTACACTAATTAACCTACAAGTATACAAACGTCCTAAGCAATTATTAATTTAAATTAGATAAAATACCAAAATCATATTTTCATTAAATAATCGTAATTACTAAATATCCTATAATCACCTTTGAAGTGCAAAAGAAAAGGAGTAATGAAAAACTAACAAGAAGAAAAATAAGAAAAATAAGCTTTCCAAGTTATAAAACGTTTTGTTTTTTGTTTTTTTTCTTAGGACCCCTCCTACTTTCAAACCTACTTTCAAAGCTCATAACTTTCTTATTTCTTATTCATTTTAAACGATTTAAAATGTTGTAAGAGCGCCATCTGAATTCCTACAAATCACATTTGAACTCTAATAGCAAAAAAACAACATAAAATGAACTTTCTAGGTGTTTAAGAACCGGCCTTAATAAAACAAAATTTGAGTATTTTGACCCCCTTTACTTTGGGGGGCCATAACTTTCTCATTTCTAATATGTTTTCAATGATTTTTAGTGTGTTAGATGCGCCAAGAGGAGGGCTTCAAGTTTTGTTTGGACACCAAAAACAACATAGCCTTCCCCTGGCTGTTATACTTTAATATAGTAGTTGCATTTAATGTGCAACTAAGTTGGTCCATGAGGTTTGCAATGGAATGTTTTAACCCATATCCTTTGGCTTCCAATTCTATTTGGTTCAATATATAATTAGGAGCAATAGTTATGTTGAAACCAAATACCAAATGCCATTGGGGATGAGTGAATGAAAAAAGCTTTGACCTTCATGAAATGGTTAAACTTGAAAATAAAATCGGATTATTCTAAACTTGTTTATGTAACATAAACCTAGCTATTTTTCAATCTACTTACATACTTAAATAAACCTACTTAATAGAGTTTAATTATTATCTACCTACCTAGGCACCACGTGTCAACATCTTATTAGCCATAAATTAAATGATTTAGATTTTATTAATTAATATTTAAAATTTTAAAAATAGGTGGGCCTTGATTGCCACGTGTCACCATATAATTGGTGTTAAAATATTGAACACATGTCAAATGGTCAATGAATGTTCCATGGTGTGCCACGTGTCATCATCATAGTGGCAAAAACTTTAATGATTAAGATTAATCCAATGAATTTTTTATTTTGAAAACACAAAAAAATAAAATAATGACATGTGTCCACAAATTTTTAAACATGTGTCATATTTTGATTAGTTGTATGTAGTTGCAAGGAAAGTTGCGCATAAGGTGCAACTACATTGGATTGGTATGTATGTATGAACATGTATACTAACACCGTATATACATGTTGCATACGTAATGTCGCATGCAATTGCATGTCCTATGCAACTTGTCTTATGCAACTACACAAATTTGTAGTTGCATGTGTTGCATGCAACTGAATTTTAGTTGCATGCGACAATTGCAAAACCCAAAATTTCTAGTAATGTTATATACCATGAAAGGAGGGTTTCACCTTGTGGTCACCAAGTGCCAAAAAAAAAATTATTAATTATGAAAGCCATAAGTTAATCCTCCCATTAGTAAAAAATATGGTTGACTTTCAAACAAGTGGCACCATGCCAATCTAACAACGGCAAAAAAATATTTGTGAAACCAAATAAGTATTTAATTAATTTCATTTCATTTAATACTACTAATTTATTAATAAATTCCACTAATATATACCAAGAAAAGAAAATGGCATTTGGTGGCCACTAGGTGCAACATAATAGATTATAATTGTGATTTTTATTTTAATCACGAATAATTTGTTTCCTAACTCAATTCATTAAATAATACAATGACACATAAAAGATGAAAAATCCATAAAAGTTATTGGAACCATTGAACTAAATGATAAATTATTTTTTTTGACAAACCACCAATATTTTATTCATGTTTTCAACATCATCCACAAATTACTAAATGCATTAACAACCTCAAGATTGACTTTAACTTGAAAAACAAAACTCATAGGAATACTAATTTGACTTTTTTTTGTTCTATTTTTTTGAATAGGAAAGGAAAAATGAACAACTGAAATGTTGAGCCATTGTTCTGGATTTGTTAAATTACATTTCCATTTGCAATCTTCACATAAATGTTGTTCATCCAAATTTGAACCTCTCTTCATTGGAACCCACCACTGGACCGTCACCATTTTGAAAAATTCAGTTTGTTCACCCTTCACAACATCACATTGTGTTCTTCCCATCCACACAAGAACAAGGAAAGGATCATGGGGCCTCAGCAGAACAAAATCCCCATTGTTGAAATCTTTAAATGGGGTGTATGCCAGATAAGGCTTCAAATTCTTTGGCCCACAATAAGGACACATGATTGGGTCTTTTACATCAGCAACTTCCATCCTGGTTGGCAACAAAGCCCTGGCATAATTATATTTCCAATTGCTTGAAGGCGAAAAACCTTCCAAAAGTGTTGAACTTTGAGGAGGTAATTATTTTGACAAATGTAACAAAATATCTTCCCAATATTCAATGTATGGAGCCATTTTCATTGCATAAGTTGCATCTTGATCAATGCATTGTTTTCAAAATTCCACATATTTGGATGAATTTTTCTTTCTTTGCAGACCTCAATGCATCATTGCCCCAAATTGGGTGATATGGAACAGGGTTTGGGACTTTAGTAGGTAACTTTGGTGATCCATCCAAAGTACATTTCCACAATTTGATTAGAGGCTCATTTGTTGTATTTTAAACATTATATGTGGGCGAGACTTTGTATTACATGGCAGGCTTGCCTAACGAATCAACAAAAAATCTAAACAAATGCATATCATTATATCCTACCAAAGTTTTCCCAATTTAGATATCAAATCTTTTAATGATTCACACATAATATAGTTGGCAAATACTGATCTTCTTTTTTGGACATCCGCGTTAAGATGATGTCCCTTCCTCAACCTACTCATTGATGTTTGAAATGTTCTTTTAATGTTTAACTCCTTGTTTATTTACATGTACATAATCATTAAATTCAAAAATAACATTTATTTATAATAATTTGCATTAGCAAATGCATTAAAAACAACCAAATATATTCCCATATGTTCATTATATCTTATTTCATCACTTTATTCTCAATCATCATGTCGTACATTTTGTCTACCATTTCCAATTCCTTTCCTTTGATGCGACACTATGTTTGCACATAAGTTAATCAAAGATTGAACATTCAACTCCGCCTATTATGTTAATGCATAATTTATGTGTACTTTTGTTCCCATGGGGTAAAAACATGTAACCTTGTTTGCAAAAACCTTTGTACAACATGTACATTTATTTTTACAAGCTAATGATTTTATACCAAGCCATTTCACAAATCTCGATCTCTTGGATTGTGATAAATTTTTGATGTTTCATATTTCCTTTCATGTGCAACCTTCTTGAAAATGTCCAAACCATATGCTCTACGATCTTCAAAGGACAAGCCCTAGAACTTTTGTATTAGGAACAAGGTTTTCTCACAAGGAAAATGCCAACAACAATTCTTTGAACAACAATGTGTAGCATTCACATTGCAAATAGACTCCTTAAATAAGAGCTTTTTGATCCTTGAGATTGAACCTTTTGATTCACATCTTCTTCGCTTCTTCTTCTGTAAAGTATATTGTTTCTTCCTAACATTAATTTGTCCATCATCATTAATAGTTGGTACATGAGTTTCATCATATGATATGAGAAGTTCTCTTAGAATGAACCCATCCAAAATGGTCTAAGACAATGGCCACTTCCAAATAGTCATCACTACTGAAACATTATTCGAGCAATATAAAATGTTAAAACCAACACGATCCTCTCCAAGCTAATTATCAAGGATTATTTCCTTTGGGTCACATGTTATGACACATCCGGTCACAATGAACACCCCAACATCATCTACAAGCTCACATTCAGAACCTCACCATTCCCAACTATCCTTTTATCGAAATGACTTCCCTCCCACATTTCCTTCCTTAGTCGATTCATTGATTCCTCCCTAATGAACGCCTTCCTTCGAGGCACAAGATCCTCTCCCTTAGCTCCTCTCCTTGCCATCATCAAAACTATATGTCTTTGATTCATTTTCCAAATTTGCTTCCATCATGTTGTCCACATTGTCATCATCAATGGAATCCCCTAAATGCAAGTTTGAACACACATATAGGTCCCTATAAGAAATTCATATTCTACACAAATTTTTGAAACAAATTTTTTTGAAACCCTCTTGTTCGATAGTCTCCAATGGTACTAACACAAACTCCACATTTAACAAAACATCTTTCTAAGACCAAAAACAATCATTTCCAATCGAAGACCCAAAATACTTCATTACAAGAGTTGGGCAAAATGGTTTTATTGCTCGTAATCCTCAAACATTGATGTGACAAAAACAATGATACCATTCTCCACTCCTTCACAACCATGGATGGGCACCAAAAACAATCCTTGCACAATATGATCCCAATATGGACCCTTTCACCCTTGTTGGAATCTTAGATCATGACAATATCACTAGTTTTTACTCGAGTGCCCATGGCTCTGAATTTTCTCCACATAGTTTCATTTGTAATATGAACATTATAATACAAAAAACTTAGTTAACACGAGAAGCGAAACATAGTGCCTTGCATTCCGATGAACGAGTTTCAAACTTTGCCTGATAATAAGAATGCTTCTACACATAGGCTAGCAAAAACCTTGACATTTGACCAATGTTATTAACAAAAGGATCTGCATGGGGTTCGAAAGACCATGGTTGTTGCCAAAATTTTTTAGCCTTTTAGAAGATGACAAAGGTTCCTACCAAGCACCAAGTGCCCTCCCCCTTCTACAACAAAAAGGCAGGCATGAGGTGTATTCAATGTTCAACAGTAGGAAAAAAAATTTCTAGTTGAGTCAAAGAGATTTCCAATGTCGACAATTAAACAAAAACCCTTGGCAACTGCCAGGTGCCTTTTAACTTACCAAAACCAATGAAACACCTAGCAACTGCGAAGCACAATGTATCAAAATTGTTGAAAATGCTTAGTGGTTGCCAACCATTTTTGAACAAATAGAAATCATTGAAAATGTGTGGTTGCCTTTAGGCATTTTCAGATAAATAGAAACCATCGAAAACACTTGGCAGTCACTAAACATTTTTGAACAAGGAGAAATCATTGAGAATGTTTGGCGATGGTTAGGCACTTTCACATGGATAGAAACCATTAAAAATGCATGGCGACCACCAAGTGTTTCACAAGGATAGAAATTGTACAAAACGTTTAATAGCCACTAGGTGCATTCAAACCGATAAAAACCATCGAAAACACCTAATAACCACCAGGGGTTTTTGAACAAATAAAAACCATCAAAAATGTCTAGTGGCCACTAGACTCTTTTTCACAGATAGAAGTTATCAAAAATGCATGGAGGCCACTAGGTATTTTCAAACAAACAGAAACTATTGAAAATGTCTAGCGACCACCAAACATTTTTGCATGAACAAAAATTATCAAAAATGCTTAGCGGCTTAAAACGATAAAATATGTCAAAGACACCTAGCAACCACCAAACATTTTCGAACAAACAAAATTGTCAAAAATGTTTGGCAACTACCAAATGTTTTCACACAAATAGAAACTATCGAAAATGCTTGGTAGTCACTAGACGTTTTAAAAGGATAGAAACCAATGAAAAACTCCCGTAATGGGACCTTTTGATGGTTTTATTGAAGTGATTTTTTTGCCCGATGGGCTTTGAAATGGGTAGAATTTCTTGTAGCCATTTTGATTAGAGATTTCTTTACTGTTTTTTAACACAAATGATGAATATTATTTCCAAAAAAGGAAATGGAATTGAAAAACTATAGTACCTATTTCAACTCCTAAGGCCTCAATTCAAATGAAACACAAATATCATCAATAATTGAAACTCCAATTTGCAAAATGATATCAAATTTCTCAGAAATAATCACTTAAAAAGTTCATAGACATTGCAATGGAACAAATCACTTAGAGTTTTGACGGATTATCTAATTGCTAACCTTTGTTCGAGTGTGTGTTTAATTGGCCCACTAGAATGGACCACACTTGTTTTGTTGTGCCAAGGAAGTTAAGTTCCTATCATCAACGAATTAGGGTTTGATTGTGAGAATGCAAGAATTGTAAGAAATAAAAAATGATGAAATCGAATGTGGATAAGGTCTACAAACAAAATGGATATGTGATATCTTATTCTAGCACCCTTCGAGATGTCAAACTATGGAGTAGTTGGAATTCAAGGAGTCAACAAGTAATTTCATCTCGGTTTTATTTGCAATTGTAGATGGTAGCAATCATACCACCAATAGCTTTCTAAGGCAATGTTATTTATTATTTCGTGAATATTGATTCTATTGGATTTCTAGGATAAATGTATTCAAAGATTGATGCTACAACCCCAATAAAAATAATGCACAATAGATTACACATTCTCCAACGCAATGTTACATTGCAATTTAAAACTATTGAAAATTAATTTTAAATTTCAAGTTTTAAGGTTTTGGAAATTTGGCTAATATTTTAAAATGTTTTGAATGTATTATAACATATAAGCAACATAATAGAAGAACTTTTATGATGATTAGTGAAGTTAATATTTTGCATTCAAATAACTAATATAAGAGTTTTTATTAATTTATCTTTAAATAATTGATCGTATATTATCATTTAGATTTCAACATTCTACATGACGAAAAATAAAATATCATACATAAATAAAAATTGTGATGGAAAAAAAGATATACCTTAATAAAATTGGATTTAGAGAATTAAATAATATTTGGTATTTTCAATTTTATTTTATTAAAATTAGAAATCAGATTTATTAAAATGGCTAATATTAAAACATTCACTTTATGTTTTATAGATATAATTCATTTATAAATAATGTGGATAGATTATATGGACTGAATGATTCATTAATGTACGTCTAAATTATTATAGGAAAATACTAGTGTGATAATATATTGGAAGAAAGTTTGTATAATATGAATTCTCAAATGAAATGAGGGATTAAAATATGAAATATATAGTTTATTTATTGTTGTATTCTAACAGAGTTGATTTTTACATTTGCAAATTATTTACAGAAATGCATGTAGGGTTAAGGTTTTGGGTTATAAATTTCAAGGTTGAATATGGTTAGGGTTTAGGGTTTTGTTTTGTAAGGTGTAGGCTTCATTGTTTCGAGGGTTTTGTGTTGTATGGTAAGGTGTCTAAGGAATTTTAGAGTTTTGTCTTGTAGGGTCTTTTAATTATGGTTTAGTGTTGTAGGGTGTATGGTGTAGGGTTTAAGGTTTACTATTATAAGGTGTATAATTATATGTTTGCAGGGTTTAAGGTTTATTGTTGCTAGGTGTAGGGTTAAATGTTTATAGGGTTATATGTTTGTGGTGAATTAAATTATGTTGTAGGGTTTAAGGTTTAAGGTTTATAATTATAGGGTTGAATGTGTTATAAGGTGTAGGATTCAATGTTTGTAGGGTTTAAGGTTTACAGTTGTCAAGTGTAGGGTTAAATGTTTATAAGGTTTAAGGTTTACTATTGTAAGGTGTAGGGTTAAATGTTTGTAAGGTTTAATGATTACAAGGTTTAAGGTTTATTGTTGTGAGGTGTAAGGTTATATGTTTATGCTAGGTTAAATTGTGTTGTAGGATTTAAGGTTTAGGGTTTATAGTTGTAGGGTTGAATGTGTTATAGGGTGTAGGGTTTACTGTTGTAAGGTGTAGGGTTAAATGTTTAGGGTTTAGGGTTTAATGTTTACAATTATAAGGTGTAGGGTTGAATGTTTGAAAGGTTTAAGGTTTACTATTATCAAGTGTAGGGTTGAATTTTTGAAGGGTTTAAGGTTTACTATTGTTAGGTGTAGGGTTTAATGTTTGCAAAATTTAAGGTTTACAATTGTCAAGTGTAGGGTTAAATGTTTGTAGGGTTTAAGGTTTACAATTATCAAGCATAAGGTTCAATGTTTGCAAGGTTGTATGTTTGTAGGGTTTAAGGTATACTATTGTCAAGTGTAGGGTTTAGGGTTAAATGGTTATTTTTGTCAAGTGTAGGGTTAAATGTTTGCAAGTTTTAAGGTTTAGGGTTTAATGTTCTAAGGTTTGGTGTTATATTGTGTAAAGTTCAATGTAAGGTCAAAGTGTCTAAGGTTTAAAGTTTGCAAGGTTTAAGGTTTAAGGATTAATGTTGCGGGGTTTAATGTGTTGTAGGGTGTAGGGTTTAGGGTTTACGTTTAAAGTTTAAGGTTTAAGGTGTGTTGACAAGTGTAAGGGTTAAATGTTTACAAGGTTTAGGGTTTAGAGTTTAGTGTTGGACGGTACATTAGTTTGTTTTAAGGTGTAGGGTTTATTGTTGTAGGGTCCAGGGTTTGTTATATTGTGTAGAGTTCAATGTATGGTCAAAGTGTTTTCTTCCTTCAATGTAGGGTTTAAGGTTTAATGTGATTACGGTTTAGGGTTTATTGTCTTGTATAGTAGGGTTTAGGGTCTTGTATAATAGAGAGTTTAAGGTCTTGTATAGTAAAGGGTTTAAAGAAAGAGATAGGGACACAAAGAAAGGGTTTAAGGTGTAATGTTGTTAGGGTTTGGGGTTTTGTCTTTTAAGGTTTGGTTTAAGGTTTTTTTCCTTGTATAGTGCAAGGTTTAGGGTTTAGGGTCTACCCTTCAACCTTTTTTTTTTGTATGATCTGTAATTCTAGATTGTATATGCCATTGCGTAACCAATGATGGACGGAGAAGTGTTATGGGATGAAAATTAGTTTTTATGTAACAATTATAATGCACACAACACACTTCAAAAGGTGCTAGGGTTTAGGGCATTTCACTATACAACCTTTTTCACTTTCATTTCTTCCATTCTCTTTTGTCACATCCTATCTTCATTCTTCTTTTCTTCACATCTTTTCTTCTTTCTACACTTCCTTCAAATCATAGGCCCTTTTGGACAAGAATCCAAAATTCAATGTCGTACAACCTTTTTCATTTTCATTTCCTTCCATTCTCTTTTGTCGCATCTTGTTTTTTTCCTTCTCTTCTTCACATCTTTTCTTCTTTCTACTCTTCCTTTGAATCATAGGCGCTTTCAAACAAAAATCCATAATTTAAACAACGTTCCAAAAAACTCAACAACAATTTACACTATAGATCATTCCATTGAAATCATGAAACACCTTTTTGTCTATAGAGGTGAGTTTATTATCTTTTCTTTCCTCTTAATTTTTTCAACCTTCTTCATTTTTTGCTTTGTAAAAAGTTCAAGTTTTTCTTAGTTCCTTAGTCCATCGATTCCTTCAAAAAAACACATAGAAAGGGAAAGAAAGATGTGGAGAGAGATGTGGAGAAAGGGAAAAAAAGAGATAGATGGATGCAAAGAGAGGGAAAGACACATAGAAAAACACGGAGAGTGACGTAAAGAGAGGGAGAGAAAGAGACAAAGGGATACAAAGAAAAGGAGAGACGCATAGAGTGGCACAGAGTAAGGGAGAGAAAGAAATAGATAGACACATAGAAAGGGAGAGACACAGAAAGAGAGACACAAAGAAACAAGACATAGAAAAAGACACAGAAAGAGGCGTAAAGAGAGGGAAAAAGAAACAAATGTAGAGAAAGGGAAAAAAGAGAGAAACAAATGCAAAGAGAAACAAACATAGACATAGGGAGAGAAATCAAGGAGCTAGGGAGAGCGTCAATAGTAGCAGTTGGAAATTCAAATGGTGGTAATAAGTTCTTGAATTACCCAAAATACACCAAGAATTTAGATCCAAATGCACATGTACATGTGTTCAAATGAGTGATAAAAGTTAATGGTGTCACCCAAGAGCGTACATAAATTGTTTACTTCCAATGGAAGTTGCGGGACACAATTTTGATTATGGGGACAACTTTGTGAATAGCCATCCTAAGTGTACTATTAGTGAGTATGTTCAAGTTTTTTGCAAATGGTATCGCAAAGTTCAGATGAATAAGCAAGTTTATGTGAACTTGTGAACTATCAATAAAATTTGAACGAAAGGGTAGGGGAATATTATGAACAAATCCTTATTTTGGTGAATTCCCTTTAACACCTAGTTGATGACCAACTACTAAATGCATTTTTAAGGGTTGGTCTATTACCTTACCTTCAGGTGACTATTATTGGTATGGAACAAGGTACATTTATTCAACATTTGGAGTCAACAATGATTTGTGAGGAGAACTCCACTGATGCTAATGATAACCAAGTTATACTAAATGTTTACCCAATGATGAAAGGGGAAAAGAAGAAAATGGAGAAACTCACAAAAAATGCAAGTAAATCAAAGGAAAAAGAGTGCCAATATTACAAAAAGTCCATCAAGAAGAGGTGATTTTGAAACCCGAATAATCCAAAAAACAAACTAAAGGAAAAACATGAGATAGTAGTCGATGAAGTGGTAGCAACTCCCACATGGAAATGAAAGGAGGTCCCGCAAGTGAAAATAAAAAGATACGAGCAAATGTTCTTAAACAAAAAAGTTTTCAATTTGACTTAACCCTCTATTGTCATCACTAATCCCTAGTTTTCAGATTTCATTCCCAGATTTAAAGACATTACCAATAACCAAAAATAAGGGATGAAATTGGGACAGCAGATGGGACTGGGTGTGAGACTGGGGAGAACTTTATGAATAACTTTAATAGGCAGGAAATCCTCCACAGAAATAGATGGTAAGTTCTTTGAATGTTTTTGTGAAAGCTTTTCATACCATTTTGGTTACAGTCCTGTAATTCTTTGGTGGACTTTGTTGCTCTGTTTGGATTAGTCTCCTAAGACTGTCTTGTAGAATTTATTGGTGTTGTTTTGGTTATACTTTTACGTTTTCTCTTGTAGAATTTGTTGGTGTTGTTTTGATTATTCTCCTATGACTTGTTTGTTGGTGCTGTTTATACTTACGTTTTCAGTCACCAGCCGGTCTACCCTAATGGTTGTTGAAATTCACTCATCTTTTGAAAAAAAGAAAAGTTGCTCACAATTTAAAAAGTAACATAAAATTTTCCCACCTTGTACCATAGAGGCCTGAAATAGTGCCATAAAATGATGAATTGAAATGATAATAATTTTCATTCATCTAAGTTTACTGGGGTGAAAATTCCTTTTTAGGCCTCCCAGGCAGTGTTTTTTTCTTTTCAATTTTGTGATGTCGTCACATTTGTTATCGAGTTTCAGGATATAGCCAAGTTAAGTAGAAAATTTTCAGAATGCTGAAATAGTTTGGTGAGCTGCTTGGTAGCCCATTGTCCAGCAACTTCGATACAAATAGGCCTGTGTTTCTGGCAATTAATTAATTAATTAGCAGTTTTCCCTTTGCAAGTGTTGCAGGAAGTCTCCTGAAATTCGCAACACTGCCGAACTTAAGAGACCAAGAAAACGCTGCTCCAGAGTCCAGATTAAAAGGAAAATTTCTTGGAGCTCAACTTTGGCATAAATGAGATGTTCAGATGAATGGGGGAAGAAAGTCAAAGCCTGGAAATTTTTCACTGAAAAAGATTTACCATTTATTTTGGAGGATTTGTTTGGAGCTTTCTGCTCATGCTGCTAGGGCAAACCGGCCCATCACTGATTTCCTGCCTATGACCGAACGCTTTGGCAGATCTTTTTCAATTCTTCTCCATTCTGAGTGATTTAAAATATTATAGGAGCGCCTTCTCGAGCTTTACAAATCATTTTTGAAATGCAAAGCCAAAGGACCAGCCAACAAGGAGTAGTAAAGAAAATACGATTTTTCTAATTACAAAATGCATTCCTTTTCATTTTTCTTCATTTTGACCCCTCCTACTTTCAAACCTCATGACTTTCTTATTTTTGATTCATTTAAAACGATTTAAAGTGCTATAGGACCATCAACTGAAGTCGTATCAATCATCTTGAACTCTAATAGCAATTGAGTAACATATAATAAATACTTTGAGTGTTTGAGAATTGGCCTTTGTAATATTTAGTGATTTGTTTTTTAGAGTTTTTGACCCTTGTACTTTGGGGATCGTAACTTTCTCATTTCTGTTCTGTTTTTGACAATTTTTAGTGCGTTAAATGTGCCAATAGGAAAGGTTCAAGTTTTGTTTGGACACCAGAAACAATGGAGCCCTACTCTTGGATCTGGCCTGCCCCCAGTGTTTAAGTGTTTGGTCACTGGCCAGTTTACCCTAATAAGGTAAAATATCTTGAAAAAGAGAGCCTGCACACATCCAGAGAAAGCTGCATTCAGTAACAAAAAGCTGCCTCAACAGCCAGTGCAGGCCGGATTGCAGATCCACTCAGCTCACCAAGTCAAGAACTAAAACATATTGGTCCAAGGACAATAAACAAGCAATGGGAGAATGAAAATAGATGGCTGGGTGGTGAAGGTTCCAAGAGCAACCTTGTGCATAACCATGTGGCTCAGCCTTCACATTAGTCACTGGCTGGCTAGCTTTGCTGCTGGGCCTGGCTACCGTATGTGCATTTGCACCCTCATAGAGTCTACAACAAGCACACTGAGAAATACTTGGAAAACCAATTTCTTTCTGGAGTAACATGTGTTTTTCAGCAATAATTGTACTTAAATGGAAAACTTGAAGGGAAACACTTTACTGAAAGAAAAATATGAACAAAATGGGAAAAAACTGTGCAAAAAACCGACAGTAGGGTTAGGGTTTAGCACCACACACTTTCTTTTCTACCCAATCTTCTACTGTTTGTGAGAAAAAGACAAATGACCACGATTCCGAATCTTCCAAAGTTTGTTGCGTTACAAGAAGGAAAGTTCAGTAGAAATAACTGAGGAACAACCGCATGATAAGATGATCAAAGACTTTTATTCCAGGAGGATATTCAAAACTCAGTACAAAATGTACGACCGATACCAACCAGTAAAGTCATGCACATGCTGGTATGTTTGACTGAGTTCTCTTAATAGTGATCATATATGTAGCCTGGGAAATGCTAAATCTAGACTTGAAGACCCTGATTTAGTCTTAATTGGGTGTTCTACAGTTTTCACTAACTACCATAAGGCACTAGAACTATCACCTCATGCTAATGAATATCCCTCTTAGAAAGGAGGACGGATCTTACACCTACTCCTTGATAGGGGGACGAATGCTACACCTACTTATTGGCATAAAAGCCTGAAACTGCGGGGACGACAGAATGAGGGCCTGTTTGGGGGGAGCCGTGCAAAGCCCGATTCTGGCAAACCTGTAGACTCTCAGGCTTTAAACTGGACGTCAAACTTTTGTGTATGTCATTTTCCCAGTGATATCCCCAGGTATCAGAGGAGAACAGGAACATAAATTGAGGAAGGGGGTGTGGGTGTTTTGAGCCTTACTTTAATTGATTCTTGTTCTCCGGAGGCTAGCTATTTCTTGCAGCTTTCTAACAACAGGCCGAGTGCACCAAGCTCGGGTGGGAGCTAGTGTCAGAGCTTTTTTTCCCCCAACAGTACAGTCTGCTGCTGGTTGTGCAACAAGATGGCTAGCTGCAGCAGGAGTTTGAGTATTTCCGGCACTGCTAGAATTGCTCATGAGCTTCCTATTACGGTTGTAGAGGCTTGCAGCGACGTCGTTGACCAATATTCACGCTGCCGCTCCACCACCGCTCATGGCAAACCTCGCGGCACTCTTCTTTTTCATCATCACGGCTGTCTTTATACAAGTGGCTGCAGGCTTGCTCTAGTTATCTTGCTCTGTTTGGCCCTTTTCTTTCAAGCAGCGGCACAGTCCCCCCCGCCGCCTCAGTCCCCCGGCTCCCAGTTTCCAGGGTGGGATAGGCAACTGCTAAATTCTTCATATTACTATTATCCGATCAATGAGGGTACTGATTTTTTCCTGCAATTTTCTAGTTGATTCTGAGAGATGCGTACTACTGAAATACATATGTACAATACATGTAGAGTACATTTTCATCTTTCAGAATCAATACATGCTCTATTTTGCTGGTCATTCAATTGGAAGGAACACTTGACTAGCTACGGTAGCAGCAATTTAATATCAGGTTATAACTCGATCAAGCAAGCTAGAATAATTATGATCTCAATTGATTCCGAGTAGCCGATCACTCGCGAAAATTCATGGGCATCACATGACGGGCATCAGATCTCTGGTTAAAGGTCTTCTTAGTAAGCTGACACTGTTCAGCTCCTGTTCAGGAGCTGTAAGCTTGTACTAGAAGATAGCCTGAACTTTGAAGAAGGGCCTGTCTTTGTTTGTGGCTAACAAGGAAGATCGCCTGCTCATGTGTGGTTTTTGGTGCCAGCGAACATTGCACAGAATTTATCCAAGCTTTGGAGTCCCCACTACATAGAATGGCCGTCGATCAGTTCAAATAACGGCTTTCCTTGCATCACAAAAGTTTGGCCAGGAATCGTCTGCAGTTTTTCATCTTTTGATGATCCGTATAACAACAATCAAACGTCCTACCTCGTTACCATCGTAATTTTGTAAGTAGCCTACTTCAAACTTCACTTTATCCTTAGTGTTTGTCTTGATTGCTTGTTGATTCCTCATGTGTAAGTTGGTCGGCAATAAAAAATTCCATGATGGTCATTCTGAAAGTATTTTATGTGTGACTTGAATAATATGGTGTTACAGTTTAGGACAAGTTTTCCATGAATTCTTCACGAAAACTTACCCAGCCACTGCCACAATTGCAAGAGTCAATGATACGCGTACACTGGATTTGTTTGCTTGACTTCTCGTTCTTGCGCGCCACGATCTTTCACTGGAAATAGAGTTTGAGAACCGATCGACTTACTTAGCGTGTGCCATCCACCTTGTAATCGTGTTGCAGGGACGTAGAGAGCAGTGGAATTCAAGGTGGCTTGCCAACTGCCATAGGGAATCTGTCGAATCTGCTCATCCTGTGAGTTTTCTCTCTTACCTGCATAAAGCTAGGAGAAATTTTCTAGTATATTTGGAGGGCACCTTATCGAGGGAAGTCTTTCCTCAGCAAAACGGGCTGGTGTGTCGGTTTTCAGAAGGCCCCTCTTCTTCAGAATTTATTTATTTTTGTCCTGTGATCCAGTGATACCCTCTGGGTATCAAGAGAAAAGGGGAAAAATTTCTACAGGTGTTTAATACCAAGTAGCACTCTCATAATGGGGGCGTTCCCCAAATAAGCATCCCCTGGGCTCCACTACAGGCGGGCACTTATTTTGGGGATGCCCCCTTCCTGGGGTGTTACTATCCACAAAGCACATGGAGAAATTTCTTAGTGTATCTGTGGCA
>Ga0209611_10008938_pt1 | contig 15394 bp, 7 predicted proteins | sample S1TSphgellanicum_3_FD_187693 | JGI IMG/M metagenome (GOLD analysis project Ga0209611, IMG submission 187693) | Host-associated microbial communities from peat moss isolated from Minnesota, USA - S1T2_Fc - Sphagnum magellanicum MG (SPAdes) (version 2) | ecosystem: Host-associated > Plants > Peat... | reverse complement strand
AGCTTTTAGTGCCTACTTGTTTCTTGTACCAAAAACCAATAACAACTATGTAATCTTAGTTTTCTCGTTGATTTCCTAAGGTTTTTTAAAATCATCAACTTATAATGACATTTTTTTTTTTTTTTTGGAAAGTTGGTCCCATACCTTTCTCTTCACACACCTAATATCACATATTTTGATTTCGTCTTGAATCCAAACTCTTGGATCAATCACTTTGCAAGTAATATTGTCACAAACTTGATTTTTTCTTGAAAACTTTGATCGCTACGTCCTTCTTTTGATACATTCACAATCATGGATTTTTATTTCAACCTTAAACTAAATTCTTGAATCTCTTTATGATGAGTTTTTTTTTGCATTTCATCACCATTTTTGTAATGTGGCCATTTGAGCATTTTTATAATTTTTTGTACATGTTTACATATTCATCTTCATAACTTTCCACCCATTTTATTTTCCAAATCATTTTTTCCAATTTCAATTTGTGAGCCTTATCACCCTATGCCAACTTTACATATTTAGCATGCCCCATTTCACACAACACCCCCCTCCACCATGAATGGTTTACATAAACCATAAAATCAAATCAATAATACCTTCATTTGTAGGAGGAAAGCATTGACTATGGTTTTTTCATCGAGCAATAACTTCATTGATGAAAGTTTAAAATCATTATTAGTACAATTGACAATGCAATGTTCTCATTGCGTCAATAAACTTTCACAATTCTTATAATGTAATATCCACACAATAACCTCAAGTTGGTGGCATTGCAACCTTTATGGGTAAGTAATTATGAAAGGCTTAAGCAAATAATGATCTCATGCAGATTGCAATACCTTCATTGGTTGCTAGGGGCATTGTAACTTTGATGAGTCTTTTAAGTATGTAAGTAAGCAAGTAGGAGTAAGTTAATAGTTTAAAAAATAGGTTAGGGTGGTGGGTGTGTTCATAGGTCCTCAAGGTGGTAGGTAGGTGGGTGTGGTCAGATTTGAAAAAAAAAAGAAAAAAAAAAAAGAAAAAAGTTTCTAGGTAAGGGAATGTTTGAGGGAAAAATGAAAAAATAAAAATCAAACTATGTTAACTTGTGTGGTTAACATTTTTAGATAGAAAGCAACAAAAAATAATTCAGTGGCCTTCCAACCACATGCATCCCCAACTGGTGCAGTCACGAGGGCTGGTTCACTCTGTCCGTTTCAATAAGCTTGTGTGTAGAGTGTGAAGAAAAAATGTTATGACCAATGAAATTGCTGGATTTGGTGACCTGAATTTTTTTAGTTATTTGAGTGAACTAATCGTTGAATGTGTAATAAGGCTTGGTAGGGTTTTGAGAAATTTAGAGGACCAATGGAGATGGTAGAAAAGCATCATTATTTTCAATGTTCAGCAGTGTAGGCCTGAAGATTTCTTTTTCCAGGCCAATGGGATTGCTGGATTTGGTGGTCTGAATTTGTTTTCTTAACTATCTTGAGTGAATTACCAATACAATGTGTAGCTGAACCTATTGCTTTCTTGAAATAAAGTTTGGCAGATTTCCAACAAAATGGCAGACCAAAATGACGTTTTTCCCGTTCCCAAAGTTCGCAGAAAACGTTTGTTTGTCGTTCTCAAAGCTCTCAACAGAAGCTCGCCGCAAACCCTAAATCTTTCGTGAGGCACGAGCTGCTGTCTTTGCGCGCGTTGTCCTAAGCGGAGAGAGAGTGGTAGAGAGGCGAGAGAATACGTGACGACAGCTCCATCGACAGGGTCGCCATAGATTCTTCCATAACGCGCAGCCATGGTATCTAACAAGGGAGAGCGCGTCAGGTAATGTCCCAGTTCTCCCCCTTTTTCCTTCGTTTCTTTTCTCTTTCTGTCGATTGGTTTCCGGGATTAGGTGATTGTTTTCTTGCTGTTAAAAGCCTGGCCTAGATTGTACGTGTATTCAACTCCCCGTGAAAACCTAGTGTTCACGTGTATTCTTTGTCTCCAAATGTTTTAAAATTTGCATTCAACTTGTTTTTTTGTAGGTTGTATGTGCGGGGGACTATCCTTGGATACAAGAGGTACGTGTCTCTGTTTCTCCTTTTCATTTCGTGTTACGCAAATCCCCCCCAAATGCAACCAGGTTTTTCAGTGGCTGTTTGTGTAGTCGAGAACTCCTGATGCTATTGCTGAATCCCACAGATTTGGTGGCTCTGCAGGTCAAAATCCAATCAATACCCAACCACATCATTGCTCCAAATTGAAGGTGTTAACACACCTGAAGAAGTGAACTGGTATCTAGGAAAGAGGCTGGCCTATGTGTACAAGGCCAAGACCAGAAAGAATGGATCACTCTACCGGTGCACCTGGGGCAAGGTGGCTCGGCCTCATGGGAATAGTGGAGTTGTCCGGGCGAGATTCCGAAAAAACCTTCCCCCTGCTTCCCTGGTATGTGATTACAGTCACCTTTAAACATAGCATCCTTTGTTGTAGTGTAGGAAGTCTCAACATGGAAATCTGCAAACTGAGGATTTTTGGTAAAAACCTAGAATTGAGTTCCCTGATGTTTATTTGAATTCTTTTTAAGATGGGTGAAAAAATCTGACAGAAACTTGGGATGCAGATTCTGTATAACAGTTTGCCTGAAATTGTGGCTGGATTATTATATGCTCATCTGCATGCATTGTTTGGAGTTGATGAAGTTAGTGGATAGTCATGGCAGCTTGTCACTACTATTTGTGATAAGGGTGATGGTCAAACACTTTCTGAATGATGCTTTTGATGTTTGGACCAGACTCATTGTTGTGGTACCTTTGAAATTGTCATTGTTCAGATTTCAGAGAAATCTCATAGATTTGACTGAAAAGAATTTGGTCATGATGACAGGGTGCAAAAGTGAGGGTGTTCATGTATCCAAGCCGCATCTAGGCAGTAAGTTGAATTCTGCATCAAATATCTAACAGCAACTGTTGCTTTTCTGAGCTTCTCTGTTTTCCCTTTCTCCTCATGACATGCTTGCTCTTAGCAGAGTCCTGTGGTGAGTGTCCTTTGTATTTGGATGGAACTTTCCTACCTTTCCCGACTCTTCATATGTGTCCTATGTAGTGAATCAATTGTGAGTATGTATCATCTCAACAACCATATAGAGAGAATGTTTGTAATTAAGGCATTGTGTGCAATGAATGCAGGTAGCTCAAGTTTGGGAGGCCGACAGATTTAAGGTTGAAATGCACGTTATGGAAGTTTTGTCATCTACATGCTTTTCAAGCACATCAATTAGACTTTGGCTTGTTGTGAGGCTGTGGATGTTATCAACCCCTCTGGATTAAACAGAGTTCTACTCATTTTTGCTTGGCAAGCACCAGGTTTGTGCTTTGTCCAGAGTGACTTTCACTGACTCTAGAGGTTATCATCTTGCTCTATTTGCTTGGAAGGGGATTAGATTGTCAATAGCTGCTTTCACAGATGTCAATGGGATGGTCGGACTAAACATGAAAATAGGTTGCCCCCCCTGCCTGACAACTTCAAAGCCCCAATTTTCTACCCACTATGCTATGTATTATGTCTCCATGATGAGGCTTATGGGGATTACTGTACTATCTACTTTGGTTATGAACTGGGTAGAACTGTGGGAATTATGGGCTCTGCTATGCATTATCTTGTATGATCCATATCAATTGGCAAGCACATGTAAAGTATCATCACTACACATTCTGCAGAAGTTCAAATCTTTGGATATGGTAGTACCACTTATCTTACCTACCTACTTAGGATCACAAACCTGGAGAAATGACAATTTGAAGTATGAAATCCAATGCAACCATGGAGGCACAAATGGCTGAGGTCAAGTATTGTTGATAGAAGATGGCAAGATGGTTGGCTCATTCATCTTGTGTATGGAGTTTTTCATCTGAAAGGAAGAAGGAAAAATGGAAACACTTAGTTTGGTAACCACAAGTGGCTAAATTACTTTTGAGAAGCCTCAGTTGGCAGTGGTCACTTCCAAAACCATAACGTTTGAATCCTAAGTAATTACAAGGTTATTTGATGGACCAGTTGATACATAAACCCTTGCTGACTTTGTTGGAATCAATTATTTGAAATGAAAGGGATGTGAGACATCTGGTTTCCAAACAAAGTGACCCTCCTTGAACTTTGAATCTTCCACATACATCTAGCCAGGCACAGCCCAATGTTCAACCCATGTCAAGTTCATAACTCCCACCCAAGGGTCATGCTATATTTATGGCATTCAAGATTAGTGCACATCTTGAACTGGACTGGTGCTACCAGACGGTTAGTGTCAAGAAATATTGCGCTAGGTACAAAGAATGCTCTAGAAATATTGCGCTAGGTACAAAGAATGCTCTATTGCGTACAATGATATTACAGGTGGATGTAAAGACCTGCACTGATTTATAGTATAGTGTATTTGGAAGGCACAATACAAGACCAAAGTTTTCCTCTGCAAAGGGGTGACATTTCATAAAACAAAACACTTGCACAAGTGGGCACTTCATGGCTTTGTCTTTCAAAATTTCCCATGATACCTAGTGGATAGTTGCCAGGTATCACAGGAATAAAATAAAATAAAAATAAAAATCAGCACAAGTCTTTATGCTCAGTAAAGCCCTTGACTGTGGGCTTCACCAGAATCAGGCCTGCACTTGGCTCCACCTCATGTAGGCCCTTATTCCAGTAAAGCCCATGGCCGAGGGCTGATGAAGGGATGGGGCCATGATGAAGGGATAAAAAAAAATAGGATGGAAGTGTGAAAATGATGTCAAAACCCTTTCAAGTCCCCCCCCACCCGCCTGCCCTTTTGCAAGCTGCCTAACATAATCATTCTCCACAACTGACCTATTGCTGTAAAAGCTTTCATTGTTCGATTTTCATCTCCATTGGGTCGCACGTCCATTCTGTCACCAATTTGGAGAGTGGCTGCCAAGGGATCCAGAAGCTTGAGGGCATCATCATCATCAGGAGCAGGAGTCAAGACGAAGAAATCTAAATTCACAGTGCTTCCTGGAGCTTGAGATTGTGTGAGTCACATTGGATAATCTGTTAGAATGCGTGAAGGTGAAAATGTCGTCTGACTCTTGGCAGCTGAGTTCTCTAGCAGTGTTTCCCTAATCATGATTGTGTAAATGCAAGGATTCCCCACAGCATCCGCATGCAAGGACCTGCATTACAGTTTCAGTCCTGAAGTATTGCATGAACTGATTGTGCTGATGGTTAAAAACTGCATTCCCGACACCAATACACTGGTTTTGGCATAGACCAAATTGCATAAACTACTGCATTGATCATCAAGCTATAGTTCACAGAATTGTAGCAAGAGCAGGATTTTGAGGATTGGATAATATCTTCACTCATTTGACAAATTTACAAGATGAGGGTTTAGGCTCAAGGTCAACTTTGTTTGGACTTTGGCAGAGATCTATTCTGGAACACCAAGAGGATTTGGATGTTCAACCATTGATGGGGATTGCACAGGCTTCAACACTGATATATATTCTGCTAATGAGGTAGGGAGAGATTCTTTTACCGAGCTATAGCATTACAACTGTTCTTATGTTTTCAGTTGCTTCAGCTGTCATTTTGAGTTGGTATCATAGAGTTGCATAGGGAGAGGACCCCATGTGGGGAGAGAGAAAGCGGACCCCTTTTTCATAGAGTTGCACAGGGGTTTTCCATATCAGGGGTTCAAGTTTTTCTGTGCCAGTTTGAACTTATTAGTCTGGTTTCTTGGGTGATTGACAGATTGACCACATTGCATGAGTAGGTTTTGATATAGCCTGGAAAAGGTCACACAAGCTGTGTGCTCTGTGGACAAAGCTAATGTCCTTGAGGTAGTATTGTTGTCTAAATGTCCACACACCAAAGAGCAAGGACTGAGCATGGTGGACTGTGGTAGCTGTGGGTTCAGCAACAGTACTAAGAAAAATTCCACACTCAAGTTCCAAGATCGCATCCACAGAGTCGATTAATGCTTGTCACATGGCTGCAACTTGGACAGGCATCACAACTGTGTTGAAAGTGGGTGACAGAAATTGGTGCTGAATATCCCAATGTGGACTTAACACAGGTGTATGTAGATAATGCAACCATGCAGCTCATTCCCTATCCCAAACAGGTGAATTCTCTGGTTCCACTGAATCACTTCTGTGGTTCCCAATCAGTATCTCAATCTGAGAAGATGATTGAGTTCTGTCTGTTGAAGCATTCTTGTCATGTTGATTTTGGTTTTGCTGGAAACTGACACACTGCTACTTTCCAAGTATTGTTGAGGAGTTTTCTTTTCAATCTCACAGCTATTCTACCCACTTTACTAAAACTAGACTGCTTGATAATTTAGTGCTGTCCTGAGCTGATTAGTTCCAAAAGTGAAACTTCATGGAACGATATTGCTTTGGTGTAGTAGGGTCTCTGTTCAAGGAGAAAACTCTAGTCCATGTTGAAATGTAGATAAATGTAATCCAACTATCTTGCAGTTTGACACAATAGTCACAAAGCAACTGTTTTGGGGATATTTGGGGATCTTGTGGACAACTGGAGATGTTCTTAGTGGAAATTTGCACTGTGGTTTATGGTGAACCATTTCTTTTCCTTTGTTCTTCTTTCTTATGTTTAGAATACTTATGTATTGAAACCAAAATTTGAAAAAAAAAACACTCAACACAGAAAGGTTGAGTCTCTTGCTTCTCCCAAGAACATAATACCTCCAAGAATCGAATGCCTTGAACCATGTTCACACTAAGATTGTGCTAGAACTTGCCTACAAACATCTTGGACTAGACAATGTTCACACTAATCCTGAAACGTCTAACATTCATAAATGCAATAGACAATATATTGGCTCAGTGTCAAAACAGTTGGTTGTTGTATGCTGTTTTTGCTGTTTTTGGCGTAAGTGCTAAGAGTAGCATCACTAATATCTTTCAGACTTGGAGAGGCAAGTGCTGCTGACCATATTGAAGCTGCAATCACGACTGGCCTGGACAAAGGCTATTGTACTGATGATATCATGTCTGATGGCAAAGGTATCCACATAATTTCCCTGTTCTTTGCATTTTGTAGACTCTGCACTGCCTGTTAGAAATTGATCAAGATCCTTGTGATAAAGTATCAGCTTTAGAGCATCAGCAGATTTACAGTTTAGTAGGCCAGTGTTTTTGAGAGTCTTATTCTTCAGCCAAGTTTCAAGTTGACTGTGTTACTACTTTAAGTACAAGTTTGTCTGTCCCCAGGATTTGTTATTTTATGTGTTTGCTAATTGTGTTATGCAGAAGCTTGTTGGCTACTGTTGAACAGGTGAGCTTTTTTGCCAAGCTTTGGAGTTTGACCAATTGCTATCCTGAAGTCTTGAAAGGAGTATTCAGCTGTTTGAGGAAGAGGACTTTTGACTAATAACAAATTCTTTTGCAGGATGAACATAAAAGTGTTTGGCGGTTTGTGTCAAGTTAGTAATGTGTCAAGCTTCTTTGCCCCAGTTCCATTTCATGGGAAAATCTTGGCCTCATCCAAACCATCTGTGGCTTGATGAGTCTGCTTGTGGTCTCTCCTCAAAGCTCTCACCTCCAATGGCTGGAGAAGTGTTCCCTTGTACAAACTTTTTTTTCATCAACTATGTCCCATTTTCACATGGGATCCATTGCTACACCTTGCAGCCCACATTGCCCAGCAATCCAATGGCATCATGATTCACTTGCCACAAGCATGGAATGGAGCAAACATATGCCCCTGTGACACCGAGACAAGGTGGTGGCTGGTCTGTTGCAATTTAGACTGGTCTAGAATCAAAAGGGATGGTTAGCTAGGGTTTTGGAAAGTGAGGCAGTGAGGCTGCACTCATTATGAAGATGAGCTGCTGGCCTTTTGGCAATGGAGGCACCATCTAGGTGTGATTTGAGGAAGGACAGATATGAAGGAATGCGGTGGCTGATAATATTTGGAGTTGCCACAATTGCTGAAGGCGTCTAGTTTCTTCTTTGAAGCTTCAGCTTGAGGAGGGCTTGTTGATATTGTAGGAACTAACTCACCTAGTAACTCTAAGTGAGGATCTCGACTAGATGAAGAGGGAAGGAGAGGGACCCAGGTTAAATAGATCACTGGAATCAACAGTCAAAGGAAGGTCCAAGAAGGACCAAGGTTCCAGGAAGATGGCTCTTCTCATGTTTTTGTGTATTGTCATTGATTGTTTTCAACACTGATTGTTGTGGTACACAGGTTGTGAGAGGTTTTGCGCACAAGGAAGTTGTGTTGCATTAAATGGTGAGGTTACAACCTTTAGTTTTGCTTTGCATTATTTTTCTCTGCCTTTAAGGTTTGTTTGTAATCATGGATCCAATACCTATTAAAGAGAACGCAACATTTATGCCTACAATTCCAATGGAGCAAAACAATCCAGCCCCCATGTGATTACTACAAACTTAATGAAGTTTCAGCCCAATAGCATGCTTCTTGCCAACATCCTTCACTCCAACGCACTAGAATTAGAAGACCCACCCAGAAATCAATGTCGTGATGAATGCAGAAGAAGAAGCAGAGTGAAGACATTTGTTACATGAACTATTACCCATCATTGCACAAGACCCATGCATGATTCACTTGCTCGGTTGACAAGAATACATCAACATTGTGAAAACAACGGCAACTAGATGGGTAGAAGGGTAAGTCTTTTCTTCCTTTCTTTTTTGTTTTCCATGAATTTGTTGGTGAGCATGGTCATAATTTGCCAAAAAATACTATTCTATGTAGGGTTTAAGATGGCCTTGGGGGTTTATGGTTTCATGTTCCACTTCCAATTCTAGTCTTTATATATACAATCATTGGGGTTTTTCCATGTTTACTATTTTTGTCTTAGTGCAATGTCGAAGTTTTGTCCCCTTACTAATGAAATACTAAGCAAAAGTAAAATAAGAACACAAAGAACAAACCAAAAAAATTCATGTTGCAAGATAATATGAACGTTTGGAAAAAACAATGTAGTGCAAATTTTATGATGTTATATTGTAAAGTTATAACTTTGGAAATTTTACAATAATATAACAATAGTTGCATCCATATATCACTAGAACTTCTTTACTACTAACATTTGTTTGTAGGTGGTTTTAGTTTATGGATTGAGTATCAACTAATTTACCTTGATGCCCATTGCAAGTTTTTGATGGTCCAAAAGGCAAGAATAAAATCTATAAATTCACCATGCAACAAAGTAGACACCATTGTGTTGCATTATACCTAAAGGAGGAGTATGAAATGTTGGCATTGGAACCACATTTTGATTTGAAGTGCTCAAACGTACCAACTTTCGACAACAGGCCTTTCATCAGTTGAAATATTACTAGGACAATTTGTAGGTTCATCTTAGTTATTTTTTCCCAAGATAAATTAGACCTATTACAAGTCATCAATAATGTTCCAATGTAAGTTTTGCAAAAGTATGTTCAAAAACAAGAATACATTGTCTTATCAAAAAATAATGAACCTCTGCCATGAACACACAAGGAAAGAGTTGTTGAAAATGTACCCCACCATCATAAAATTTGAAACTAAAGAGCTTATTAGGTTAGAGGAGAGCATGGGAAGACGTTACCGAAAAGCCTAAAGCATCCAATTGATGATGTGGCAAAACATTCCACCAAAATGGCAGCACCAATTAAGAATAAAAAAAACCCATGGGAATGCCCGTTGTAAGCTCTGTACCTCTTAATGAGAAGGAGGTTTATGAATTGAGTAATGATGAAATTTTTTCTTTAGTTTGAATTATAAGAGCATGTAAGCTAGCTTTTTATTCCAACATTTTGATTTTGCCAATGTAATGTGAGAGGTTGATGATGGCATATGTTAAGGAGTGAGATTTTAAAATGTTGGTGTCATTTTTGCATTTTGTAAGTTTGGCCACAAACCTTATGTTATTCAAAAAGCCACCACTATAGAAGGTTACGTTAAATAATGCAAAAGGTCCCATTAGGAAGAACAAAACAAATGCAAATCTATCTTTGTTTTTTTGTTGTGACTTGCCATAAAGTGGTGTACCACATTTCAGCATATCATAACATTGAGGCAAAGGCAAGGTCAATTGATGAAACTTTCATGGTGGAAAGTTCTTGAAAACTACCTCCTCCTTTGGAAGTCAAGATTAATGGGTTGTATGTTCTATTATCGGAGATGGATATTGTCATGGTTAAAAAATAATTGGAAAAACCAGAAAACATTATGGTGCTTTTCATGAAATTGGAGACAGATGGCATTTTAAACAACATGCTTGTTTTAACATTTGGTTGGTGGTATTATTATCCGCTAGTGACTACACTACAACTCTTGTATTATATTGGGTTTTTCATTTGTTTTAGGTTTGCATTTTTTTCTTACTTGTTGCCCATCCCATAGGTTGGTGGTGGAGGGATTGAAAGGACAACCCACATTTCAGATGATGTCAAATAATCCTTGAATGCACAAACATTTGGAGGGGGTGGAGATAACACCTTTTTTGCATCATACTCTTTTTCCTTTACAAGTATTGTAGGTATTTTTGGACATATTTCATTATGATGAACCTTTGCATAATCACTCAAGAAAAATAAAAGATTATGTTTTGGGTCCATTCATGGTTAGGGTACCAAAAAAGGGAAAAAAAACTTAAAGACTTTTTAGATCTATTTTTTACAAATAACATTTACATGAAACAAATTTAAGTGAGAAAAATTGAATAGTCCAATATAAGATAATTCATGTGTTAACGGTGATTTTTCACATTCATACATAATTGTGTATGAATATTTTGGTGTGATGCCATAAATGCAAAAAATCTCGGGAAATCCCAAAATGAGTTTCAATGGACAACCAAACATGTTTTTTGGCAAGATTATTTCCTACACATGTGACTTGCATCTAAAGTTAAACATTTAAAACCCATTGAACATTTTTTGTTTATCAAATGATTTTAAACATGAGTGCTTTGCCTTCAACCGTTTCCTTCAAAACTTTGAAATTTTTGTATGATTTGATTTTTCATCAAGTTCATAGAAGGGGGCATGTTTTTGTTGTACAAAAAGTTTAAAATCAATTGTATGATTTTATGAATTCTTTTTTATTCCTTTAAAAAAAATGTAGTCTAGACATTTGATTACTTTAGTTTATGAAATTCAAATTGACATTTATATAGTATCCAAATTATTATAAAATATCTTTATTAATTTAAGAAGACATTATTTAATCTATTGGCATATAACAATTCACTACAATAATAATAATGTAAGATAAAAAAATAAAAATAAAAGTTGTCCTTTGCAATCCTTTTTAAATTAGACACTCCTTTTTGGTACCCCAATCATGAATGGACCCTTTTACAAGAATTGTAGAAATTTGACCGGCACATTAAAGTTAATGAAGAGAGGTCTAAATGGGGCTAGTTACCATTGTACCACATGTTGAAGTGATATCCTTTGGAATTTGGTCTTAAATGCCCATAGGATCACACAAAAGTGAAATTATAGAACACCATTACTAAAGTGGAAAAAGAATCACAACCATTATCATTGGATATAGAGTGCCCGCACATAGTTCAAGCATTCAAATTCTTTTGCAGATCAACATTTTGGAAACGACATCCACTTACTCATGCAAACAAGGGTTTAATTCTTTTTACATCTTACATTACTATCGTGAACAAGGGCATTTTGTGAGGTTGACCATAACAATGTAGGATGTTCTTGACTATGGATTCTTATGGTTTCCCAAATTGCACCAGTGTAATGAAGATGTTGCACAATGTCGACGATATTTGTTGGGGTTACTTGGATTTGATCTCAACTACAAAATCCAATTGTTGAAAAGATACAATGATTTATGTCAAACATATATAGTCTTGGAATGACAAAGGAGTTGGAAGATATGTGGTGCAACATTGATGTTGCAACTTTGGACCAAGTATTTCATTCATTACCTTTCCACTTGCACATTTTCATGTAGATATTTCTTTCAAGAAACTTTGAACAACTAGAATTCTAATAGAACTAACAAGAGCATATTTGAAAAGTTTAATCTGACATATATATCTCACCATTTGGAAATGTTTCACCTTTAGACTACATATTAATTTTTCTATAATTTGTGAACTCTTCTAATTAGGTGGTCAATGAAAGGTCGCTTGTGAAGGAGGAGATAAATAATTTTCTAGGTTTTTTAAGGAAATCCAAACTTTCAAGATTACAATGCCTTGTGTGATAGGCATAATAAACACAAAAGTGTCCTAGTAGACATTAAATTTTGTTAAGTACATGCATTGTCCGTGAAGCTTGGCCTAGTAAAAGAAGCCCTTGAAAAAACTTCAAAGGTTAGCATTGCAACAATTTTAATTAACGATGACACAACCACATGTGCATGAAATTTCCTTACATGATTATTGTTTATGGGAGATGAAAAAACATGTTTTAATTTTACAGGCAAATTTAAAATTCCAAGGTTTCAACATCCTATTCTAACCATTCATATTTTCCCCATTTTATGCAAGATGTACCAAAATGTCAACAAAACTTCAAAAGGCAAAAATTGATGGGGACCAACCCATCCATTCTAATGTGTCATCCCATGGCCCACACAAATGTAAACAAAAAATTGCACCAATTTATGGGTTGGATTTGTTTGTTAGGGCAACCTTTGGTGATAGTCTTATGCATGACCATAAATTTGAAAATGATGTTGACATATAGGCATATGTCAATAATGCAAGCCCTGCAATAACCATCCTCTCAACTTCATTATCAACGACCCATATTGGTTTTAGGAGGACACCTTCTTTTCTCTTGGGTTGTGGCCTTTAGGTCAGTTGTCACATAGCCTTGTCAAGAATGAATCATCATTTAATGTATTTAAAGTTAAATTATTCACCATAAGCATTTCAATATAAAACATTTTGCAATTGTGATTCCAAAAATGAGCCATCATACCTTGCATTCACCCACTAAACAAATGTGGATGCACTGTTATACATAATGAATTTACAAGAAATTGTAAGTAATTTGTACAAAGTCAAATTTCATCACATTAATTGTAGCTTAAACATTGTCAACAAGGATAACATTAGGTGTCCAATTGCTTGGCATACATTTGGATAATGTTCAAAAAATTGAGTTAAAGTCATTTTCTTGACTTTTTTCAATGATGATAAATTCAATTAGTATCCCATTCTACCATTTGCTGAACACCATTAGGGTGTACAAAGGGTATTACAAAGAACATGGAGTTGGTAGTAATTATAATGTTGTAGAACATTTTCATTTTTGGCATTTCATATAACAAAAGAAAAGGTGTACCTTGTTTTGATTTGTGCCAAATGTTACATTGAAAGATATTGAATTCCCATGCCACAAGAAGAAATCTTGTCTTTTTTTAGTACCCAAATTCACTAGGTTTTTAGTGAAATATGACGAAATTGACTAATATGCAACTTGTATGGTTTTGACAAAAAAAGGATTAATTGATTAGAACATTTTTTAGTCATTTTGAATAGTCGCACGTTGCACTAGATAATTTTTAATTAAAAAATTATGACATGGATGTACGAGGTCTTAAGTTAATATGACATGGAATAATGTGCCACGTCATCATATAACTTTTTTTCTCCCCCCCCCCAAGCACCCCAAGTTGTGGAATCATAAATTACAAATTTGTCACAACATGTCGTGACAATTTACATGTCATGAAAAACATTTAATTTGTTTTTATAATTTCGAATTTGTAGGCAAAAATGTTTTGACACCATTTAAGTGTGATGTACATATTTGTGTAATCATCATGATCTATATGTTTGTAAATTGCATTTGTATGAAATACATTAAGCATGCATCCATCAAGGATTGAACCCAAGACCTCATGGAAACACAGTAAGGTCATAACCACTAAACCACTTCAATAATGTATTTAAACAAATTATCATAATTTACAAAAATTCAATTTACAATGTTAAAAAAAAAATCTTAAAATGACATTCATGGATAAATCAACAAATATATTTTTGTTTAAATTGACCCACTAGAAGAAATTTGAAAATCAACAACTAGATTTGTGATTCATTTATAGTTGTAATGGACACATGTGATTAAAAATAAATTAGTCACCTAACACAAGTGCTTAAAGATAATCAATTACAAAAGACATGACATGGCCATGAAGTTGAAAGTGGAGTCACAAACCTTACAACTAGGCTAAATTTTTTCATCCATTGCCATGGATGATCCTTAGTATGATGTGGAACCCCAATTTGCAATTGCATTTGCAACTACATTTGGGATAGTTGCATGCTACCAAATTTGCAATTGATGGGTGGTTAGGATTTAACCATGTGGTAATTTCAAGAACCAATGGCCATAAAATGTGGCAATTTTTCCATTTGTTCAAAAAAGATATATTATAATTACAATAATTAAATATCATAATTACATAAAATTAAATATTATAATTAAAATAATTAATTATTATCTATCCAAGGCTAAAATATAATAGGCAACCTATTCTAGGGTAGATTAGGGTAGAATAGGCTAGCTAACATAAGCTACGTAGGTAGGTAAAGTCTTATATATTTTGTTGGGGACAAGCCTTTTGATTGGTTCATTTCAAATGGCACATGCATTATGCTTATAGTGCATACCATGTATCTAGTTCATTTCTTCCCCTCCTTATATACTTTACAAGTTTGAAGTTGTAGAGAAAAGATATGGGACAATTTTAATGAAAAGGAAACACTACAACACTACAACATCTTTTGTCCCATACAAAAACATTATCAAATGTCCACATAATAAAATATTTACAATTTTCATTAACTATTTACTACCTATCCTACTTACTACATATTACCTTGGCTACATACCCACTATCTATTACCGAACCTAAATTTGATGAATTAATTACCTAACCTACCTAATTAATTAATTTTTATTATTATCAAAACATCATATATCCACATAATAAAATATTTACAATTTAACCTACCTAACTAATACTAACATAGCTAATTAATTAATCAATTAATACAAACAAATGACATATCCACAAAATAAACACCTTTTGATTAGCTTACCTACTTACCTACTACATATTAGTACTTATCCTATTTGTTACATACTACCTAGGTTACATGCCTACTATCTACTACCTCGCCTACCTAATAAATTAATTACCGACCATACATTTAATAAATTAAAATTTAAATATGACTAATTATTTTATCAATTAATACAAAAAAAATTATGACATCCACAAAATAAAATACCTTTTACTTAGTTTACTTACCTACCTACTGTAACCAAAAAGAAGGGGGACACGAACGAATCCAAGGCACAGAACTCGCACAGGTACCCGTCCGACCCCTCTTGCCACCACAATTGCATTCTTTCTGGGACAATCACTCTCAGCTGCTCTCCTA
>Ga0209611_10008934_pt1 | contig 15397 bp, 6 predicted proteins | sample S1TSphgellanicum_3_FD_187693 | JGI IMG/M metagenome (GOLD analysis project Ga0209611, IMG submission 187693) | Host-associated microbial communities from peat moss isolated from Minnesota, USA - S1T2_Fc - Sphagnum magellanicum MG (SPAdes) (version 2) | ecosystem: Host-associated > Plants > Peat... | reverse complement strand
ATCATTGGACCTTCAACCCTAACGAGACATTATGTGCTAATTTTCACACTACATTGTCAAAGAGGCTATTGTTTGAGATACTATGTGAAAGAGCTTAAATTGTTTCCAACCTTATTATTATTATTTATATTTTTAATATCTATGTATTTAAACCACCTTAAACATAATTTAAAATTTATTTTTACATTGAATTTTGGCACCATATATTTTTTTGAATTAGTTTCAATTCAACATGTGAAGAGTGATGAAGGAAGGAAAGTGATTGTGTGTAATCAAATAAAAATCATGCATGAAATGTTCAAATTTCATTTTAAAAGCATATCACCAAACATTTATGTACCAAATCACATTTCAAATGATGAGACCATATTTAGCACACACAAAATTATTATAGATAACGAACATTTAGTTTTTTTTCGTGGAAAAATGATACAAAGAAAAAATTGAAGCTTTTGGGTTTCAAAATCAAAGTAAAGAAGGTGTACATTGCAACCCAAGTTGTTGCATTTGGGCCTTTGTAAATAGGCCCTTTATCAACCCTTGATAATTATTTTTAAGGTGATCATAATATTGGGGAAAGGAAGTTCCATAATTACTAAACACCTAGTTGATTTCCTAACTTATTTTACTACAACTACTCACACAAGTATAATGAAACTTTATATGAAATGAATTAAAATCATCATCCACTGGATGGTACTCCACCTTACCCACAATATTACCTCTAATAGTATGTGAAAAAATACAACAAGCCTAATATGAAAGCATAATAACAACAAAAAGAAAATTATATAGATTTGCAAGGACAATAATTATGCCCTAAAATAGGATTATTGCGATAGGGCAACAAAGGGCCCCCTCTTTCTAGGATGTAAAATACCTCAAAAGCTAAAACCTTATAAAATATATGACTTTCCTACCTTTTGTTTAAACCTCCTATCATCTACATCATACATCTACCATCCTATCAAAAATGAAAACATACACCAAATTAGACAAAGGAGTCCCATGAAATATGAACATTTCTTTGTTACCATAGTGAAAAAGTTCATAACACATTGTTTTCCCCTTGTTTTCCATCAACACAAAAAAAGAAAAAAATAAACACACAACAACAAAAATTGAATGGCCTAGGAAAAGGGAAAAAAAGAAATAGGATAAAGAAAACAAAATGGGTAGCCTAGAAAGTCTCCACCTAGAGAAGGGAAAAGAGAATTAGAAAAAGAGAAAAAGAAGGAAGGGCATAGAAACACAAAGCATCAAAAAAAAGAAAAAAAATGATAATTTTAAATTTTTTAAAAAAACACAAGAAAGAATTCCCCCAGCTTTAAAGGCAAGGATTACCTTATTCACCCCATCCCAAAGGTCATTTCACCTAACTACTAATTCCTTCAAAAGACAACTTAAAAAGTTGCATTTATCTAGGTGGGGGGCATGTCCTTTCCTAGAATTCTTCCTACCTTCTACCTTCTAGGTAAATGATTAACCAACCTTCACCTTTTAGAAGGTTTTGGTTGATTTTTCATTTAAATTTTATCTAATTAACGAACATAACCTCCCAAGGAAGATAGTAATGAAAATTACTACAAATAAAAATACTGGGCTATCCATGTAATTAAATTAATGTTTAAGTTAAGGTAATTAAGTAACAACCTTCATCACCTCCTTGTCCTCACCAAATAAATACCACATCATTAGTGTTAGTTCCTTTATTCTAAATCTTCAATATGATTTGCACCATCTCCATCCTACAAATTGAACCTATGTATAATTAATATTTATTATAATCTTTTAAATTTATGTTATATATTTTTTATTTTGTTCTAATGCCTATTATTAATCCAAATTGGGTGAAAGCATTGTAAAGTATACCAAAAAAATAGTTATCTCCATATCAGTCAAAAAATTGTCTAGTTTTTTACACAAGCACAAGAAAGTAGATTGAAAATAATTTAAAATAACATCATAAAAGCATGGTGCATTTCTTTGAGTTTATAATGAGGTGATTACAAAATTTGAAAAACTTTGGCACAATAAGTGTAAATAACAAGTATGTTTGAAAATGATTGGTCAAATTGAGTTTAAACCTACTTTTCCATTAAAGTTTGTTGTATTCTATTATAATATTTTAACATTGAGAACTTACAAATACATTTTAAAGCTACATCATGTTGAAATTTTTTTTAAATCAATAAATCATCTATTTTCACCTACTTCTACAAGTTTGGATAAACTAAAAAGTAGGGAAAAGGTACAATTACTTTTTTTAAATCTACTTGAATGCATATTAGATATGTGATTGATCAACATAAGATTGTCTTCATATTGATTATTAAATTAAAAAAATTCCACTTTCAATAAATTAAAACTTGTTTATGGGTACCTATATTTTTTTGGTGATAAGGATCAAAAATTGTCTACTTTACCTTGTCGGCACCCAATCATATAATAATTATATTTATATTTTGAAAATAAATATAATGAGAAAAAATATAAGGTCCCATATATTAGTTGTTGGGTAAAAATTATAATTCAATTAGTTCTATAATAAGGTCATTTTTAGCTTATTATTTTGGATAATTCTAGGACCAATCTCAAGGCTAGTTTTGAGTTTTAAGGATTTTTATTAAAAAATCTCATAGATTTTGGCCAAAGATTTAATTTTTGTTTTTCCAAATCTTGGGATATTGTGGCCATTTCTATTGATGATGGATTGGTTGCATAATGCAAACAATCTAAGGTGATAATTTCATCATCCAATCTAGACTAAAATTTCGAAGGCAAAGGGACAATAATGCACAACTACTTGATTGTTCAAATTGAAGAAAAAAACATTAAACTTCTTTTAAAGGAATAAAACAATGCAAACCTTAATCCACCACACCCAAACAATTTATATGTAGCATGCACACAATTTTTTTCTTAGTTTATAAGGTGCATAATATTGTCCAAAAAAGGAAGACCTTGAAGTAACTCAAAAATCACTAAAATAAAATCATCAATTCCAAAGAAAGTATCATTGATTAGAAATCAAATTTAGTCATGATGATCAACTTTTATTCATTTTTTATTCTTTAGGTATTTGAAAATTGCCAATCTTTAGCAACTAAGAATGTTCCAAATTTTGCTCAAATATTTCCTTATTGGTAAAAGTCTAGCATGTAAATTTGCAAGGTGTTATCAATCCATGTTTGTAAGACTACAAGTTTGCAATAGGTAGACACAAGAATAGAAGCTTGCAACATGTAAACATTATTTTGTTTAAGTTAACTTACATTTTCAAGTTCTTTTCAAAGTTGTACAAAGAACTTCTTAGTTATATCATCACAATTCAATCATTTTCCCATTCTTGCAAATGCATCCTTCCCATCCTCCTTATCATCCTAGTCTATTATAAATTCTCCCAATTCCAAGCTTAATCAAAATTGTGTATCAACATAAGACTGAAAACTGAATGTATATATCAAAAGACCTCAAAGAAATGGTGTACATGGCTTACCTCATAATGGCAAATTATAATACAATGACAATAGAAAAAACTTAGTCACATGAAGTGAGTGCCAAATCAATTTGGAGTTGGAAGCAAATAAAGAACTTTGAAACAAGAGGGGAATTTTTTTTTCAAGCATTGTTATCTAGAAAAGATGAATGAAGAAAATACAAGAAAAATAAACTTTTTTTAATTTACATTTTTTTTTTCCCCTAGTGCACATCTCTTATTTTATTTTCACTATTAGTTGGTTCCTTGTGTGAAGGTTTTTGCAATCTCTTTTAAATTAATATTATAACTAGTGGTAACCCGTGCCTGCAAGGCACAGACGGTGGGCCAGCACGGGTGGGTTAGCATGAGTGGGCTGGGCACCTCTGGCCCACCGTCACACTCAAGGTTTTTTTTTCTTTTTTTTTGCCCCTCAGTAATAAATAATTAGTGATATCGACGTGTAAATTTGTGAGCCCTTGAAAAGACTGTTGCAAAAGTCTTCTAAGGCTCATACTACCCCATGAGCTACTTAGGCTACTTATTACCTTAAGTTTACTTCACTTTTATTTTTAATTGTTTTAACTTACTACCTTTTACTTACGTAATTACTTACTTGCCTTTGCTTACGTAACAATTCATTTATTTTATTTACTTTCATTATATTATTACTGCTGTAACCAAGGTCAAACAAAACTTTAAATGCCACGGTAAAAAATTCTTTTTTTATTATTATTTACCACAATTAACTGCTCTAGAAAGTAGTGATAATAACTGTCATGTTGTTGGGGAGATCAGGTTTTACAGACAGACAGACACACTGACAGACGTAGTGAATTAATATATAAGATTGAAATTTTTATTATTAGTATTCATGGTTTTGGTTAATCATATGAAGGTTTTTTTTCCTTGGTAGCATACAAAAATTTCATGGTGAATGATGTGTAGTTTGAAATTTTCCTTTTCATTGTCATGGTAATTATTTGACCCATTGTAAATTATTCATTATTGTGTATCACACAATTTTTATCAATGATTATACTAACATGATGGTAGCGTGAAATTGTGTACAAATTAATATGATGTGTCTAAATTGGCTACCATGTAATGTAATATTGTGCATCAAATCCTTCATTTGATTTTGCTAGTTGTGTTAATGTTTTCACAACATCGATACATAACTTTAATCTTTTAAAATTGGGTAATGATTCTCATCCAAACATATTTAATCCTCCAAAGTACATCTTCATTTATATCAAAATTTCAACATTTTTTTTCCTCAACACATTGTTTGACAATTCACAACAAAATAATTTGTTGGCTAAGAATATAATCATGGTTAGGACCAATACACCTATAAGTAAATCAAACTAAATACATTGTGTTGTTATCTCGGATGTCATTTAATATCCCAATAGGTTAATAATGAACATGGCATTCCAATTTCCATACAACTTTCATTTATGATCTTGGTAAATATTTGTTCAATGTTTTGTTGGTTGACTTGGTTTGACCAGAATTTGGTTTATGATGTGCAATCATAAATTGTGAATATAAAAAAATTATATTTTTTCAATTATAAAAGTTTGGCACTCATTAAGTCAATTGAACAATCAAATCAAGTGGTAAGGTTTTCATATAATATATGGTAGCTTGTGGCAAGTTCAACATTAGCTAATGATGAAGAATTTGTTTTTGGAATTTTGGAATTTTATTCAACATTATTCGAGTGTATTTAACAAGTAGAAAATAAACATTAACTATATTTTTATGTATTTTTCATAATCTTAGGAGAAATTATACTAAATATTTGGAGTTTAATTTTGTCCCATAATTTTTTTCTATTGTCTTTTTTATATAACACAATCCATAATTAACATGTATTTTCAAGATATTTAGTTGTAGGTTTAATTGGACACAAAATCTAATCACATTTCACAAATGGTGCAAGCAATTATTAGTATTAATGCCCTATGACATCAAGGTTGGCCGCTATTGTAGTAAGTAAACATGTTTAACACTGTCATGCCAAAATTTTAATATAACTTCTACTAAGATTCCAAATTTTACATTAAAAATAATTATTGTGTATTTTATATTCGTTAAACGCACCTCAATAATGTTTTATAATTTTTCAAAAATCCAATTTTTTTCCTTCATAATTATTTAATGCCAAACTTGTTTACATACTACAATAGTAACTAGTTGCCAATGCCAACAACTTACTAATTGTGATGTTTTTAGTACAATGTTAATTTAAACTTTATCCAATGAATCACAATATTGCAATTTAGTGCATCTCACATAACATGCTTTTATCATAGAAACACAAATAATATGCTACAATCTTATAATAATCTAACAACATAATTCTTGACATTCATAACCACTCACACAATGGCACAAAATGTGAATGAACTTAATTTTTAATTATGCTTAATCCTATTGTGAAAAAGTGTCTTAAGGTTGTTTATGTAGTGTTTGGAAGCCATTTTATTTTTACTTGACAAAGAGGATTAAGAACTAAGGTATAAAAGGTTCAAAACATTTTTTCAAGCCAATGTCCTTGTTCACATTACATAAACATTAATGAGTTGAAAATGAACAATCATTGGGTTGGAGATGTCTTATGACCATGTGGAATTTTAGGAAACACCTAGGTAAACATGTATTTTTTTAATATATGGGGGCATTAATTTTCTTTTTTCCTTTTCATCCACCCTATAATTATTTGAATATTTAATATGCATAATTATTTAGGATATCATTTTTCTACATATTTGATTGTAGCCATCAAATATTTGACATCTTATCACTATTATAGAATGTGGGTGCAAGTCATTAATCCTTGTTGGATTACAATTTTGTTGTAATGTATATTAATATAAAATATTTTTTAGAATGCAATATGCTTTATTAATTATTTAGAACAAACTCATTCAAAGTTTCAACATCAACACCATTCAAGGTTACAACATTCTAAAATCTTTACTTGATTCCAAACTTCCATTCATATGGGCTTTATCCAAATTGAACCCACCTTTTTATGAAATCTCCAATTCAAATCAGCCATAGATTCAATGACACATGTCCTTCATGTGTCTTTCAAATTCTTGTGCCTCTATTATTAATTTCAAAAAAATAGAAACTATATTCGTAATCATATATTTATTTAAATGTGGTATTCAATAATTAAGGTATGCAATTTTATTTTGAAATGTATTTTAAATTTTAATTTTCAAAAATGTATTATACATTTTTCACACACTATTTAGAAAAATATGGAAACTTGGCCTCCCCAACCTTATGAATAAGACCCAACCTAGCATGACAACAAACTAAGTTCCATAAATTTGCATATGAACTATATTATGCATATTTTCAACATTTTTTAACATCATATATTGTCACAATATTGTATGTGATCTAATTTTTATGACAATGCAAGTTCTTTTTCATTGCATATTTCATCCTTGAATTTTTTTTGCAAATATGAACATTTGACCACATTAATCCATCATTATTATAAATTAGGTCATATTAGGTAGTTGGATTCCACTTTCGAGTATTGTTTATCCATTAGTTCTCCGAAAAAAATGATCAAAGATGTAGTGAATGTCCTAGCTTACAACAATCAAATTCTTACAATAATAATAATCACCTAGATATTATAATGATTAAAATTGGTTCCATTACCTAGTATAATACAACTCAATCATCTACCAAGAAAACAAAGTTATTGCCCACGAGATAATCATAGCCAAAGTTTCCATTTGTGCAATTGACATATTTTTTAGCTCTTATTTTTATTCAAATATCATAATTAGTGTTTTTTTGGAGCAAAATTTCACATAATCATGTTGAAAAATCCCTTACAAAGTGTACAAAAGGTTAACCTTTTGGGAAAAAATGTACAAATGTTGGCTTAATTTTAGGGAAAAAGTCAAAAATTTCCATATTTAAATAATGAATTCCTAAAGGTTACGAAAACAAATCAAGATTATAAAAAAAATTCCACTTTCCTTTTAAACTCTTGCCAAATTTAGCTTGTTCCTCTTCTAGATGTCCCGATCCACCTACTTGAAAAAAATAAATAAATAACCTAGATAATAATCAATTGGATTTTTGAGGGTGTTGTTTGAATTTTGGCCTTGCATTGTTCCAATTCAAAATTTGATGCATCTAAATCAACATGGAATTCAAATGGCAACACAAATGTTAGGATTTGATTATAAAATAATCCCAAATCCAAGACACTTAACACAAATTATATCTCTTTCAAACTTAATGAAATTCCATTTAGTCCAAATTACAAAGAAATATCATTTCTTAACATGATTGTTAAATTAAAAATTTATACCAAGTTGTTCCAATCCTAGGAGATCTCTCACAAAATGTAGTGTGCACTATCCTTCAAAAGTTCACAAATGAAATGAATTGATTACTAGTAGATCCAATTTCAAAAAAGGAGATAGAGTAGGCTATGCAAGCCATGGCCAAAGGTAAAGCCCCTAACCCTAATGGGGTGATTGTGGAATTCTACATAAGATTCTAGTACTTCATTAGTTTAGATTACCAAAACCTCATGATTATGGAGTCTATCCAAAAAGGGAAATTGCTTAATTACACATGTTTTCAAAACATTGGAAAAAGAAAATTTAAGTAACTAACATCCTATCAAGTACACATTTTTTGTGTTTAGACATTACAATTGTGATTGTGGCCCTTGCCAATGGAGGTGATTAATTTTGATCAATCAACTTTCTTACAATTAAAGTGTATATTGGAAAATGTCCTCCTTGCTCATGATGTTATGGATTGGGCTAGGAAAACTAACTAGCCCATGGTGTACCTCAAACTTGATTTAGCTAAAGCATATGATAAAGTGGAATGGGATTTTCTTTTCAATGTAATGGAAAGGATAAAGGTCATGAAAAAATTCATTGGGATGGTTAGGTTATTGTTTAAGGAAGCAAATGTTGTAGTTTTTCAATGGATCCATATCCATTCCCTTCAAGATTTAGCATGGAATGAGGTAGGGTTGCCCTCTCACACCCTAATATCATTTCCTCTTAATTTGTGTGTCAAATGTGTTTTTAATGCATGATAATAGTGTGTGAAACATAAGAGTTATGAATGAATGAATTTTACATAACTTCCATTATTAAGTTGTGACATGCTCACCTTGGGATTTAAATTAAATTAGGATACAAGCTTAACATATTAATGTTTGAAGAAGACACCAAAACTAGGATGGACAATCTAATTTAGGTGGAAATGGGGTTAACAAAGTGATTTGTCCAAATTGTTGGACATGTCAATTGGCATTAATGTTGACATAAAAGATGTAAACAACTTCTTAGTTGAAAGAATAAAAAAGAAACATAGGTGTTGGTCTTTTGTACATTTTTCATCAGCAAGGTTTACACATGAATATCATGTGTTCAAAACATGTTTGACACATAGATAAATGTGTTAACGGATGAAGTACAAAACTATAAATGAATGAATATCACACAAATTTCACATCCTCGTCTAAATGTGTGTCAAATATGTTTTCAATGCATGATATCAATGTTGAAATTTACGAATTATGAGTGAATGAATTTTGCATGATTTACATTACTAAGTCATAAGATGCTAAGTTTGTGATGTTTGCAAATATATTTTATATGCATTTGAACCTAGGGACTTTAATTTCAAGTAGTAATTTAAAGTAATGATACATCACATGCTAAATAAATGTAAGCCTTCAAAACACAAATCTTGGGTTCCAAACCTTTAGTGATTGTTAATAGAAGGGAATATGGTAGTTGGAAGCTTGATAATTTGGAATAAGATCATGAAAACTTGGAAGAACATGTTGCATAAAATTCATTTTTCTCCCTCCCCTTCCTAGTTGATCCAATCACTTAGTGAATATTTGATGGTTCAAAACCTTTAAAGGGGTGCACTTTGAAGTGTTTACATCAAGAGAACATGTGAATTACATAACATAGGCATTTGAAATGTGGGAGACTTGTGGGATTCTACAATTGGGAGACTTTTTTCACAGAATAATGCAAATGTTAAGCTTAGGTTCACTAATATTGAAACATGTGTATGAGAAAAAATCACAAATAGCCTACCATATTAGTGGCCTTAATAAAGTTGAGACATTCAAGGGAATTGATTGTGCTTGAAGAATCGATCAATGTATACTGATAAAAGGAATCACCCTTCTCGCTAATTGTTTTATGCTCCACAAAAGACTTTAACATAACCTATCAAGTTCATCCCTATAAGTTAGTTGTCCCAAATGGAATCCTAGTATACACTATGAAAGAAAAATGTCACAAATTCCACAAGGAGTTAAATTAAGAGTATTGTATGAAAGGGTATCCAAGAAAATCTAGATAATTGAAGTTCACAAAAACCCTAATAGGCCTCCCTTCCTATATTCTTTTATGGAAAAACATTGAAGTTGTAATTTGACCCAAATTGTTGGGTTTGGGTGGTCACAATTGCATAATAAAATATTCAAAAAAAAGGGAAGACATCATTGAATGATAGATGCAAACTTGTGCAAACAATACCAAAGAGGTGGGAATTAATTATGTCATGTACTTTTCAATTCAAGTGTAATGATACATGATTAAAAGCAATGACAAAAAAAGATTCAAAGTTCATGTAGGCAATGTGGCATATAACTTTGGCATTTAACATTTGGTGCACAAAAACAAACCCAACCATTCATAACTAATGCATGGTGTGTGACCTTCAAGTTCCAAAAACCATTACACACCAATTTTGGGATTGACCTTATGCATGGACTTGGGCTTGCATGTTCATCCACAAATTGAATTTTCCACCTAACATTATTAAGCAATGGAAAGGCCTTGAAATGGAACATAGCCTTTTCAACAATCACTTACTAAAGATGTTGTGCCAATTTAACTCCATCTAGATGTTATGAAATGTCACCATGTAGTACATGTATGAATTGAGAGGAATGACCTTTCCTTCAAGGACAACAAATGGAATGACTTTTGGTTAATAAAACATATTTTGGAGGGACTCCATATTGGCCTAGCAAAATGCCCTTAAAGAGATTAATAAGAAACCTTTGACCAAGCAAAATATTTTAGATGAATTTAATCAAATCTAATGTTTTCACCATGCAATTTGTTTTAAGGATGGTAGGAAGGTTAGATGAATATATGTATCAAATTCCAAAACAATATAAGTTTATTTGGCGAGTTGGTTTCTTGCCAAGATTAGGTCTCCCTTTGGTTTCATAGTGTACTTAGTTTTTCTTTTGACAATGGATTCTATCCATTTGCTTCCCAATTTTTAAAAAAAAATTATTTTCCAAGTTTCAAATTACTTAACCCTAAATTCTTATTGAAAGTTCATTTGCAATGCATTCACACATTCATTGTTACACATTGTTCATTGATTAGGAGAAACAACAATATAATTGATGGTTGAATTTCAATATACTTGCCTCTTCATTTTCAAATGCAATTGCATACTTCTCAACATTAAAAAAATTAAAGAAGGGTGGGTTGGATCATACTCTCACAATTTTATTCCATTCTCTAGGTTTTCCTGATTAGGATACCACCTTATGATCTGCTAACCAAAATTTTCAAACCCAATCCAATCCCTAATTCCCTAAAGTCCTTTTTTTCTAAATTTCATTATCTTTTTAAACATAACATCAATTTGACAATTTGAATGTGTTTACCAATGACCCAAGTCCCTTTCTATTTTGTAAAATTACTCATGCAATCTTTCACTAAACATAAAATGCAAATCTTCATCTCTCAAACCCAACTTTAATCCCTGATTCCCTACAGTTCTTTCTTTCTAAACTTCATTATCTTTCTAAACATAAACTTCAATATGACAATTTGAATATTAATGAAACTATCTCCCTTTCATCTACATATCATTGAGACTTAAATCAAACCTAGGATTTTCATTATGTCATGTTCTCCTAACCATCGCTTCCTACCTTTATTTCGTTTTGGGAATCACAACTAACAATTACAAGCGACTATTGAAGAGGTAAAAAGCCTTGAAAGAATCCATCTTGATAGAAAGCAAAAGGCCATTGTTGAAAGCCAAATCAAGAGCAAAGAGATGAAAGATGTATAACATAATTGCGGTTTAAGGTTTTAGGTTTAGGGCCAAAACTGAATAGTGAATACCTAAATGAACCAAATCATTTGGATGAAGAAAAGGATGAGGATATAAAAATAATGAACAAAATAACTGACCTAGGTGAGTGTGAGACAGATGCCCATGTGAGTCTACAAAGGGTATTGATTTTCCTATAAAATGATACCCTATCAACATGATATTTATGGGTATCATAGATTCTAATGTTGGTGCTCTTCATCAACCTGCCATATCTCATTTTGGATGATAGTAGTTCACAATCTTCCAAACAAGAAGATAATAATGTTTCCATAATCTAAAATTGTAGACTAATCTAAATCTTCCCATTCACAAATTTCACAAGAAGATTTTACACACCAAGGAACTTCATAACTAAGTTCAATATCTTAACACAAGAGAACTAGAATGAATCCTCCTTCTCCTCTCTTTCTTTCTTTCTCTTTGCTCCATCTCTCACATTACATCACCAATTATGGCAATACTACTTGTGATGCGGGACCTTCATCCTTCCACAAGAAGTGCCAAATGATAATTTGATGATGATCCAGGATATATTAAAATTTCCCCCCAATTTTATGATGTGGCAAAAATGGCGATCATCAATAAGAAAATTTGAAATTTAGTCAAATTTGGCTATATAAAGAAGATACAACATTAAGACAAAATCTGAGCATCCTTCTGTATTCCTGGCTACCTATTCGTAACCTAATAAAAAAATAAAAAATGGTGATTTTGTTTAATTATTCTTCAAAATTTGGAAATTCAAAAAATCACAAAAAATCACATTTTTTTCACATTTTCTATTTCTACATTTGCCAAGTTTTGGCCACAAAATCAGAAACCAATCATTCATCTTTGTTTAGCTTTTAAAATAGCCAGATATTAACATACCCGCACAACATTAATTCACACATACCCTGACATACTAGGGTAAATGACTCGCTGCATAACCTAGTTCATATAACCTTGAGATAACCTTGCAAATTCCAAGTTGTGTGTGTTGTGTTTTGGTTTGTTTGTTTGGTTTGTTTGGGTTTTCTGGAATCCCACTTTAGTTCACAGTTCACACTTTTAACTAGGTCAAAGCAGGCATTTTTTAATAAAAACAAATAAAATTTAATTTTGAAAATTATTTTATTTTATTTTATTTTGAAAATTTTTAATGGGTGAAATTTCACAACTCAGTAAAAAACTTCAAGTTTTTTTTTCCCCCTAAAAAAAGTGGTTTTATTGTTTCTATTGCCATATTTCGGAATAAATTAGAAAAATTGCCAGATTTTATATCACGTAGCCAAATTTATTGAAAGATACTGAGATTTTTTTGCTTTCGTAATTCATGTATAGCCAAAAATGAACTAAACCTTGTTGGTGGATCGCCACCTTAGATCCAGTCGCCGGTGCTATTTTTGTTTTTCAATTTTATGGTGTGGGTAAAGCGGCTATTGATCATCCTAGAAGAAAATTTGGCGCCAGATTTGTCTAAAAAATCTAGGAAATTTGGGTCACAATTTTTCATGAAACACCCTTTTGTGTAGGTAGGTGGAAATCTCATTTTACATGGAAAATTTTTTCTGGAAAAAAAAAATCACCAAAAAAAATAAAAAATCACTGGTGGAATGAACTTATTATCTCCAAGGTTTTTTTTTGCTTTTTCAAATTTCTGCTGTAGCAACCATAAAGAAAATCTAGCCAAATTTGGCTATTTCAAAGTTTATAGGTTGCAAAATTTTTAGGATCATGGTTTTTGTTTTTGGTGGCCACCTTGGCGATTTTTTTAATTTTATTTTTTCCAGAAAATGAAAAAAAAACAGAGAGGAATTTTTAGAGATTTTTTTCGCCATTTTTAAAAATAAAAATATTAAATTAGCCACATCTAGACCTAGCCACTTCCTAGGTCACACCACTTGGAGCAGCACTTTTGTAAAAATGCTACAGCCCACCTGGTACATTTAAACCCTATATTTAAACCCTAGTTAATGCTGGGGATCCTCACCAGTGGACTTACTGGAGGAATTTGAGGAGGAAAAAAAAAAAAAAAAAAAAAACACGCCTGAATCCGCTTCTTCTATTTGTGGTAGCCTACTTGTTTCAGCCGGAGATAGAATCCTGGCGATTCACGCCCAAATAAAGTCCAAATATGGCGAAATTATTCATTTCAAAGAATAAACAATATATATGGCGATGAAAAATGCAAATATTTATGGCGAATTATTCATTTGTAAGAATAATAATATACATGTTAATGAAAAATGCAAATATTTTGCAATTTGGCGAAAAGTCAAAATATGGCGAATTATTCATTTCAAAGAATAAATAATATATACGGCGATGGAAATTGAAAATTTTTCGCCAAATATGGCGAATTCTTCATTTGTAAGAATAATTATATACATGGCAATGAAAAATGCAAATATTTTGCAATTTGGCCAATTTTCCCACAGAAGAATTGTTTTTTAAAAACCAACCCCGCCCCCCTCGGGGCAAAAAAAAGAAAAAAAGAAAAAAAAGGCGCTGGGTGAAAAGGCCATGAACGAGGGATGTAATGAATGGGAAACAGAGCCGTGTGTGTGTGTGGCTGTCTTTTGCGAAATATGCTCTACGGATGGGGTGCGCACTGCTGAACGCAATTTCACACACCAAGCCCCTTCTCTCTCTCTCTCTTCTCGCGCGCACAAGACCAAGACAAGCTCCGCTCACCTCGCCTCACCATAAATCCGCTTCCTCTCGTTCTATCCGGTTCTCGCCCCAGCGAAGAACAGGGGAGTGCGGGGGAAAATGAAACGCAGGCAGTTTTGAGCTTATATGGCAAATTGATGCCAATTTGTAGCCAGAGACTAAAAACCGTTTGTTTGGTTTGAGTTTTTAAAGCATCTCCACCAACGCTCAGTATGTGGCTCTGCACTGGAAATCTTGGATGAGGTACAGCAGTCAAATCCAGTGAATCAAGGATAGAACAACAACAAGAAAGAAAGAAAGAAAGAAAGAAAGAGAGGAGTTTGTTTGCGGGAATTTTGGGTTTATATGGAGTAACAGAGCGAGGTTTTTTTTGGGAATGGCGCCTGCATGTTCAGTTCCGGGGTTTCTTGGGGAGGAAGGAGGAGGAGGAGGAGGAGGAGGAATAGGGGATCAAAATGGGGTGTTGAATCTAGAAACACTGCGGATGCAATCAAGTGTGAGTTATGCAAAAGGAAGTGTTGGGAAAAAAGCAGCTGTAGCAATGTCTAATTCAATGGGATCCAGCTCAATAGCTTATGAAGGTCCTGACATAGCAGATGATGATGGAGATGAGGAGACCAACAGTCCTAGTCCTGCTGCTGCTGCTGCTGCGGAGAGGGAGATTCCCAAGGTGTTAGCTGTTCTTGCCTCCGTTCTAGAGCGGCTAGTGGCCAGGAATGAACAATTTGCAAATTCATCGTCACCATCACAACAAGTCATCTTCAATCCCAAGAAGCTTACAATCTTCCATGGACTCAGAGCTCCTGGAATTAGCATTGCCAAGTACTTAGAGCGTATCTTCAAGTACACCAGTTGTAGCCCTTCTTGCTTTGTGGTGGGATATGTGTTTATAGACCGGCTTATCCATCGCCAACCAGACTTGCTTGTTACTTCTCTCAATGTCCACCGCCTGCTCGTCACCAGTGTCATGGTTGCCACCAAAATGTTGGATGATGTGTGAGTGTCCTCCATCACTGCCCTGCCCTTTTTTTCTTTTTTTCTCTTAGAATTATATCGCCTGTTGCTGCACATCAATCT
>Ga0209611_10008933_pt1 | contig 15400 bp, 10 predicted proteins | sample S1TSphgellanicum_3_FD_187693 | JGI IMG/M metagenome (GOLD analysis project Ga0209611, IMG submission 187693) | Host-associated microbial communities from peat moss isolated from Minnesota, USA - S1T2_Fc - Sphagnum magellanicum MG (SPAdes) (version 2) | ecosystem: Host-associated > Plants > Peat... | reverse complement strand
TCGAGATATTGTGCCACATTATGGAAAGCTGGAAGAGATCTTGGTGGTATCTTATGATGCACATTCAAAGTTTGAAGAGTATGTGTTTAAGTGCAAGTGGTTTAAAGTGAACCTTGCTGGTGCAAATCGCACTGTAGTTCAGGATGAGTGCGGACACACACGGTTAAAGACATCTGCCACTAGTTATTAGCCATCTCATTGGGAAACTTCAGAGCCATTTACTTTTCCTAGTCATGCAGAGCAATGTTTTTATCTTCCTTATCCCCCAGACCCAGAGGAGTGGTCACTTGTTGTCACATATGTGCCACAGTCCTGTTCTATTCTAGGTGAGAAACCAGAGGTTGTGTTTACAACTTCTAAGGTGGATGATGACCATGTATAATGTCCATGTATATAGTATTGCAATTGAGCTACTGCCCTTGGTATATCTTCTAGATCGTCTAGCTCTAACATTCCAGCCACCTTTTGTATAATGTTGGCATTCCTGTTCCTTAAGTATGCCTCATACCTCTGTTCAGGAGTAGGTTTTGGTGGTAAAAATTCTCTGGCCATTACCTCCAATGGTTCCTCCTCCATTAATGGCTCTGGATCTGGCTCTAGTTGAGGCTGTTGGACATAGTCCCCTTCCTCTTCTTCAACTTCTGCTGCAACTAACCTTTCCTCCTCCTCATCACCCAGCTCTGGACTTGGATACAGTTGCTCCATTCTTGTATCCATACAGTCTATGGGAATCTAAGTTGTCCCCATTCCTCCTTGGATTTCACTCCCTTAATCTGTTTGAGTCTCCATATCCCTTGTCCTTATAACTAATTCGACCCTAGAGTCTAGTCTATATTGTCCTTGTCCCTCTTCCTATCTTTCTCCTAGATTCAGTAAAGCACTAACCAATCCTCTAGTGTTTGTCCCACTCTGTTGAAGTTTAGAAACATGTGAGTCCACTACTGCTGCTACCATCAAAGGTTCCATCATATCTGTACTCTGTGGCTGATCTGAACTCATGTAAAAACTATGGTCTCCTCCTTTAGTCTCACCATAATCCTCCAATGGTACCTTAGTGCTCTCCTCCTCTATCTCCTCATAAGTTGCCTCTTCCTCATCAGTGAGCTCATCCTCTAAAGTACCATATACTTCCTTAATTACTTTTTTAACCATAACTCTGTGATGCCTCTCTATTACTAGCTGGCAGTCCCCATAAGCATAGAGTTGAGCCATATAATTGGGTAAATAACACAACTTCTTAGGCCCCAATGCTCTAACCTCATCCTGTATCAATTTGTGCATGATGAAAGCCCAATCGATCTCCCTTTCTCCTGACCACGAAGCTATGACAGTATTAGCCCACTTTACTGGTATATAACTAGGCTTTTTGGGATGGAGAATTGGTATCAAAAAATGAAAGAACATCATCAGCTCGGGATCCTTGCACTATGAGATCTTGTAACCATGTGAGACTACTTTATCCTGTGCAAAATACCTCTCAAGCAAAGGATCCTTCTGTGACAAAAATCCATGCCCCTCCAAAGGTAATTGAAATGAATTTCCTACAAATTCCAAGTCCCATTCAACTGGTTTACCTCTCACTGTTGCAGAAAATCTTGGATCTACTCTCCCATAATAGAAATCAAGGTAAGTGCCATCTTATATGTCCCAAGGAATCAAATACAAATGCTCTAGTCTCATCCTTCTCAAAATATCTCTCAATCTGTTCTGTAGTTCCCTAGTAGTCGGATATTGCACTGACAAGGATGAAGGTATGGCCTCCAAATCTTCGGCCATAGTTGAAATCTCTGAACGCAAAAAGGTTTCAAAACCCTAAACCCAAAAATCTCGTGAACTACTGTTAACCTTAACTGAATTCCTAGACCTCCTTCGCGTCTCTGCCAACCCTCTCGTTCCTCCTGAGCTCTCTCTTGAAGAAATCGCAAATGCTAATGGGATCCTGACACAATGGAACTATTCACAACAATTTCAACCTTTATAGTTTTGCAAGTAGGCCCTATGGGAACTTTGTACTACTGTCCTTTGCACTACCGCATGTACTACCTCAATGTCACCGAGATTTTTTGCGACTTAAAAAAGACCGTGATAAATCAGATGACATTGCGAAACCTTTTGCGAAAATGCCTTTTCCAGTAACCCTTTCACTATTTTGCGAGCTACCGCACATCGCAACTTGCGATACATCCACCACCGGAAAGTTTTGTAAAAATTTGTGATGAGGTTTGCGATACATATTCAAACGCAAACTGTGAGGCGCCGAATAATGCAAGCTTGCGATTTGTTGTGACTCTCAAAGTTTTTAGCGATATTTTTTGTATTGTAAAATGTGCGATGTTTTGAGTATGATTAAACGTTGCGAAGTGTGGAATATCGCTAGGGTGGACGGAGACTGAGCAGGTCACAAAGTTTTCTTTGTGGTATATGTCACAAAAGTGTTGCGATGATTGTAAGGTACATTATAAATTAGCGATGGGTGGTGCACCACAAGGTGCGATGCGTGTCACATCGCAAATATGGCAAGTTGTTTTCGCTTTGCAAACCCTTCAAGTTTTTTGTTTTGCCCTTCACAAAAAGGCACAATATGTAGTAGTGATCTTAAGCAAAAAAAAAAGGTTTAAACAAAAGAATTACAAATATATGTATCATGTTTCATAAGACAACAAAGAATTGGAATCAAAAGAAAACATCAAATAGATTATGAAAGGTATACATATAGGGAACACACAAATTGTAATGACTATTTCAAGAAGTAAATATTTAAAAGAACAATGAATAAAGTTGCAAAACCTAGTAGTCATGAAACATGAAGCACATAATAAATTTTACTTTGGATAGACAAAGCTTCATTACATGATGAAGGATGAAAAGATCAAGAAAAGCCTTTGTATTTGTAGCAAATTGAAAAGAATTCCATAGTTAGATAAAAAAATTCTTGATTTTCAAATGGAATCAAAGTCCATTATCAAGGTTGTGTTGAAGCATTTTAGGCTTGTAGATGTCGAGTCACTTTTCAAGAGCAGAATGGTGTTTCTTTTTGAAATAATACCATCCTTCAGTGAATCAACAACCAAAAATATTAAGACAAAATAAAATATATGTTATCACAAAAAAATGTTAACAACCAATATTAATCCTAAAATATGTTTTCACATCCTTGATTTTCAACCATAAATTGATGACATTCTTTTACTTAATATCATTAGTTTTCATTGAATCCACATCTTCTTTCAACCGTTTGATCACATTGGAAACTCTATCATAGGTGCCTATAGGGGATTTGTTGATATCAAATTGTTTAATTGTGCTTTAATTTTAAGATGATATGGATCATTGATTAATTTCATCCCAATGTCCAAAAGGAAATATGTTTTGTGTAATTTGTTGGATGGTATCAACTATTGTTGGATTGATCATTGGATCTTGGTTTTCATTCACATTTTGCCACCTAGTCAAATCAAAACCACATGTTAAAATTTAGATTGTAACCATTGATTTTAGTATTTCTTGTTCATTTCACAACATGGAGGCTTTTTTTATGTGCATTTGCAATTGGACTTTTAATTTATTTATAACTTCTATTTTGGTCCTATATTTATTATTTTCATTTTGTTGTTTTTTGTGTGCATCTTTAAAGTGTTTGGGTTCTTACCATTTTTAGTTATTTACAACTTGTTTTGGTCCTATATGTATAACATTCATTTTGTTGTTATTTGTGTGCATCCTTGAAGTGTTTAGGTTCTAGGATTGGTTTCCCTACTTTCCTGGCTTATGTTGCTATGTTCTTGTTTGGCAAACTACCACTATGTAATTTCTTTTATGGGAGATTATGATTGCTCCAATTGTGGTTTGCAAATCTCATTGGTTCTCTTCTTGATATATATTTTTGTTTTTCGTTAACTTTTGAAAAATAAAATAATGTTATTATTTTCCCTCTTTATGTTTTATTAGTTAATTATTCTCACGGATTACCTTCTCCAATGATGCTAGGAATTGAGCATGCGAGCGTGAATGTGAACATGAGCGTGTGAACATGAGACTATGAACAAGAACAAATATATTTGGAATATTCTAATGACAAGGATAAAATATTCTTAAAATATCCCTATGCCACATAAGAATGATGTGGAATTATTTTTTCCACATGTACATGGATGAAAGTCAAAAATTGGATGAAATGTTTGGTTGAAAATGGAACATCAATGAACTTTTTGGATGATAATTGCATATAGATGAATTTTTTGGATGATAATTGCATGTAGACAAAATGTTTGGATGAAATATTCGTCAAGTTTAAATGTATGGATGAAATTAATTCCAAAACAATTAAATCGGATGAAAACCACATGTACATGAATGATAGTTATAAAAAACATGAAATATTTGGATGAATGTGGAACACAAATGAACTTTTTGGATGATAATTGGAAGTAAATGAATTTGTTGGATGAAAGTAATTCCAAAATAGTTACAACGAATGGAAATACTAGACTCACACAATTTTCATGTCCAACTTCATCTAGAAAAAAGGTGTCAAAGGTGAAACTTGAAGGAGCTACATTACAATGCAAAAAGGTGAAACAATAACTTGTGTAAGTTAAATTAAATCACACAATAACTCAAGGGTAAGATGTCCACATAATGATGGAATGGGAAAATGTTTGAAAAATTAATGAATAGTGCATTACACACATCATGTTGAAAAATATTTTTATTTTTGCAGTAAAATGCATTCCAAAAGAACAAAACCCATAATAGTCTTATTTAAAACCTAAATCTAATGACATTGCAACTTAATTTACATCTAGAATTTTGGCACAATCTAGTAATCTATTAACCTCATTCCAGTTCCAGGATGGATAGTGTATGAATGGTTCTCTGATCCCAACATACATGGCATATTGCAAAATGTAATACAAGTTTTTACATGGCACCCACAGCCCCTACTTGTCGAAGGACCTAGGCATCATGGAAGAAAAATCCACACAACTGCAAGCCAAGTTATCACTAATTATTACCTCATATTGCTTACAATTGTCTGGTAGTCCTAAAAGGAGGCGATAAATTTGTCCATATCTCAAAGGAAGAATGTTTGAAGGAATTAATAATATGGCTTCAAGAGTTCGTCCTGCCTCCCACTTGTTTTCTTATAGAATGGATAGTTTGAACATGTTGGGATGATGAATTTTCTTCCCATTCCTTGTTTTTGGCCAAACATTTGGATCTAATGGCTTATAGACATGGGTAAAAAGACCATCACCAAAGATATTCTAAGGGGTACATGTGGAAGGTTGGTTCATGGGTGCAAGATTGTCACTTTAACCTGATTGACAAGGGTACATTTTGGCTTTTTCGAGAGCAAGAAACTAACCTTGTCGAATGTGACCACCTCAATTTGAGTGAGATCAGTCCTTGCTTACACATGCCATAAGGAAGGCAAGACTAGCGTGTCAAACACATATTTCCTACTTGTCCTTCCCACACAACACAAAAGGTCATCATGACAAAACCAAAGCTTATGTAATTCAATTGATATACCTTTGGCTGCAAACCAGTAACCAACATAACAAGGAGCTAAAATACCACATGATCTATTTGTTTTGAAATGATTCTAGTTTTACAATAGTGTTTAGTGTTTTTTTTGCAACACTAAACAATGATTGCTAGACTTTGGGGGACAACATTCAATTTGCCAAATGTCATTCCCACATAGGTATTCAAATACCTCCACACCATTATGGGTGATAACAAGATTAGGGCTGCTAGTCTCCCCCACATCCACAACTAACGATCGGTTGATTAAAGTCGTTAAATTGGCCACTTTTGGACAAGAAAAGTTCATCTAATCATGTTAATGTGAATCTACTTATAACCTAGGTGGAAGGTATGCCTTGCATTTGGTTAATCCAAACACTTTTTCACTTTCCAAATGCGATATCTAGAGGAAAGACTAGAGCTTGAGGTGTACTTGGCAACTGTAACAACAATTTGGACTAGGTCCCAAGAGTAATTAGCCCTATGCAAGTGTAATTCATTTTTGTCTGGACCAATCCTAGATGCACCTCCTTGTAAGAAGACATAATACAATGAGGACTGCCTAAATGTTCACACATAATTGTCGAACATTGCGGCAAAAAAACAAGTACCTTTATTGTTAGATTGTTGGAACCAAATGTTATGGATTGTTTCGGATAAATTATAAGTCGACATATCAACTTCCTCCTCCAAAGAATTTTTTTATAAACACCCAAAAGGAATGAAGTTAAAATTCAAGAAGGATAGATGGAAAATAAAATTTGAATGGAGTAATTTAGAAGAACTTACATCTAACATGAAGCCTTCCCATTGTTGCACACAAAAGTGCCAGAAGCCAAGCCAATTGTTGAACTCATAATGGTGCCCTTGCTTATAGCTCTAGATGAGTACCACCAAGACTAAATGGTAGCATACCGAAAGTTAGTTTCCTCCAAGGACATGATTTTTTTGTATTCATAATAGAGGGCTTTATGTCGATCATGGATTTCTAGTGTGATCAGTTGCTTGGTGTGTCTATCCAAAGATTAAATCCAATGGAAAAAGTAGGTCAACTCTTTTAACATGTTTTTCTATTAATTCCCATTCCCATTAAGGTTGTTCAACTTCTAAATTTATAGCAATACATTTTTTAAATAGCAACAAGTACATGCAAAAGCTAACAAAACTAAAAATAACTACAATCTTAAACTAACATGTACACAATTTGCTAAAAAGTTTGAAGTAAGTTGTCTAAAAGAAAATGATTCATGTTCCCCAAAATGAAGGAATGAAACATACAATCATAAATGAAATCAAAAGTCTTCAAACATGTCTATCCTCCTAGTTTTATATTAGTTATTCCAAAATATAAAAATCATAACTAGCCATTCTAAATAATCATTAGCTAATACCTAGACTAACATTCCAAAATTTCAAAAAACTACACCTTATTTAATTACCTGTTTTGTCACCCGTTTTGTAAACTATTGGTTGATTAACTTGTCAACTTGTCTTCTTAACTTAGTATAATATTACCTACTAAGTTTAGTAACCGGTTAGGTTAATGTTACAAGTTAGGTTAAATAATAGGTTAAATCACATGTTAAGTTTAACAACCTATTTACATTTTCAACCTATTAAGTCACATGTTGCTTAAATTTGGGTAACATTATCCCCCTTTGAAAACTACATTTCACCCTTGAAATGCTAGCTCAAAGTCTTAAGTTAGCTTGGACTTCTACAACTAGTTGGTTGATGGCTCTTTCAATAAGTTCAACACTTGGTTCCTCTACAGGTTCAACTTGGTTCAAAATTTGAAAACTTGTTAGCTTTGTAGTTTTCTATCAATCAAGTTTTTTCAAAGGTTGTTATGGGTGTTGTGAATACCTCCAAGGCATGGGGGGTACTTGATATTAAAGTAATATCCTAACTTATACCTATCTAATGTGGGTTTAGAGGTAAATTAATAAATAAGAACTCCAAAGATTCTACTTTATTATCTAATACAATGAATGAAAAATCAACAAATTCAACCTATTCCTTAGCAGATATTTCATTAATAAAAATTGTTATATATTAATTGATAATTATTAATTCATAGTAAATAATCAATATTAAATAACTAATCATCAATAATTAGTAGTAAATAATCATTATTTAATATATAATATTTAGTAATTCCTTGAAAATCAATTATTAATTATTGATATTGTTTATTTATTTATAAATTATAATAATTCATCAATCATTTTAAATTATTTTTATTAATTACCTATAGGTAGCCTATCCTACTAACTAGGTTAGTAACCTAGGCTACGTAGGCCTATTAGGTATGTAGTTAATTTAGGTTACACCACCTAGGCCTACTAGGTAGGTATGTAGCTTAACCTAAGCTACCTAAACCTATTAGGTATGTAACCACATAGGCTTACTAGGTAGGTACATAGTTTAACCTAGGCTACCTAATCCTACTAAGTATGTAGTTAACTTAAGTTACATCATTGAGGCCTATTACATAGGTAGCCTAAGTCTAGACTAACCTAATAGGCTAGGCTACCTACCTCATATGCATAGGTTAGGTCTATTAATAGGTTGGTAGGTACCTACATAACTTACTAAACAACATAAGCATAAATAATTTACTAGGTAGGTATAAACATAGACCTATAGGTACCTATAAGACCTAATAGACTATAACCTACATGTTACCTATGTACATGCATTTATTAATAGGTACCTCCTACATACTTAGGCTACCCTACCTATAACCTACCTATTTATGTAAGTAGTGTAAAAAAAATCAAGTTCATTTAGTATAATATGCATGTTGAAAAAAATTCACAGAAGTTGATTATAATATATTGGTCCAAAATCATGTTCATTACAAATATGTTGTCCAAAAAAATCATCTTTTGGGGTGATGGTGCAATGGTTAAGGATTTGACTCCTCAATGTGCAGGTGAGGAGTTCAAGTTCTCACACTTGCAACTTAGGGTACCTTGGCTACTTAGGTGATCTAATTAGGTAGCCTAGGTTGCAAAAACTATTAGACCACCTTGCCTAGGCTACTTGGTTTAACTTAGGGGCCTAGCTTAAATGGCTTGGTCTAGCCTAGGTGGTTAAGCTAAGTGGCCGAGCTTAGGCCCAAGACATAAAGTTGGTAGCTAAATAAATAAATAAATTTTTGGCATTAATTATTAGGTTTATTAATTAAATAGATAGGTAGTAAGTAGGTAGGTAAGGTAGGTAGGGTAATCAATTAATTAATATTTTCATATTTATTATTTAAAAATTTAAATAATATATATATTTTGGTTGCTGCCCAAATTATATTATAATCGTTCAATAAAAAAACCCCAATCACAAAAACCAGCTAAAAATACTTAGTCAAAATGGTTAGGTCCAAATCAACTTGTCCAAAATGACATTTTGTCAAGTTGGACATGGGGGCAAAAAACTATATGGGGGGGTTCTTTTACCAAAATTCCCAATTAAAAAAATTGTAATTTCTTATGATGCATGTGTAGGTTATAAGGTGTGGGTTTTGGTTTTGATAGACCTACCTGCACTCTCAACTTTTCCATAATGATAGTAACTCTAAAACCACCATTTAGAAATACATATTCAATAAAATTCTTCCCTACTTGAACCTATATCACTACCATTTGATGATTAATGGCAACTAAAGTAACTATCGATTTTGGTAAAACAAGTTTTGATGGTGCCATGTTAAAAATGTAACGTTTGATATCAGGGATCATTCACAACAATTGACCCAAATTTAATGTATACTTGGTCTCCAAGACTTGTTTATTAATGTCCTTTATAATTTCTTCTAAAGTCTATTTGTTGTAACATGTTTTGAAATCATAGGTTATTGGTTTGCATCATTGGTTCAATTATTTTCAACTGGTTGAATTGTAGTAGAATTATCAGGTAATCCAACCCAATTATTCTACAATGACTCCTCATTGATGATAGTACGTTGTTTATCAATTTCACCATTTTATAATTGTTTAATAGTTTCAATAAATGAATATTGTAAACGTTCTTCTTGTTGCCAATCTTTAGCTCCTTTAACTTTAACCAACTCTCTTTCTTTAAACACCTATTGTTCTAGTTGTTGACTATGAATGGTAACCACAACTACTACATTGACTAACACATTATTGGTTTTAGGCGATTTAGGTCTTTCAATCATTAAAGTCAAGATGCTTGCCAAGAGCTAGATGTAAGTGTTCTAGCTTTTATTAAAGCAAATCAACTCCCCCCCCCAAATGATTTGTTCATTCATCACATCTAGCTTCATTTGTATGAACCAATATTTCATGCATTGTTATGCCATTTGAAACATGTGAATTGCACTTTGTCTCATTTCATTTGTGAATCTATTGAATGGTTGGGCATCATTGATATTTGTGTGCATTGATATTTCCTAGGTATTTGGTTTATGTTGAGCACCACGAAATTCCTAGATCCACTTTTATAGCTCGGTTAAGGTTTCAAATAAAATATTTCAAGTATTTAATGTTATAAAACCATAGTCATCAACTTAGACAAGTGCCACAAATATTGTTGCACCCTAGCTACATTAACATGGATGATTGTTTTCCTAACCTATAATTTCAACTAGAATATTATGGCATACGATGATCTATGGAAATAAGGTAAACACTAGTATTAATTCAACTTTAAGATTTTCAAACAATTTACAACTCAAGGGCTTTGTCAAAATGTTAGCCAATTTATTTGATGAAGCAACATGATGAATTTCAATCTCCTTCTCTTTTACTTTCTCCTTAATGAAATGATGGTAAATTGTTAAATGTTTGGTTTGGTCATGAAACAAACTTGGGTTTTATAAGATTTTGATTACTTTATGTTGTCACATAACAATTATGTTGGTTTTGTTATATCCACAACTTGCAACTTGGAAAGAAACCTCTTCAACCAAGGAGTCACTTTCACTCCACTACTAACAACCATGTACTTCACTTTTATAGATGATAGAACAATGCAAGGTTGTTTCTTGCTTCCCCACCTATGATGGGACTTGAACCAAGCTTGAATATGTACCTTAAGGTAGTTTTTATATATTGTAGATCCTTAGCCTAATCAATGGTTAATTATTTAGATATAATAATGTTCTCCCCTCATCAATGTTATATCTCGAAATCCATAATAGCTAGGTTGATATACTGAAACATGTGTTTAGTAGCATTTAAATGAAACTTGAGGTTGGTGAAAAAAATTGCTAATATGGACCGCAAACAATTTCAAATTGTGTTGGAGGAAAATGCATTGGTATACATGATATCTACTACTAAAGACTCCATGTTGACCTTAAGCTTCAAGCTTGGAAGCATGGGTTCATCAAATGCATTACATTACGAGGAAACAATTTTTTTGATCATTTGGGTAGTGTAACCATGTTGGGTGATTACAATTCCTCCTAGGTGAAACAAGTACTCCATGCTGAAGGAGAGCCGCAAAAAACTTAAATAAGTCATCTCAAACTATTTTTGATATTTGTACGAAGTCATTCCAACTTTGAAACTTAGTTTTTAGTGAGATATATGTCATCCACATATAGGACTAAATATAAGATCATGCATTGATCATTGAAATAATAATCATTGATATTTACCAACCTTTAATTCTAACCTTGATTTTTAATACAATAATCTATATATTTCAATGTATCAAGTTCAAGGGGCCTATTATAGCTTATAGAACACCTTTTAATGGCTTGCAAAATTTCCCTTTTTGCCCCTTGATTTTGAAACCTTCAGGTTGTTAAATGAACAACTCTTCAACTAATTCACATAGATTTACAAAGGTAGTTTTGACATTCAAAAGAAAAAAAATCAACCTTTGTGTTTTCTGGTGTTGTGATTGTTTGAAAAATGTTGTATTTGGCTATAGGTGCATAAGTCTTATCAAGGTCCTCACTTGCACATTATTGGAAACCATGAACAATTAATTGTACTTTGAGCTTCATTGTAGTTCCATCAACACGGGTCTTAATTTTATAAACCCATTTTGTAGTAATCACTATTAGAAAACTTAGTTTTTTTTATTAGCAAATATAGTGAAAAAAGTACCAAATTTGAACATGCATAAAAAAAACCACTTAATCATCTTAGACAAGTCAATTATGACATGTCTAATGTGACTGGGGTGGTTTTTTTGACTAGTAGAGTATGGACCATTTGACTGGTCATTTTGACTATTCAAATTTCTATCCATATAAAAAATAAAATTATGGCAAGTAGGTAGGCATGTAGGTAAGTAGGTAGGTCGTAAAAAAAAGGGTTGAAGTAAGTGGTAGCCTAGCTTACCCTATCGTACTTGACCTACTTTAATTTAACCTAATATATCTTAATTAGCCTATTTTATCTACATTAACCCCTTAAGCATGTACATAGGTTATAATGTTAGGAATTGAACCTTTGACTTAATGATAAGCCATGTCTTTAACTAATGGATCACACCATCAAAATGTGTTCAACTTTTATCATTTTTTAAATTTTCACATGTTTATTTAGACATATCACTACAAGATTATGAGGTATGAAGGTAGGTAGGTTGTAGGAGATAGGTGGGTAGGTAGGTAGGTGGGTGGGTGGGTAAGTAAATAGGCAAGTGGGTGGGTATGTAGGTACGTAATACATGTATGTAAGTAGGTGTGTGGGTAGGTAGGTAGGTAGGTAATACATACGTAGGTTATAAGTGGGTGGATAGGTAGATAAGTAGGTAATACATCTAGATAGGTAAGTAGGTAGGTACTACATCTAGGTGGGTGGGTGGGTGGGTAGATAGGTAGGTAGGTAGGTAGATAATACTTAACTAGGTTATAAATGGGTGGATAGGTAGGTAATACATCTAGATAGGTAGGTAGGTAAGTAGGTAATATGTAAGTAGGTAAATATTACATCTAGGTAGGTGGGTGGGTTGGTAGGTAGGTAGTACATTTAAGTAGGTAGGTGAGTTGGTAGATAGGTAAGTAGGTTGTAATATTATAAGTGGGAGGTAGGAGGTAGTTATGTAATAGGTATAAGATGTTACACTTGACTAAAAAAAATTGGTCATTTTGACTAATGATGTCAATTTCTTATGTTTAATTTGACTAGATGTCCCATTTGATTGAAACCCATTGACCATTTTGATTAAAGTTGTCTAACTTGATTAGATGTATTGGTCAAATAAATCATTCTAGTCAAGTTGATTGGTCAAAAAATACATGCATCGGGCCTTTAATCAAAATGGACATGTCCACTAATAGAAAAGAACTAATTAGTTAATTTGAAACCTTTGAAAAACCAAATATTCTAGTAGTGAATGGATTTCTTACTTGGTGGAAGATCCATTAGATACCAAATATTTATTTTATGGATGGAACTCATTTCCCCTTCCATTACATCAACTCATTTTGATACTTGAGATGTTTCATTATATGTAACATGTTTTAATAGGGACTTCAATTAAATGTAACACAAAATCATCAAATATATGGGGAATGTTAACTATCATTCCTACTCTAATATGCATTCCTCAATGAAAAAAAAACAAAACTTCCAAAGTTGGTTTTCTAGTGGAGTGGTTCTTCATAAGTTGTTGATTAATAAAAGTAGGAAATAGTGCATGTTTCAAAACCATGTGGGTGGTTCTATTCAACTAAGGATGGCCCGACCTTAAATGTTTTAGCTTTTATTAGAAGAACCATTGATCCACTTGGCCCTATTGATGAATACTTACAAACAAAATTTGTCTAAGAAATGAAGAAAAAACTAACGAGTTTTTAATTTATGAATACCTAATTGATTAATTAAATCTTTGTAACATGCCCCCAATAATTGTTTTACTTTCCTAGGCTATACCTTCGATGTCCAAAACAAAATTATTACGATTCGAGCCAAAATGCCGAGTAAACGGATACGATATATAAAGAAATATTACATGTCCTATAAAGATATGGTTTCATATCTGAGATGATTTTGGCAAGCCATGTTGCTAAGGTAGCCATACTGGAAGGTGCAATTGGATCACTTCCTTTTTAGGAAGAGTTAATGCTTGTTGGGCCTTTTGTTTTACGTTGCTTGACACCTAACTTGACACTTGAAAAGAAGTGAGCCACATCATTTGAGCAAAACTCGGAGATGGAAGTTTTGTTTTTTTTTGTTTTTTTTGATTTTAATAATGGAAGAAGTTTAGGTGTAGGAAGGTTGATGTGTGGTTTAACATTAGCTAAAATTGTTTTAGGGTGGTTGCAAAATAAGGTGGACTAATTCCAATAGATGAATAATCCATTAAAAGTCCATTTGGTAGTGTTAAAATTGTAATTTACTATGATATCATTGTCTAAGTGGGGGATTAAATGTGGTTAATGAAACAATATATATTAAATGTGAATAAAAGCCCAACTACATAACTCTTTAACATGCATGTTAAAGAGGTTTTTAAAAAAAAATCCATCAAAAAATGAATATAATATGGACTTTTGAAAATAAGGTCTATTTTAAAACATTTAAAAATCCATATATTTTTTTGGGTTAAAGTTTTTCTGATTTTTTTGGTGCATTTATGTTACTTTTGCTTTAATATATCATATATTGAGTCCCTATAAAATAACCTAAACAAAATTCATAAACAAAAATGTATTTGTATCAAGCCATAGACAAAAGACTAGTCCATAATTTTCAATTTCAAAAGTTCAATACTCTATATTTGAAAAATACATGTTATAATTTTTAATGTACATGTCTTCTTATTCAAGTTGAGAATCTTAATTCAATGGAAAATTTGGCATAATGGTGATTTTATGGCATGTTAATGCATGACATTTTGCAAAAACCTGTAGTGTGACGCAAAAAGTGGTCCACCTTAACTTGCACCCACCCTTTAACCATAATAGTTGGTGGAAAACCACAATGATCATCTTCAAAGATGACATCTTTGAAGATGATGATTTTATTCTTTGGACAAAAACAACAACCATTTTGACAAAAATCATAGCCAATGAACACACAACATAAGGATGCGGGTGACCATTTGATCTTGTATGTGTTTATGCGCACAAACATGATGCAACCAAAGATCCTCAAGTGGTTTAAATAATTTGTAGTATTGATGGTTTTTACCCATAGATGAACAAGAATGTTTACCCTAATGCAAGACTTTTTGTTCATTCAATGAAGGTTCTATATTCCACTTCTTTGCTTGATACTCCAACATTTTAAGTTGATTTGATTTGCAACATGTTTTTAATGTAAAATATTAGCTTGGGTGAATTGTTGAACTATCCTATGATTTTTACATAAGTTCAAGAATTTAGTAGAGGTATATTTTCCACCCTTGTTCGTGTGTAAAACCTTGTTGGGCTTTTCAATTAAAGTTTAATTTTGACCATGAATTGTTTAAATTGAGAAAGAAAATCCAACCAAACCTACTATAATTATTAATGAACATCAAAACATAACGAACTCCTAAATGAAAAGTGATGGTGAATAAGCCACATCGAATTTTCACATGATGTAAACTTTTTTAGGGGTTTTTTCTTTGTTATGCTTGCTTTGGTACATGTCTAATAAAGATGACCTTGAGTAGAGATGTTCAATATGTTTGTTGGTAAACCTTTTTTGTGACAGAAAATGTAGGCTTTGGATGTTTAGGTGTTCAAGGTGTTGATGCCATAACTGAGTAAGCCCATTAATGCTTGCTATCAAGTCGCATAAGAGTTCTTGAAATACAATTTTTTTTGTAGAGATCATTAATATTTTCTTTGCTATTTTTCTACAACATTAAATTGAAAATCCATTAGAAAAACATTTAAAAGATTAAATAACACTCCAAAATATTTGTTAACAAAAATGCCAATAGATAACAAGTT
>Ga0209611_10008932_pt1 | contig 15401 bp, 14 predicted proteins | sample S1TSphgellanicum_3_FD_187693 | JGI IMG/M metagenome (GOLD analysis project Ga0209611, IMG submission 187693) | Host-associated microbial communities from peat moss isolated from Minnesota, USA - S1T2_Fc - Sphagnum magellanicum MG (SPAdes) (version 2) | ecosystem: Host-associated > Plants > Peat... | reverse complement strand
TAGTCGATCATTGGAGTCGAAGGAGAGGGACCCAAAACACAACACTTTTTACCTAAGGTTTTGGTTACCAAGACCATACCTACTTTCCACACTCCCTCCTTTGATGACGAAGAAGACGGAACGTGACTCTTTTTTTGGTTGTAAGGGAAATAAAAAATAAAAATCATTCTTGGCTTGCTCATTTTCCCCACTTTCCACACACACAAAATGGGCAAACAAAACAACCCAAAGGTGCACAATACCAACAACAACAGCTTGAAGGAAAAAAAAAAAGGAAAAAAAAAACCTTAAGAGTTTAGTATAAAGAGAATTAGTGCAAATTCTTTTTTTAATTTAATAAATAAGTGGGTGGATTGATTAATGGAGGTGATTAATGGAGGTGATTAAAGGTGGAGATTTAGTGCAAAAGGGTTTTAATAAGATTGTGATTAGTGGATTGCTAATTAAGTGGGGATTAGCATAATTTAATTTAATTAGTGGATTAATTAATTAACAAGTGATTTGATTATTGTGCTGCGCACTTCATGAGGTTGTTTTCCTTTTGTAATTTTTTTTGTCTTCTTTTTCGCTCTTTTGTTTTTTCCGCTCTCTCTCTCTCTCTCTCACGCGTATGCTCGTTGCGTGTGCACATCTCTCTCTTGTGGCAACACTCCGGAGGAGTAATAGCCTCTCTCGCTCGCTCGCTCGCTCGCACACACAAAATAGACAGACAGACAGAGAGAGCCAAAGACACACAACAGACAGACAAGCGAGGTAGCGGAGAAGCGGAAGTTGAAGATTTTTTTTATTACAAATGTGCGATGTGCAGCAGAATTATTATTGAGCAGCGGCAACAAGAGGAGCAAGCGTCGGAGCAAGGAGGAGGAGGAGGAGGAGTACTTGTTGGCCGGTCTTTCGGTCTCTTGTTTTCCTGATGTCGAGGTACCTACGAGCTTCCAACTTTCATGCCTTTGTCATTCCATCTCTTTATTGTAGCTATTTTATTTTGTTTTCTCTGTAGTTGAGCAGTTTTGGTTTTGATTCTGTCGTTTGTTTCGACACGGGAGGTGCGTCGTCTGTGTTGTTGTGGTTTTTGTGTGCGTGCGTGCGTGCGTGCGTTTTTTTTCTTCGATTGAACGTGCGTTATTGTTGTGTGTTTCTTTTCATCTCGCTTTTTGACTCCTGATTTTTCGCCACAAAAGAAGAGGACTTGTAGGGCTGAATGACTCTTTGGCTTTGGTTTTTTTTTTCTCTGATTCGATGTCCTATTATTTGTCAGGAATGTTGTTCTCTCTCTCTCTCTCTCTCTCTCTCGGGGTCTGTTTTCTTTTCTATTGTGTATCTATCGGGGGAGTGACAACTGTTGTTGTTGCTGCTGCTGCTGCTTCTTTGCTTCTCTTGGTTAAGACTCTTCCGTAGTCGTGAAAGAGAGTGGAGCGAGAGCTTGTGAGTATGACGAAAATGCGTCGTCGGTCGCTCTTTAGGCCCGATGTTCTTCGATCGTGAGATTCAAAGCTGGCGACAGATTGCTTCCAAATGCTGCTGCCTGGGAAGTGCTGTTGTTGTTCATCGGATCCATCCGTAGCGGACGACGCGACATTGACGTGGATCCTTTGTAGAGCAGGATCTCTCCATTTGATTCCAATTTCGCCTATACGAGTATTAGCTACAACCTGGTTCTAGTTTTCAAAAATATTTGCCAGTGCTTCTGAATTCTCAAGCAGTAGTGTGCTGCAAACTTTCCGTTATGAAAAGCCAGACTCGTTCATGAAGTGTTGTCTAAGGGACTTACTTTGGAATTAGGGTTTGGAAGTTTCTGGAGCTTTTCAGTTTCTCTTTTTTTCTTCCTGTAGAGCTTTAGAATTCTCCTCTTGAGCTGGGTATATTATGATCATATGCTATAGATGATCATACATGAGAATTCATGAGCCATAGATGATGGAAGCCATAGGTGGTTGATGATCATATGGCTTCACCTATGGCTCTGGAACAATCAGATTACCTATGGCAGGCTCTCTACATTCCAGATGCAACAGCATGATGCTGTGTGAAGAGCTACATTGCAAATCATAAAATAGATGAAACATACTGGTGTTTCTGAAGAATTGTGGGTAACTAGGATCACAGTACTCAGACCTGAGAAAAATGGAAACAGATTGGTGGTGGTCTTCTTTCCTTTGAAGAAGTGATTTTTGCCTTGTGGGTGTTGCAATGGATATTTGAGCTAAAAATTTGTGTTGTGAAAGTGCATTTTCAGGGAAGTCCACTACTATCTAATAGTAGCTCACAAGACTGGGAAAGAAGTGGCTAGTCAACAAGGTGGGACTTCAATCCTAACTATTGTTCTGCTTTGCTGTTTTTTTCTCCTTTTAGGGCAAACAACCTGCCTGTCTATTGAAGCTTCGACATGAGAGGGGCCCAATGAAAGGGAGAAACTTCTGGCAGTGTTGGATTAAACACATGGGTGTTGCAGTAGCCTTTGGATGGTGAACTGTGCCTGCCACCATGCTTCTGAAATGCCAATCTGAAGAATTTTGAAAGGAGTGATTTTCTTCTAGGCAGAACTAATTTGACTTTCAGAATGAGCTGCAGCTCATTTTTTCAGCTGAGGACTTGGGAAGCTGCTGGTGTCCCACAGAGTGATTTTATGTGGAGGGTCATAGCAACTATGAACTGTTCAAGGTCGTTTCCTACTTGATTAATGTTTTCTCATGATTTAGTCTTCCCACTTCCAGAAAATGTGACAGAAACTCAGAACACTGATTTTTTGTGAAGTTGCTTGACCAGAACTTCCAGAAGACTCTACTGTATTTATGTACAGCCCCCATTGGGAGCTGATGAACTCATCAATAGGGACTAATGGGAGCTAGTCACTGCCATTCATGATGAAGTTGATGGTCTGAGACTTCATGGGTGACACTCACATAGTTTTAGCTGCTTCAGTCTGGCCAGAACCCACATAACACTTACCTTCAAAGTGTTATTCTGGTGTTTCTCTGCAATCTCATAGATATTGTTTTCGTTCAAAGTCACCTATAGAATTTGAGATAATGGCTGTAACAAGATCTCTCAAGATATTCTGGTCTTGAATATCAGGACTTCAAAGGAAGACTGAGATAGTTGGAAGTTGTACATGAAACTGTGGTTGTAGAACAAATATATTGGTTTAGTTATAGGAACACACATGGGACCTTCAAATCTTGAAGATTCAATAGGTAGATTAGTTGGAATTGGAGGCAAGGGACTCTGAGGGAAAGCAAAGGTGATAATGGCCTCAAGTACAAATTCTTGGCTCCAGACAAATTTACTTTCTCAACATGACTTGCAGCAACAAAACTCATCACATGCACTTTATCACTCTTCAGAGATTTCACTCCATGGGGCATCCTCTGCACATTTGAATCAATCCCAACACTTGGAATTGGGGCATGGCAGTCATGGTATGGAACCCTACTGCCAACCGCTTCATCATACTCTGAATGCTGGGCTTCATTTATCAGGCAACTCTCAACAGCCAGTTCAACCTTCGAATGCTTTCCCAGGATCCAGGTCTGTTCAATATCCCTTTTTGTTTCCCGAGAATTCCAGTACACTGCACTCTTCATACATCTGCATTTCTCAGTTGATCACATTCCTTGCTACTGTCCATATGATCAACCAAAGTATTTTGATCAAGATTCTGATTTCAACAATTTGCAGATGGTACCAGGCAGTCTCTATAAGATAAACCAAGGAAAAAATTTTAATTGAGAAACTGGCTGCATTAAGTGAACAGAAATTTAGATTGTACCCATCCCCTTGGTCTGTAAGGTGGATGAAAGTGCAACCTGAATGTGTCAGCCTGTCTGCTTTCAAAATATAACCATGAACAATTTTGACCCACAGAACTCAGAAACGAGGTTTTCAACCATGTGCAAAGTTGAGGACATTTAAGGCTTTCACTCTGATGCAAGTTCTTGATTAATTTATTGGGAATCTTTCATGAATACTTAGTGAGATTTTATGGTGGTAGTGGTCGAGGAGCAGCATCCAATGAAATTGGAGATCCCACATCTGCAAGAAAGGTTCACAAAGCTGACCGTGAAAAGCTTAGGAGAGACCGACTTAATGAACAGTTTGGGGAGCTTGCGGGAGTGCTTGGTAAGCTCTGTCACAATGTCATTTTGAAACATCCAATCTATATGCAGTGATTATTGCAGTCTTGAGAGTGAGATCCTAAAAAGTATGTTGTTGTCTTCAAATCAGCTTGTTTGATCAGAGAAATTGATTTGTAATGGAAAGGCTTGTGCTGGCAGATCCTGATAGGCCCAAGAATGACAAGGCCACCATTCTTGGGGACAGTGTGCAAGTGGTGAAGGAGCTTCGGGCAGAGGTCAAACGTCTGAAGTCCGAGCACACCACCCTGTTAGATGAGTCACGTGATGTCAGTCTCTCATTCATACCTGTGTCCTGTATGTATTGAAATTGTCAAAGTCTTGAATATGTTCCGAACTATGTTTTGTGGGAGATACCAATTTTTTTAGTTATGTGAAAATCTTGTGTTCACCAGCCATAATCCTGGATCTGTGCATAAATATTAGGAAGTCCTTACAGGGGGATTTACTGCTTGACTGATTACTTTGTCAATGACCACCTTTTTGTGCAGCTAGTTCAAGAAAAGACGGAACTCCGGGAGGAGAAGGCAGCACTCAAGACAGAGACAGAGCAGCTCCAGGCCCAACTTGAACAACGGCTTCGTGGAATGCTACCATGGATGTCTGTGGATCCCTCCACAGTCATGATGGGTCCTGGGCCTTACCCTTTCCCGATGCCAGTTGCACAACCCCTTACAGGCCCCATGTCTGGCCCACTCCCACCAACGTCTGAAACTCAGCAACTGCCCCAGCAACCAGTGGTTGCACCATCCACATATCTTTCAATGGCACCTCCAGTTGCTTTCATGCACCCAGGCATGCAAGCTTATGCAATGTATGGGACTCGACATTCTGAAACAGGAGGTCCCTTAATGCCATATCCCCATTATCCTGGTGTTGGGAACCATTCTCATGTTGAGAGGCCTTATGCTCAATACCCTTCTACAGTTCAACCCATGCCTAGTTACCTAGTCCAGATGCAACCTCCTCAAGAAGGGGGTGCAGTAAGCCCCCCCGACATACCAATGTATAGACCTCCCACTTTTGCAGTGCCTGTAGTCATGGCAGGCCAATCCAGGAGCCACCCCCATGCTCCTTTTCCTCAGTATCCAGGTGTTGTCATGAGTCAGTCTTATGCTTCTCATGCATCATCTCGTCCAACTGCTACTTCCCCAGAGCCTCAAGGGGTTGAAACAAGCTTACAGTTACAAACACCTGGGGGACCTTCTCCATCCCCCTCTCTTGCTCCCACCTCATCCCAGCGCAAAGTCACTGCTGGAATTGCAAGGGCACAGGTACTACCATATGCTGCCGTTGTTACACATTGGCTTAGGTGTTCCTTGTGAGCTTTATCTGTATCCACTGATCCCTTCTATGACAACAGCTGAAATTGTGAATGGAACTTTACCCTAATGCAGAGTTCAGGTTCAGAATCTTCTGCATCTGTACTGAAAAGTGAGAGCAATGGAGCCACTCAGATAGATTGTTCCAGTGGAGCTGGTGATTCAATTTCTACATTGACTCTTGCATCAAGCTCTCTCTCACACCCTGTTGATGCTACACACTCTGAAGGTTAGGCTCAATCTTTCATTTCCTGCTGTCAACTCTTTAGATGTAGACACAAAACTACTTTCCATTTTCCATGATACTGAAAGATGCTGTCATCTTATCTTGAAAACTGAGGGAATGGAGCACAACACTTAAATTTGATTGTGCATGAATCACTCATCTGAGCCATTTGGAAAAGAAGCTTTACTGGGCATACTTGAGGTTAGCGGTAGCCATAGATATCAAGTGTGCAGCAGGTGCTGAGAAAATACTGTTCCTAAGAAAACAAAGTCTAGGGTTTCCATCCTAAAAGTTAGTTGCTTTTTTCCTACATCTGATTGCATAATGGGTGTATGAGTTTGCTTGAGGATAGTTGGAACCACACATATCAACTGTGCAGGTGCCAGAGAACATACTGCCCCCAAGGAAACATTGTCTAGGCTTTCCACTCAAAAGTTAATTATAGTTTCTTCCTAGGTCTGATCGCATAAGGGTTCTGGGTTTGCAGGTATGGGAGGTTCAGGTGAGCACCATCAATCCTCACGAGAGCCACAGGATCCAACTTTGAGACCACCTGCCTCTCATAGTTGATTTGCACATAGAGAAAGATGACAATATGGTAGAATTCAATTTTTTTCATCCACTTTCCCTGTTTTTTGAGACAGCGGAGTCTCCTCCCCAAATGACATTAGGTCACAAAAGCTGTCCAGCTTTTTGGTGTGGAGAGGGCAGTCCCTGAGGTGTTAACATTGAATCACTGAGTCCAATACTAAATGTGAACAAACTGTCACCTGACATGTAACAACAAAACACAGAAATTTTCTGCATGAGAACTCATGAAATTTTTGAAAGTGAAATGATGAAAGAGATCATTTTCTGATTTCTAATTGGGTACTGTTTCTGTTCTTGTGCATACATACTATTGTAGAAAGACTCACGGCACATCATGTACTTCTAGAATTGTGGCATGATTTTACTGACAATGCAAAAATTGTGTTTTGGCTGTGTTTTAGGGCATTGTAGCAGAATTCAATCAAAGAATTCTGTCATGATGGATGCTAGAAATTGGCATCCATTCACTATTGATTGAGATGATGATAGGTGGGTGATGAAAGGAGTTTGTAACCTAGTAGGAATGGAACACATAACTGCCTCTGGTGTACGCTACTACTTACTTCCAGGCCCTTTCTCTCTCTCTACTCAAGTGTTTCCACCTTCTTTGTCCATTTTTGCCCCAGATTCAGAAACTGGTGTTTTGCAGTCTCTTTGCCTCCTGTATTAGAGAGGAGACTATTTTAGATGCTGAACACCAGAAAAAGAAAAAGTCTAAAAACTCTTTTCAAATATAATTACCTTTGAAGAGTGATCAATGGAAATGAGGAAATAGCAGAGACAGAAAAGAAATAATAAACTGTTGGGAATTTTCTGTGGTCAGCTTCAAAGTTGAAGTAAGCTTTTTCCTCCAGAATTTCAGTAAAAGTTGAAGAAACTCGGGGTGATGAAAAGATGTCAGAAATGCAATCCTTGGAAATATAGATTTCACACACATCTGAAGTAAATGTTTGGAGGGATTCAATCACTTTAAAACACACACATAATTCAATTGGTGGTGGTTCTTTTGAGATTGGAAGTGTGTTTTAGGGTAGAAATGGGTTCATTTTTCTACTCATTTGAAATCATTAACAATATTGTTCCATGTTTGCTTTGTTGCATTGCTAATTTTGTGTTGGGTAGAAATAGGTGCTTTTTTTTCTACCACTCTTTTGGAATCCTGAATCATATTGTTCCATGTTTGCTTTCTTTGCTGTATTCAGAATTTTACTCATCAAAAATAGGAAATGATGTTGCAAGAGAATTCCTGCAAAATTTGTTTGCAATTCTGTAAATGAGTGTGATCCAAATTTCCCCTTGTTTTGTATGACAGGATAGATATAAAGAGAAATAATGGTGTTCAAGCTTTCATAGTGTTGTTTACATACTTGGAAAAACAACTTTCAAAGCTCAATTGGGTGGTAGTGGTGGTGGTGGTGGTGATGGTTGTGATGGATGCTGCTCTGAGGGAGGCCAAGTTGGTTTTAAGGTTTCTTCTAACCACTCCTTGGAAGCCGGAGATTCGATGAATTAAAGATGCTTCTTCAGAGCATGAGTAATAATATATATGTTTCATCAATGGAGTGATGGTGGATTGGGGACAATCATGCTTGCATGCGCACTGTTTTATTTGGCATTCAAGGTTGGCGAATTGGGTCAGAGGTTTGCTGTCATTGGGGAGCAGATAGCCAATACATGTGATCGGGTTGCTGATATTGGAGAACGTGTAGCAACAACTGCAGAACAGATGGCTGATGCTGCAGAGACTGCTTACATCAGGTTTGGGACAAATCCAAATGACTAAAATCCTTTGTTTTCCCCCTCTCATAAGCTTTAGTTGCCGTCAATCACCAAGTGCAAAACGAGCAAAATTGAAGCAACAAAGTTGGTTGCTATGCTCCTGCATCCATGAATCATCATCATGATGCATTAAACTACCAAAGAAAAATTGCCCATGTGCCCAAATATGTCACAAAAACTGTTGTGAATGTCTCTTGAAAAACCATAATTTTGTTTGTTATTATGACATCAAGAACTTCTGGCTTGGCATCTTTTGCACTGATTGATTCATGTAACCAAAGAGTGCATGATGAAAGGCTGCTATGAAAGTGCGCCTCTTTTAAAACAGATTGATAATTGTAGTGAAAATAATTTTGTCACTGGATTGAGATCCCCTGCCTCACCTTTTGCAGTGATTTTTCTGACTGATTGTTATTTTTTTTTAACTCACTCTATTGCTCACCATGCTTCTCCTTTTGTGCATTTGTGCAGCGAATTTCGTAACCGAAGAAATCCAAAAGCCCCAAAAGAAACTGGAGATGGGACTAAAATGACACGAATAGAATAAGAACATCTCCATATGCAGCAGCAGCAGCATAAGCATAGAATGGCCTATAACACAATCCTTGGGATGAATGAAATATATGATGCTTTGGATGAAATATAGCCTTTAAATCTAGTGATGAAGTTGGAGTTTGAACCTATAAAAAAATGCACAGGATTACAATCATCTTCAAAATTTTGGGTTTGCTTGTACAATCGAAGAAGGAAAAGCACATTTAAAATTTTTTTCCTTATTAATCTTTCACAATGCTTTTGATGAAATTTCACCAAACTTAATTAAAAGAACAAACACCCCACCTGAACCTGAAAGGAGAAAGAGAGGGCAAAAAAAGCAAAAAAAAGAAAAAAAGAAAAAAAAGAGGACCAACATCCTACCAAGAGATAGCACCCCAAAAATGCAAATGCACCCACAAGGAGTCATCAAAGGGGGTCAAAATAGTAAACCAATAATAATAATAATAATAATAATAATAATAATAATAATATTTATGATTATTTTTATTTTTATTTATTTTTAAGAAAAAAACTAGATGCATGTAGATGGTAGTAAACCCAAATTGACCACCTCCTTTTGCGCTTTAGACCAATGAGGAATTAATAAATTTTGTGATAACAAGCCCCCCAAGTGTTTTAGTGTATAAACGGCCGCCTCTAAGTTAATGTCAATTTCACCTTGGTAACCCATGGGTAAGGTCTGTTTTTACTACCTACTTATTAACCTGGGTTGTTCATAGGTAGGAGGAAGGTAGTAAAAAAAGAGAAGCAACTGAGCTAACCACAGGGCCATGATGGTTAACTAGGAGAACTGGAACTCAACAGAAAATTGTTTCCTGATCACTTTTCATCCATCTTTCATGGTGCATTGGTGGGTTGCTGGTTCACTCTGGCTGTTTGGTAGTTAGGTGAGTTGTGGAAACAACAACAACCGAGCTAACCGCCACCACCACCACCACCCTTTCTAGTTAGCTAGCTGGTGAACTGGAACCCAATGGAAAAGTGTTAAGTATTGCTTGTCCACCAACCATCCATCCATCATTGTGTGCTGCTGGCTGTTGGTTTGTTCTGACTTTTTTTACTTTGATATCCTGTTTATAGCCAAATTTGGTTAAACTGTATTATGGGCGATTGCCAGTTCAACTACATCACAACTAGAGGGCAAAAAACAAACAAACAAAATTAAATTAAAAACCCGTAGTAGGGATTATTAGTATTAGAAAGTTCCCAGATCAATCATTTCTTATCACCTTGGAGAAAAACAATTCTTGGGAACCTCCAAATTGGGAGTAGGTACTACAAATCTCAAAACAAATATATGTGCACAGTAAGCAAGCAAGCGAGCGAGCAAGCAGGCAAAATCAAAAATCAAAAGAGTCTCCAGGCTTCGGAAGTCTCAAAGATAATTTGTTGATCTCAAGGCTCCAAAAATTTCCATTATGCATTGACAACACCACCACGAAAATGCGGTATGCAGGCAAATCAAATTCCAGTCTTACAGTATAAGCAGCCAGCAGCCCCCACCGTCACTCACCCAGCCCACCTCACCCTCAAGAAAACACCCAAGATGTATGTTCACAGGCTTTGCAAATCTCAATAAGAAAGAAGCTTTCACCCAGCCCACCTCACCCTCAAGAAAACACCCAAGATGTATGTTCACAGGCTTTGCAAATCTCAATAAGAAAGAAGCTTTCGCCAAGTGTTTCAAAAACACCCAAGATGTTTGCAAATCTCTATAAAAAAAAAGAAGCTTTCCCAAGTGTTGCAGAAACACCCAAGATCGTTTGCAAATCTCAAAATAAATGTTTTTCCCAAGTGTTTTGAACTGACAAAGCAATTCCCTTTTACCAATCCTGTACCAACAACTCTGAGGAGAACTCACACTCAAGAGTTAGTGACACACTTAGCCTTTGTGAAGAAGGAAAGGGTTGACAACAGTTTCAACATTTTCAGTCTGGGTGGAGGAGGAAGCAATTCTGTCTATCTATCTATCTATCTGAGGAAAAGGATTTTTAGATAGTCCTTTGAACTCCCATTCAACTCAACACAAAATGTCTCAAAAATTGGTGCATAGATAGATAGCAGCTACCATGCATAGTTTCAATCTTCATGTATATAGGTGTCATACAAGAGAGAAAAAGTTCCATGAAAAGGGAGTAAATTTGCTCACAAAAGTCACCAGCCTAGTAATGAATTTTTTTTGCATGTACAAAGGGGGTCTCTCACGGTTTCTGCATCTTTGCTGTAAATGCTCATCTCAAAATGTGCATCATCATCTCAACAACCCTGCATCCTCCCTATAGTTTGTTTTATAATGCTGTTGTTGATCTGTCTGTCAACCTTAGTATAGCACCCAAAACTGTGCAACATCTCATCTGTTCTTCTCTTTTGCAGTTTCAAGGGCACCAGCCATTCTATTCTGCTGAATGCCAAAGTCTAGCCATGATGATATCTGAAATGTGACCACCCAGTGCCTTAGCTATGAATGGGCCCCAACAGAACAGCAAGCCTGAACCCTGTGGAATGAGCCCCACCTCCCCCCTACAGTGTGTTTTGTATCTTCATTAGGGGCATTTTTTTTCTTCTCCAGTGTGTTTTGGGTGTGTCTAGATTGCTGTCTTGAATTCCAGTCTATTGAACCCTTCACTACTACTTCATAAGAGACATACACAGCAGCTGCCTGATTTGCGCTACTGAAAACAATTTGAAAACTGGGGGTCTCTTTTTTGCTGCTGCTGCCACTTGTGAAAAGGGGGGGGGGCTGTGTCAGGACATGTATACTTGGACACTGGCATTTTTGAGGGAACGGCAAAGAGGACAGGCATCAAGACGAGACTCGCACTCTTTGCAAAGACAAAGATGTCGGCAGGGTAGAAGGAGAATTGAGACATCATTGCACCTGCAAATCCTGCAGGTGCGCTGTTCACGGAGCTCCCGATTCTCTTTGAAAATACGTGCATGTGCATCATCCATGTCACCATGATGAGATGATGCAGCATCATCTGCCTCACTGTCACCACATCCCTCTTTACTCTGCTCCCGACTGAATGCTACCGCCTGCTGTGCTTGCTGAAGATTTGACCTTAGAGCAGTAGCCATCGCTTCATAAGTCTTGGCCTTGTTCTGCCAGTGATGTGCTTCTAGGCTCACCTGCTTCACATGCTCTGCCAGTTCTGAGTTTTGTCGCCTTATCTTCTCAACTTCCAAATCCTTCTCCCGCAGCCGCCGTGACACTCCTTCCTCCACAGCAGCAATAAGTGCCAGGGAGTGCCGCTGCCTCTTCTCTTCCAACAGTTGCTTCACTTGCTCACCCTGAACAAAAATCCTACCTTTGTGTAAGGACCCACAAAATAGCAGTACTTCAAACAACCTACAACTTCATAAACATGATGACCCTGCAATTGCTGCCTCACTTCTCCTGCAAATTATGACCAAAAACAAAACAAGGATTGAATACCAATGGATGACCTATGAAGATCAGGAAAATGGAGCTGCTGCTGCTGCAGGGAAACAAGGAAAAAGCTGTACCTGCATTTTGAAGAATTGCTCAATTTCTTCTCTCTGTTGCTGCAACTGCGTGTTCAAGTCTTCACCTGCAGCATACAGAATAGATCGGGAAGCATCAGCAGCAGCTGCCACCCTCTCACTTGTAGAGGCTGATGTTGTTGAATTGAGCCGTTCATCCTCAAATGCAAGACTTTGCAAGGAAAAGCATTTTCTTTTTTTAGGTAGACCTGTAGAGACAACCCCCACCGCCCCTGTAGTTTGAGGAGGCATGACCATAGCTCCAGCAGATCCACGAGATTGTTGTTGACGATATTCTACAGAATTCGGAACATGATGTTGATGTTGTTGCTGACGCTGCTGCTGCTGCTGCTGGTGGTGGTGGTGGGTTGCTGCAAGGGTATCCTCTCCTTCTCTTGCTCTCTTTCTCGAGCCTAGTAAGTTGTAGCCAATCTCATTTTGACTTTCATTGAAGAGGGCAACATTTAGTGATGGTAGTTGACCTCCTCCTCCTCTGTGACTTGGACCTGGCACTGCAAAACCAAAGAGCCAAACAGCAATTTAAGGAAAGCTCCAGAGACCACCAAAAAACAAAAACAAAATATCTTGTAAACACTTCTCAAAGAAAATGCAGCAGCCACCTCTTGAGGACCTCCTCCTATCTATCTCTTAAGAAGATCAATAGAAAATGTTCACTGATGGAATCTTGAGGAGAAAGCGTGGAAATCAACTCAGTCACAGCAAAAAACTGCAGAGAATCAGAAAATTGACTGCTTCTTGAAAAAAAAATTGGGCTGCAGAAATAAAAATCCCACCCGCCAGAAAATGCCCAACTGCAAGAAACAAGCAAGCTTACATTGGTTGAGCATGCACAATGGATTGGCGGAGGAGCTGTTGGGTGGTGCCACAGATTGTTGTTGTTGATGGGTCTGAGGATCATCAAGTAGTACAGCGTCGGTGTTGTGGTTGAATGTGAGAGGTGATAAAAGCATGCGGTTGTTGTTGTCACTCCCAAACATCTGGCGTGTTCTGCTGCTCCCAGGAACATCATCATCAACCAATAAAAATCAGATCTTGTTCAATCAGCAAAAAGAAAGTTATAGAAAAATGGTTATCATGCAAGTGCAACAAAATCCTGTCTGCACCCAGCAGCAGCTCCTGTACAAGATAGAATAATGCACACCCTGAAACAAAAAACTGCAAACACAGGATTGTTGTTGTACCCCAAGTACACCCCCAAAAAAAAAGTTCTTTGGTGCTGCAGTTCTTTTTTCTTGAGGTGAGTGTGAGGTGACTACTCATCACCAAAAGGTAAGAAGAAAGTCCACAGCATTTCATGAGAATCTCTCTTTCTCTCTTTGCCGATTGATGGATGATCAGATCACGAGGATTTTCTTTGATTTGCCAATTGACAATGATGATCATGAGCTGTTGCTGCTGTTGAGGTTTCCATCATTTGACATTCATTTGGGAAGAATTGGGCAACATTTAGGTTATGAATTTCTTATGGCAGTAGTTTTGCATGGATGGTTTCTTTTTTAATGCTTTGTGGGTGGGGGGAATTGGGTTTAGGTTCCTTGTTCCTTCCTTCATGAAGCTGAAGGAGAAAGAGAGAGAAACAAAGAGATGGGTGTGTGTGTGTGTGTGTGTACCTGTTTCGGTAATCGGGAAGAATGTTGGAGGGATATTGTGCTTGCACTGCCATCATGAATGTTGTTGTCGTTTCAGCCTTTCCAACCGCTGCTAGCTAGTGCTGCCTCTTGACACACAGACAGACAAAGCGAGCTTGCAAAATACCACCACCACTACTGCTGCTGCTGCTGCTGCACAAAAGCTTCTTCCACGCCACTACTCTTTCCAACCATTTTTTTCTGATTCTGATACAAGCTCCTCGCAAGCAGGATGGGTGTCTCTCTCGAAGAGCTAGAACCCAAACAAGAGCCTGAGAAGAAGAGAGGACGAGAATGTATCTGTGAGTACCCAAACAATTGCACCAAGAAAAACCTGTGCTGCAGCTGCTACTGATGCTGATGCTGTGATTTCCTTCTTTGTTTCCACTGCAAATCTTTGCATGAATCGCAATTGCACCCAATTGGACTAGTCTACTCTTTTCTTCGAAGCAGGTACCTATCTATCTCAGTGCTGCCATGAGGACAAGAGTCGCTTGACGTGCTAGCTCGCCAAGAAAATCCCAGAGTTACCAGGCAAGAAACAAACAGACCCCACGACCCGAGATCTCCACGAAACCCACAATACCAAAACACACACACACACGAACCCAGAAAGAAAATCAAAGCCCCTGCAACTTCTTCCCGCTGTTTCAAAACATAGCTGACTTCTTAATACTAACTTCCTGCTGCTGCTGCTGCTTCTGCTTTTGGAAGCCTCTTCCTCTTCCTCTTCCTCCTGGCAGAGAGAGACAGAAGCTTTTTCTTTCTTTCTTTCACAACTAGTTCAAACCGGCGGCCAACTTGTTTCTTCGTCTTCTTATGCAAAGATGAACTTGTACTAATAAGTCTTGCTTGCTGGTCTTGATTTCATTCTTCCTTTCCCCAATCTGGTCTCAACCTCTTCCCACGAGAGATCGGACTAGAGGATGGATGTAAAGAGAGAGAGAGAGAGGAGATTGCGCACAATGCACTCTCGATTCTTCTTCCTATTCTTCTTCTGCTGCCTGGCAACGACGACGCGATGCAATGTAATGTGCGCGCATGTCGCGCCTGCTCTCAAGCTTCTCTCTCTGTCTCCCATGCACCCCTCCGCTTCTACCGCCCTGCCGCCCAGGCAACGGCCTTCACGTCTCCAGCGGCCAGCACGGGTGGGCGGGTCTCGGCAGGCAGGTGTGTGCGGCGGTCCCACACGGTAAGACCGGTCCGTCCGTCCGTCCGTCAGTCCGCCCGCCAGCCAGCTAACTAGCCAGTCTGCCCCCGGTTGCTTCTCCGGAGGAGAATTTTTTTAAAAAATTATTTAAAAAAAAAAAAAGTTGTTGGTGGGGTCAATTTTGTGCTGTATCCAAAGTGGCGATTTTCCAAAAGAAAATTTAGCCATATTTCGGCTACAACATCAATATGAAAATAAAAAATTGAAAAATATCCTCCTTTGTTTTTTTGGCTACCCTAATTGCACCATGTACATGAAATCTGGTAAGTTCTCCTTAAATTTTGGTCCAATTCTGACTATTGAAAATCTCAAAAGGCACTTGATTTTAATATTTTTAGTTTTTTAAAAAAAAATCACCTTTTCTGGCCATATGTGGCCAGCAGAAAAATGGCTTGGGGGGGGGGGGAAGGTAATCAAGGCGAAAATAAT
>Ga0209611_10008931_pt1 | contig 15404 bp, 11 predicted proteins | sample S1TSphgellanicum_3_FD_187693 | JGI IMG/M metagenome (GOLD analysis project Ga0209611, IMG submission 187693) | Host-associated microbial communities from peat moss isolated from Minnesota, USA - S1T2_Fc - Sphagnum magellanicum MG (SPAdes) (version 2) | ecosystem: Host-associated > Plants > Peat... | reverse complement strand
GGGGGGGGGGGGATTTTTTTGGAGAGAACATGTTAACTTAAAATTCGTAGCCTGAGTCCAATGACAAAAGTCTCTAGTAAATACATTTTGAAAAATAAATCAAATTTATTTTCTTAGACTAGATTGGCATTTTCTATCTTTTATTATCACAAAGGGTGTTTCATGGGTCCACCTTATTTTTAAAAACATTCACCATTCTTTACATTTGAAAGGCATTGACACTTTCTAGTTGCATTTCCCATTAGAAATGCAAGGGTTTAGGGTACTTCCTTGCATTGTCCTGGTTCATAGATACTCAAACTTATAAATTCTTAATTCAACACAGCAAAATTTTCTGTCAAGACCCAATCCCACCATTTTGTGGAACCCTAACCAATGCACAAATCCACATTTATATATTATAATAATAAGACATTGATGTGTTTTGAACTTTGTGGGTAGATATATTGAACATCCTTGCAAATATGTGGGAAAAAATGCATTAGCTGAAAATTTTGAATAATTTTCATCATACACCCTTTTTTTTAAAAAACATCAAATGCGTTTGCAAAAAGAGAAATAATTAGATAATTTATTTTTCATGTATTCTCAATATCATTTAATGTGCAATCCATCAATGCATTCAAATACATAACTTTATAACAAAAGTAACCCTTTGATGAAAGGGAGAAATAAACCCTTTGAAATATATTTTTTGAAGAATTCTATTAATTTTTCAGCATTAAATTTTTTTACATGTAAATTCCAAAAATCTAGGGTTTATAGGGTTTCAAAATATTCCTGACAAACTTTTCTGGAAAGATTTACTGCTAAAATGAATTTTCCAAAAAGACCCCAAGTTCTAGAGTTGAGTGTTTTTTGGAGCCACGGGCACTTGTTGGCCATTTTAGTCTACGGGCAGAGGCCAAAAACATAAGCCAACCCTGAAACGCGGTCAACAAACAACACGAGTAAGCGTCAATGGGACCACATTGTACCACGTGCGCAATAGCGCAGCCAACCGACAATTTTCTGTGTGACCAGAATCTGATTAGGCTCTAATTAAGCGCTAATTAAGCATAGTTTAACCTAATTAGTAGCCACGAGCCGCGTATGGACGAAGACGAAGCGCCAAAACGTCGACAATTCCAGTGTGAACAGAATCTGATTAGGCACTAATTACGCGTTAATTAAGCATAATTTAACATAATTAGTTGCTGTACTTTATGCTAGTTAGTGACAAGTCACAGTGGCAACAGAATGTGTTTAGCCATTAATTAACCTCTAATTAAGCATAGTTTAACGCAATTATTGGCCACAAGACGGGTAGCGAAGAAGACGAAGAAGCGCGAACAAAATTTCCCATTAGCCACTAATTAAGCTCTAATTAAGCATATTTTAACATAATTATTAGTTTCTGGGACCCACCTAGCGAGGAAGACGAAACGAAACAACGTCGACAATATTTCAGTGTGAACAGAATCTGATTAGCCATTAATGAAGCGCTAATTAAGCATAGTTTAACATAATTAGTGGCCGCGACCCGTGTAGCTTGGAAGTCGAAGCGCATCAACGCCCACAATTTCAGTGTGAACAGAATATGATTAGCCCAATTAATTAAGCACTAATTAAGCAGAGTTTAAAGTAATTATCAGTGGCCACGACCCGCGTAGCCAGGAAGATGAAGCGCAACAACGTCACAATGGCTATGGCGGTCTGCGTTCAGCTTCTTCCCAACTCCTTCTCTTCTTCACTTGCGCTCTGCCTGAGCAGCTCGCGCCGTGGCCTTGATAGCCACGACATCAATTACCCGCATCGCCATGCTCATTTCGATCTGGCACTTTGCTGATTTGGTGCAGTTTTTGGAACAGAAGAGAGGACACACACCTGAACAAGGGTTTGTTGTCAGGGAGAAGAGTTTGGTTTCTAGTTCTACAGCTTTGCGCCGGTCCTTTCTTTTCGATTTTTTTTTTTTGTTTTTTACTGAGAAAATAATTGTGCAATGTGTCTGTAGAGCAGCGAAGAAAAAGGAAACGAGTTAGAGTAGTACTAGCGGATATAGTTCATGAGCTTTAGAGGAGGACGGGGTGGGGAAGTGTAGAGAGAAGAGGCTTTTTTTGTCTCTGTTTCGGTAGAGGAGCGAGGGAGGAGTTTCTTCTTTGCTGCTTTGTGTGATTTTTTTTCCTTGGCAAGGATGACTTGATTTGGAGGTTATAGAAGAGGGTCCGCCGTGTTTTTGTACTACTGGCTAGATCATCGTGTTGCGTGCGGAATACGACAATACCGCGGCCGATGGCAGCAGATGGAGAAGAGCGAGTTCTAATCACAGCACAACAGATTGTGAGATCGTTAGGCACCAAAGATACTGCGATGACGGACGACATGCTCCAAATTCTCTCGAAGTTTGATCACAGATTCTCCAGCATGAATGACAAGACCAAGAAGCTAGAGTTGAGTATCTCGCAAGAGGTAGATACAACAGCTACAGAAGAGGATCTGCAGCAGTCGAAGAGTACCCGACCTTCTTCACGGGGCGCGGGCAGTTCGAAGATGATCGAATCGCGCCTTGATCATGCGGAGGATGTGGTGGTTCGATGGCATATGGGATACTCAGAGCGAGCCAAGCAGCAGAGGATTTTCGAGTGCCCGGAAGAGGAGGCTTCCACTTATCTGGAAGCGGTGGACGAGGTACAGAACCTGCTGGATCAGTTGTCCGTGCAAAACAAGGAGGAGGAGCAGCAGCCTGCAACCCTGGAGAGAGCACAGAACGTGATTCAGCTGGCGATGGAGAGACTAGAGGAGGAGTTCCGCCACTTGCTTGCGCAGAACAGCCGATCTGTCGACCCGGATTGGCTATTTGACTCCATGGCAGTGGCTGGATCGTTCAGAAGCTCTTTCGATGACGATCATCATCATACCGTAGCTGATGCCGCAGCAGCATCGGAGATCAGCTCCTCCGGGGAGGAAGATGCCGCCGGAGATGAAGACGAAGACGGTCTTCCGGTGGCAAGACCCAGAGAAATTGTGCCGACGACAGTGGAGTTGATGGATCCTGAAGTTGTAATGGACCTTAGTAACATAGCCCAGCGAATGATTGCCGCAAATCACCAGCTTGAGTGCTGTCAGGTGTATGTGAATTGTAGGAAGGCTGTGCTGGAGGACAGTATGTATGGACTTGGGGTGGAGAAGCTCAGCATTGAGGAGGTCCAGAAGATGCCTTGGGATATCCTGGAGGACACCATCCGGAAGTGGATGCAGGCAATGAAAGTGGGAGCTTTGGTGCTGTTTGCAAGTGAGAAGCTGCTCTGTGAACAGGTTTCTCTCATCATCTCTCACACTAATAGTCTCAGCTTGGTTGCCTCCACAATGCAAATAACTATATTTCAGCTGACTCACTTTCAGGAACACCCAGCTTTGCAACCCAATCATTGCTATGACACCTCTCACAGAGTTGGTTGCTTATTGATCCTCAAGGTTTGCTTTTGCAACCATGTCAGCATTTTCAGGAATCTAAGTATATGTGTCCACAATACCTAAAAGTTCTATCTATGGCATCCTTTTTTTTGCAGGTGTTTCCAGCACCCATTTCAGAAACATGTTTCAGTGATATTGCCAATGGGACAATGATGCAGCTGCTGAGTTTAAGCAAAGCTCTAGCCACTGGTCAGAGGTCACCAGAGAAGCTCTTCAGAGTTCTGGACATGTATGAAAGCCTTCGGGATCTTCTTCCCAAGATTGAAAACATATTCTCTGGAGTGTCAGGTGCAAGTCTGAAGTCAGACGCATCAGGGATCTTGTTGCTTCTGGAAGAAGCAGCCACTGGAACATTTGCCGAATTTGAGAGTGCCATCCAAAGAGATGGGTCACGAACTCCTGTGCCTGGTGGTGGTGTGCATCCGCTAAGTCGGTATGTCATGAACTATATCAAGCTCCTGTGTGAGTACAAAGATACACTGGAGCAGCTCTTCAGGGAGAGGAATAAAGATGGCATGAGTCTTTCAGGCACTGATGATGGGGAACTGGATGTGTTGGGTGGGGATGATGGAGATAGAATAGAGAGAAAGTCATGGTTAGCTGTGCAAATACACAGGTTGATCCATGTGCTTCAGAATAATTTAGATGGGAAGTCCAAGGTCTACAGGGACCCAGCCTTAACATACCTGTTTCTTATGAACAATATCCACTACATAGTGCAGAAGGTTAAGTATTCAGATGTGATAGGGCTGCTTGGGAATGACTGGGTAAGAAGGCGAAGTGTAATTGTTAGGCAGTTTGCCACAAGCTACCAGAGGGCAGCATGGACCAGAGCTCTTTCCTTCTTGAAAGATGAAGGCATTCACAGCTCCGGGAGTTTCTCAAGTGGTGTTTCTAAAATGGTGCTAAAGGATAGGTTCAAGAACTTCAATGCAGCATTTGAGGAGGCTCATAAAGCACAGACAACATGGGTTGTTTCTGATCCTCAGCTTCGTGATGAGCTCCGCATCTCTATTAGTGAGATGTTACTTCCTGCATATCGGGCATTTTTTGGTCGATATGGTAACTTCTTGGAGACAGAAAGGCGTGCAGACAAGTACATAAAGTTCTCTCCTGAAGATCTGGAAATTGCTATTGATGATTTCTTTGAAGGGTCATCTGGTTCATTGGCTGTAAGAAGGAGATCGTTCACAACGCAATGAGCTATCAACAAAACATATGTCTGCCTTTGCAATCTGTACAGGGCATGAAGAGCCCAACTTTAAATAAGGACTTGCTCAATGTATGCTGATTTTACTAGTTTGTAAAAAAACCAAGGCTTCCAACACCTGCTACATGTGTACCAAATAGACATGGTAGTCTGTGTTTTATGGGTAGGACTTTGGATAACTGTAAAATTCAGCTTCAGGCAGATGCATGTTCTAGTTATGGGTTTGTAGGAATTGCAACAGGGGCATTAACAAAGGGACATACTCTTGACATGGTTGGAGAACATGGGGTAGTCCTGGACAACATAAAGTTGCGGAAACTGGAAAGGAGTCTTTTGGAGGTTTGAGTCTACTGAAGGAAAGCACCAGGCAGGTAGAAAGAGTCTGCCTATCTTGAGTCTCCCCTCCTTTTCATCCAGGTCTCTCTGTGTTTGGGAATAGAATTGGCCTGATAATATACCAGAAGCTTTGTTGTGGGCTATGTTTTGCTTGGTTTCTCTTGGGATATGGATTTCCACATCTGGTGGTCCAGCCTCTTATCATGTGCTTTACTGTAGGGTGGCATGCCATCAACTCCCTTCAAGATTTGGTGGTGTAGGTTCCTCAATTCCAAAAGCAGATAGTTGTTTTCTTGTGTGTGTCTAGACTATGCAATGGCCCAATCAAACTCCTTGCTATTGGCAACTAATATGACTATTTAATGGTTTTTTTTTTCTTTTCAATTTTTCCATTAAATGCTATTTGGGTTACCAATGAATTGTAAGTGCATTTACCCTGACTGGTACCAGAGCATGAAATAGGGGTCAAGGTGGAAGGCAGAGAGATTGACAGACAACAATGAGGTGAGTCAGAGTCACTGGTTTTGCTTTGTGTCTAGTTCTCAAATTTTTGTCTACTACTGTTAATTTTGCCTTATTGACAGGAATTTTGCAGCTGGTGCACTTGATAGTTGGGTGCAACTCACTGGGTCTCAAGATCACTGCTGTTAAGTGCAAATTGATGTTGGGGCTAGGTTGCACTTGCAGCACTTTCAGTTCTGGCACATGGCAAGGTGGGTAGGTGAACAATTTGACCCGTACAATGCACAATACCAGCTCACGTGTTACCTTATTGTTTGGAGATAGGAAGCTTATTGTTTAGTGCTTTCTTTGCATTGGTATTCTGAAGTCTATTTTTACAGCCTTGCAGAAGAACCATGGTAGTTTTGAATCTTATTGTTTAGTGCGTTCTTTGTGTTGGGATTTCAAAGTCTGGATCTTTATATCCTTGCAGAGGTGCCATTGTAATTTTCAGGAGCATTCATTCTGCGAAGGATTTGTTAGTTGCAAAATTGCAGTCCTCTTATGTGTCCTGCTGGATGATGAGAACAGACATCCACATACAGATCATGGTGAACAATAGGTAGACTGCAGTGTGATGAATCATCCTGCAGACGGTTTCACAATCAGCTATGATCTATCAATTGCCAAACATGACAAGTTCTAACTAAATTTACTTAGAAAGTTTGTGATGTGATTTATTGGATTGTGCTTGGCATGTGGACTATGCTATCAGCCTTTGTAATGAGTATACAAATCAGACATGTATTTTTAATTTTAAAAATTACCAACTGTCCAGATGAAATTTCCCAATAAAATCTACAGCTGAATTGGCTGATTGATATTGCACTCCTAGCAAACAAAAAGAGGATCTGTTACAATTTTTATTCAGTGCCCAAAAATTAGAATTATTTCACAGTTCACTATCTTTAATAAATAACAGTAGGTATTATTGTATTGCTTCTTACACAACTATTTTAAACCAAAACTATTTTTTTTGAAATTTCAATATTTTTGCAATTTCAAATTACTCGATCCATCTCCACCTCTACACCGCACCCCAATACTCACTATTCACACCTGATGCTAAGTCAGTGTTAAGTGAAAATCTAGGTGGCATCTTAGGTGGCACCTAATGTTAAATGGGTGATTATTTAATATTAAGTGAATGCTCACTTAACATAAAGTCTTCATGGTAAATAGGTTTAGGTTCTAAAGGACTAGCTTCGTGTTAGGGGACTTAAACATTGAGTCCCTCTCTTATTGTTTTTCTCTATCCGGATGCCAATGTGTATTGCAGATGCATCAGAAAAACGCTACATGCCAATGCTAGTGTCGGAATGGTACCAGTGTTTTTTTCTTGGACAAATTCTGTCATTTTTTGAGCAATTTTTTTGGGAAAATCATGGATTTTATTTTCTACTGAAAATTCTTATATGTTTTTCTATTTTAAAAAAAAACATTTACCCAATTTTGAATATTAAGAAATGAAAGAAACACCATGCTTCAGCCTTGGTACAAGTATACTTTCACAGCCCTCCAAGTTCTAGTTCTAGGTGATGAGTTAGCTTGACTTAGACTATTCATCTAGCTTGAGTTAGCTGCCATGGTGAAGGTTTGCGTTCTTGGTAGTTCTGATTACCTATTTGGGTTCATTTTGCATTCTAATTTTTGAACCATTTTCAGGGTTCCAACAATAACCAGTTTGAAATTAACCAGTGTTGGCTGGTTATTGAGTTATCAATCAGTCATCAAGCTGGTTATCAGGTAGGAACTATTAATAACTTACCAACCAGTTATAGGTTTTTGATAACCAGTTAATAACCTAACCATTTGGTATTGAATTTTGGAATCTAATAACGTACTTGGATGACCTGGTTATCAATTTTTTTTTTAAAAAATTATGATAGAAAATCAAAATGGAAATGAAATGAAATATTTAAATTTATTTATTGTTTTAAAACCCTATAACTAGTTGTCATATATATGTTATTATATCAACGCTTACAACCATCGTTATCCACACACATGAATCTAATAACATAGCAACCCTCTTAAAAAGTGCATAACCTCCAAACCAAAACATAACTTATTTACAACATAAGAATTCAAGATTAAAACAAAAGATAAAAAATCAAAACACCATGTGTAAAAAAAAATTGGCATAACACAAAAAAACTACAAAATAAATAAAAACATTATGTGACTTGAAATCTCATCAAACATCTTTGGATTATATCCCATGCACCAAATAACTATAACCTTGTTCACACTGAAATCTGTTCCACAATAACTTATTCTAATTTACCTATGGTAACTAAATATAAACATGTAATTAATATATATGTTTTTTTTAGTCGCCATGCATTATCAAATAGCACCTACAACCATCATTGTCCACACACACAAACTTAATAACATAACAACCTTCTTTAAAAGTGCATAACCTTCAAACTACCCCCCTATCTAGGGCGAAAGTCCCCCTAAGCTAGATAATAATGTAGGAAATATTTTTTACAAATCTTTAAGAATGAAGACTTTGGTTTTAAGGTGCAAAGACTAGTAGGCCATGTGCAAATGAGAGCCCCATTGTTAATCGTTTAATTGTAATCTTTCAAATCATAGCTAAATCCAAATCACCTTGGAAAAAAACATAATGTGTATTTCTTATTATCCAATTCCATGAATAATGTCCTAAGTTTATGAAGTGCACCAAAGGCCAAACCATTTTCCAACAAGTACTTTGTCCAAATGCAATGTAAGGCATCCCATATACCAACCCTTTGACCACCAATCACACATCAACATACTAGCAACCCCCACAAATTGCCCACATAATACACAATGAAGTCCAATAGGAACAACCATTAAAGATGGGTCAATTTGGCCATCCACATTGGGGAGATGACATGACACACAATTATGCACATGGTCCCTTCATGTCTAACCAGCTCAACCCTCCAACAACACATTAGGAGGTATAACCTTCCACACTTGCAAAATAACATGTTTCATAATGATCGGTGTTATTTGTTGCATGTACACATAATTTCCTAATTTGAATTTACAAACTCAAGGCCGATATCCACCTCCTCAAATAATGGCATACCAAAATGTATTATGGTGTTAAGCAATTGCTAGATTTTTCATAGCCATGAACATTACACATTGGAACAAAGTTGTTCATTACTCACATGCATAGAACCACACATTTGGATCATCCAAATTGTTGATGGCCATCACATACTATCACACTGAAATTGGTAGTCCAAATTCACAACCAAATAATAAAAAGTATAATGAGAAGGATGTAAAGGAGGCATGTTGATTAAACTTATACCCCATAACTAACTATGGTAACTATAGATCCCAATCTCTAGTGTGGCCTTTTTAACGTTCATACTTCCATAAACCTTATTTCACTGCCTACACCATTTGCTCAATGATGTTAGTGGGTGAGCAAGTGAGCATGTTCACGTGAGCAAGAAATAATCTTTGAAAATATTCCATGTCATGCAATGGAATATTCTTGGTATATTCATTTTCCACATGGAAAAAATTCCATGACATGGCATGGAATATTCTACTATGTCACCTACATTTTTTTTGGGATCAACAATGGTTTATTGATTCTAAACATGGGTTTGGTGAACAAAGCTCGTAAGTGTGCCTAATGTGAGGGTTTGAGACAAAACAACAAAAACATGTATTTCATCATCCATGGTGCAACCAATATTCCAAATGTTTAGGGCTCCTATAAAAAAAGATTCAAAACTATTGAAATAGGTGGAAATTGCAAAGTTGAAAAATATTTGATGAAATTAAATTCTCAAAAATTTTCAACATTTGCCAAACATGTGTTGAAATGGCCAAGGTACTAAGATATTATACGTGAAACAATATACATGAAAGCACACAATGATTGTCAAAAGTTTTATTACTAGCATTGGCCTAAATGGGAATAAATTTATGAACAACATTAATGTATATTCACCAAAACAAAATCAATATACATCTCATAGTAACAAAAATCCAAGTTTCCTACATAATCCAAGCAACAACTACAAACTTCATGAATGAAAAAATCACAATTGATTTGATGCAGATATAATGTGATCTATTATCACTGAAGTTTAAAGGCTTTAAAACGTTTCAACAAAGGCTGAACTTCATCCTAACTCCATGTGTAGTGTTAAATGAACTCTTCTATGAACCCACATAACATAATCGTTTGTAAAATGTGATACACATGTTTACATTGCACATACACCCCATAGCCGCCCAAAAAACTTGCCAACATTGTGACAAAGTAAACACATGAACATCCAAGGAAATTTCCAATAGCACATCGTATCTTTTGTCATCTAAAAAAATATTGTAAATTTGTCATACCTGGGTGGGGGACATCAATAGCGGGGAAAATAGTGCATTAGTGAAGTAAAATCCCAACCTCCCAATTCTTGGTGTGTTATTGTGTTAATTTGAAGAGAAAAGGTTGTCTCACCTTTTTGCCACCATAAGTTGTAGGCCCATGATTTGCATTAGATGGCCTCATAAGACTGTGGCAACTCACAACAAGCACATGGGAATGCTTGAACTAGAAGATTGGGAACCAAATAAACTTTAAACATTGTTTTTACATAAACAGTCAAATGAAAACCTTGCTTCTTTTAGAGTTGTTACCTCCTTTTGAGTTAACTTAATACCTTTTTGGATGGGCCATATAGTTGGAACAACAAGCCTAACAATTACAAATTTTTGCATTGTTCCCCTAACACAACAACTGAAATCATCAAGACAAAACTAATGTTTATGGTGCTCAAGTGATCCACTATGATATTACACCCAAAAACTTGATTAACATGGAACATGAATTCCATTTATAAATTAATAAAAGTTTATCCTTGCTTTGCATTTGAGCCCAATGGTTTTTTAGAATGCAAAACATTGAATTACATAATTGGGTCGGTAGCATTCAATATGCCATTGGTGTAAATTTTTTAAGGTGTACCAAAATCTTGTCACAATGTCACCCTTTTGTGTTTTTTTCACCTAGTCCTTTTTTACCATGTAAAGACACATTTATGGATGATTATGATGGAATCTAGAATTATAATAGTTTAAAATACAATCCTTTTGAAAATTTTGACAACATTTGATTCAATATCTTTTATGGGGATCAAAATATATGGTTAAAAAGGATTGCAGTAAGGACTAGACCCTTTTTGTCTTGTGTGGTACACCTTAAAGAATTTTCACCCCATTGCCATCAACATAAATATTGTCCTTCAACTTTAGGTCACCTTGAGATACCAAAGGTAACAAATTACTAAAACCAGAAGGCAGTTGTTGCATGCATACATCCTTTACATTATTAAACACATCAACAGGAATGATTATTCGTGGATGAAAGAAATTCACACAATTAGAACGATGGGAATCATTGTCTTCATTAAAAGGACAATCAATAAGTTGTTTAGTAAACCCAAAAACCTCTTTTCCCTTGAGGTGCAATAGGCGATTATGAAGGAAAACCTGGACATGTAATTTGCCATAGCCACCACAAGTCTAATAGGAACATTCAACCTGCAAGCCCTCCTCAACAACAATTCATTCTTATCAAGATTGTGACCAGGTGGACCACTAGTAGAAAAACCTCATTTTTTGACTTGTTTTAGGCAACTAAAAGTGTCTTTTGTGACTATTTTTGATCAAAAATAGTCACAAAAAGACACTTTTAGTCGCCTAAGACAAGTCGAAAAATGAGGTTTTTCTTCTAGTGGACCACCTTGCAAATATTCTCTATACAATATAGACTATTTGAAAGCATGAATGTAATCATCAAACATCATTGTGTATGGACAAGTGCAACATTTTTTCAATTGCTACAACCAAATTTTATGCACAATTTCAGCTAGATTACGTGTGAGCATGTCGGGCCACTCTTCATCATTGAACTTTTGCAGATCAAAAGAAATGAAAGGTAACATAAAGATCATAAGCTTCCACCAAGGATTTTGCATTCTTTTATTAGTGGCAAAAATTGTTTGTGTTGATATTGCAACTTAGGTCTGATCAACTATTTGGTGTGCCTATTGAGCGACTAAATCCAATGGAATAAAAAAGTGCACTCCTTATCAACCATCCTATAGAAGAGTCCCCAAAACCATAAACAATTCTAACAACATTTTAATTGGCTTGTGCACTATCAACCATGAATCCCTTAAAATTTGGTTTTGGAAACTCATTTTTCACCATCTTATTATACTTTGTTCACATGATTTATTGAACTTCAATATCTTTAGACTACATGTCACAAATCGCAATGGTCATCAGTTTACAATAAGTAAGATTGTACACATGATAAGCCATAGTTGTCCAACCAATAACACATTGCACATGATCAAACATGATCCAAGTGTTGTGCAAATCCCATGTAGGTTACATTCGCATGATGACGTTTGCTCCATTCCCCACACCATTTATCAACATTTTGAAAATGAAAACCTTTTGTCCTACAACTTGTCCTAGGAAGTAACATTTTTGAATGTAGTCATAACGACTTTTGGACTTTAGTTCAAGGATGCTATCAATATAGTCACGCCCTAAATGATGCTTGAAAGTAGCAACTAGGTTACAAATGTTGGGTGGACTTAGTTTTAAAACCTTATCTTGGATCTATTTCAATTATTCGCCTTTCTAAAGCTGCATGGGCCATTGCCACTATCATTTAACAAATGCGTAACTAAAAACCAGGGACCTGTAGTCGGTCCTTATTTACATATAATCGTAGTTGTAACTATCTATCCTCTAGCCCATAGATAGATAGTCAACTATAGTTGACTACATAGTCGACTATAGTCGACTACACAGTCAACTACTCTGGCCTTGAATTAGTCAACCGTAGACTGTTGTCGTTTACTCATTGCGAGCCCTCTTCTGAGTGATGGCAGACCCATTTGCATCGTGTTGTTGTTGGATGTCACAAGCTACTGATTTCAACATCGCTACTATCTCCATGCCTTCATCTATTTCGTCATCTTCGACATCTCCATCAAGATCAAAGTATTTGATGATGTTTGCAGCCGCCTCAGTTGCATCTGTTGTTGACTTCAATGATGCAATCAAGTTGTCAACCGTGAATAGGTCTTTGCTTTCCATGTCTTTGATAAATGCCTTGTTGAATGCCAAGATCAACAACATCTCAAACTTGGCGTTGCCCAGGTTTTGTCGAAGCGCATTGTCAATGTGCTTACAGACTGAGAACATGCGTTCTTGCAAGCCGTTGGAATCAGGTGCGCCAAGGTGTCGCGCTGCGATGTGCTTTGCGAGGCGGTGATGCACACCGTTCTTGCGCCACCACTGTGACACATCAACGACCTCACTGACGTAGATCCAGTTGCCTGAGCGGACCTTGCTCTTGTCGATCTCGTCCAACTTTTGTTCGTTCAAAAGCCATGCCAACCAGTCCACCTTTAGCAAGATCCACTCCTTGAAGGCTTCGTTCGCCAAATCACTTGGAGTCGTTGTGTTAAGAGCAACACTTGCTCTACTTTCAATGTCTTAGCTAGGTGAACCAACATTGGCCATGCCGAACACATCGTCATCATCACAAACTTGTACATCAATGTCATCATCGTCGAGCGGCACATTACACATCGCGTCAGGCTCGGGTGGTCGGAATGAGCGAGTGGCCTCGTCAACAAGAGCAGACTTGAAGAGCTCCTTGGCATTGTCAACATTGTCCTTGTACCCGGCTGCACATAGCCATGACAGGGCCAGTGTTAGCATGACCGGGTCACATATCATGGCCACCAGTTGTTGATCGCTAGGGAATGGGAAATATGAATCCAACTCTTTCTAGATGCGATCCCGCAGCTTGCTACCAATCACACCCAATTGTTCAGCTCTGACCTTGACCTTGGGCAAGTGGTCCCATCGTGTTTTGCCATCCCATCGGCCATCGCCACCGTAGCCGTCCTCCTCATCTGACTGCTCACCAGGATGGGATGACGGCACGATGTTGACGATCGAGTAAGTCATTTGCCTAGCGGCAATCTTGGTCTTAACAATATTGGGCCAGCTAGCGCTAGCAACCAGTCGCGAATCGATCTGTGTCGTGAATGATAGGGCGCAAATTGATCGTATGATGGCCTCAACCTCAGCCACGGACTGCCAACGTTCGTCTGATAGCTCGTAGGCGTTGCACACCAACGACTTCTCGTGAGCAAAGTACTGGTGCAATGTCCACTTGCACCGTAACGCCTGTTGGTACATGCGCGCGTAGCCTGAAATGCGTGTGTCATTGTCGATGCCAACGTTAATCACATTGTAGCCGATCTGTTCGTTGCATTTCTCGTAGTTGATTTTGCGCGACTTGGCCTTCTTGTTCCAAACGTACCCGATCATTCGACACACGGCCAGGCGCAGGTCCTCGCATTCTTCGAATGAGTTGACAATCTCCTTGTTAACTGTCCTTTTTCGCTTCCCAGTCGCATGGTCGCAAGCCAAGTTTGCCAAATGCATGTTGCAAGTGCCATCTGTGCCGACGATTAGTCAACTGGTTGCGAAGGACGTGTTCGTTGTGTCGTTGATCGACAAGAAGATGTCGCTACGGCGGATGCCGTAGCGCTTCAGGATAGCCATGCCGCATCGTTGCATGCTTGGGCATTGTGCCCGTTTGGCACAGCCAGGCCAAGCGCCAGTTTGTACCGGATCCACGACTGCAGGTCGATCCAGTACACTAAGATGCCGAAGAACTGCTTGATCATGGAGTCCCAGCCATCATGGCAGACCACAAGCCAGCCACAGCTGGAACCGGCATACTCATCGACAAGTTCATCATAGCCAGCTGGCATGTACATTGCGCGTGCCTTGACAATAAGCGCCTTAACACACATAGTGAACTTGGAAAACATGGAGATGAGCGCGCGATTGATCTTACTGGGTGTCATCGGAACGTATGACCCTGGCTTTAGGTACGACGCTGCCTGGATGACCTCATTCAGGTTGACATCAGTGGCAAGCGATAGCGGCGCCTTGCGGTTGACGACCAGCCGTGCAACAAGTGCATGAACGCGCTCGATGACAGCATCATTGCCATTCTTGATGAAGGCGCGAATGTTGTTGGTGCTCACGGATGTAGAAGTTGAAGACGATATTAGTTGTTTGGGTTCAAACGACTGGTGCTTGCAGGCCAGATGCAAGCTTGGGTGCCTAGAAACGATGTGTTTGTGAGCATTGCCAGTTGTGTCATTGTAGATGGCAACCAAGCTGTCCAGGAACTTGTGTGGGCACTTCTTCAGGCACAACAAGCAACAATAAACATACTGGATCATGTTGCGCGTGATTGGCCCGTCCTTGACCATGGCGAAGTACTGCCACACTGGCGATGTTTTGTTAGCGCTGATCGGCACAAGCCGCGAGTCAAGCGATTCATGAGGCGCCTCGTCGACCTCTCCAGACTCCATCATTGGTCGAAGCTGAGATGCTGACCGATGGGGCAGGGGACTCCATCATCCATGATAAATTAGTGACAACAATTGTGTAGTAGACAACAATCTGTAGTGTGTTGCGCTCATGAGTTGCAACAGTTTGTAGTGGTCCCACACATCTTTGGTGCGTGTCTTCGGTGATCCAAGTCTGCCACTCGCCACTCGGTCAGGTGAAGCTCTAGTACTGCAGTCTGCGATTCAATAGCAATGATGGTTCGCTGCTAATTTTGTTGTTCACACTCATCCTCACTCTCGGAAGTCCCGCAAGACCTGCAAAAGACAGAGGAGGAAAAAAAAAAATTAATCTTCATCATGTTGCCTGTACCTACCTACCTGCATTGCAAAAAACAAACCAACAAAAAAACCCAAAAGAAGTTTATTGCAATGGCTGTAAGGACCAGCTCAGGAGTTGGAGAATTTTTGAGCCTGCA
>Ga0209611_10008929_pt1 | contig 15410 bp, 8 predicted proteins | sample S1TSphgellanicum_3_FD_187693 | JGI IMG/M metagenome (GOLD analysis project Ga0209611, IMG submission 187693) | Host-associated microbial communities from peat moss isolated from Minnesota, USA - S1T2_Fc - Sphagnum magellanicum MG (SPAdes) (version 2) | ecosystem: Host-associated > Plants > Peat... | reverse complement strand
AAAAAAAAAAAAAAAAAAAAAAAAAAAAAAGTACAGTGGTCAGCAGCAAAAAGAAATCGACTGTGATGAGCCCCATCCGTCGCCGAATGAAAAAACGCAACCCATCCAGTGGACAGAACGGCCAACTGGTGCATTGGTGGCTGTTAATTCACTCTGGCCCTCAACAAGGAGGGGTGCATGGGCCTAGTTCCATGACATTTGGAGTTGGGGTGCAAAAGTTCTTGAATATTGAATGATTTCTTCACTGAAAATTAAATTAAATCGTAGCTGAAAATTTCGAAGGAATTGGAATGTGTCTTTGGTGTTGTTGGAAAGATCTTGATGAGCAGGGTTTAATGGAATTTATTTGGTAAGAGTTGGATTCAGATTGTGGGAGATATTGAATTTTTAAATGATTTCTGCCGTGAAAATTCAAATAAATTCCACGAAACCAGGTTTTGGAAGGAAAAATCAGTTGAGAACGTGGTAACACTTGGGCCAACGGCACAGGCCACACTAGTACTTATTGAAGCAGAGATATGGGACACCGTTCTTGTGCAGTTTTGTGAGCATTTATGGACGCAACAAGAACTGCCTCCATAATGCATCAAGAGGACCAGGAAGCAACCAATGTCATAATGCAGTTACTTTACAGATAATCATCTCTTTCCAATGTTTCTTCAGATGATGCACATGACAAGTCTGAGTTGAAATTACGAGCTTCAGGCTAAGATTTTAGGTTTTGAACGGAAGAACTGGTGGCAGAATGTCCAAGTGCTTACCAAGTCTACACAGTCCAGGAAGATCATGTCCAGCATTGCACATCACATCAGCTTCTTCTTGCACGAGGCCCTCCTGTACTCATTGAATAAATTGCGGATATGTAGGTGGGGGCGGCGGCGGCGGCTTCCAAAGCATGAGCCTGATCTCATAACGGTTCTTGTGATCGTAGTGGCGACCTGCTAACATGTACACTGCACCACTTTGCACTGAATAACCTTGCCCTCCTATCTTCTCCTGGCGCATCACAAAACCTGAAAGCTCTTAGACATCTCTACATTCGAAATTTTTCCTCAATTCTCAAGGAATTCCAGTTTCTTAAAAAAAAAAGACGTGTTTAGAAAACCACAAATCTCATTAGGTTAGTGGGGCGCAGGTTTTTTTTGCATGCGTTACAACGACTGCACTCTTCTCTAAGTGCGTTAAGACTTGCGTTTGAGAGAGAAAAAAAACACAATCGCATGCATTGGTTTTTTATCGGCGAAATCTCGTCAAATTTCGACCTGAAAAATATGATTTCGACCTATATCAAGGATTTTTCTTGGAACAATTTGCCAAAATTGCCCAAATTTCAGAGGAAAAATATTCCAAATTGCCAGATCTTCTGTGATAAGTTCCCGTTGGTAGCCAAGAATATAGAAGGATTTTTTTTTTTTTCTACTTTCATATCTAGGCCATAGTCAAATTTGGCTAAATTGTTTTCTGAATGATCGCCAGTTTGACTACATCACAAAATCCTTTTAAAAAAACCCTGATTCCATGTGGTTCTTGTTATACAATTGTCTGTAGAGAGGTAGAGTGCACCTCAAGCATTTTGCACACATTGTCCATATCAACTGTTGGAATAATGCCTTTGTATGTTACTTTGCTGCAGACATGATGTCTCTTCTCTAGTGTTTGTTGGTGCACAAGACCAGCACGTTGTGTGTCCAATCCATTGCTAAGACCAAAACAAATCTTCTCCTCTCCTTTGCACTTCTAGCTTTTAAATTTACTTCTCCATCTTCATGAAAACAAACTCCTAGGCCTTGTTTTTTTTCCTCCTATCTTCACTTGCTCATCGCTTGTTGTTGTGGTAGGAAACTCATGCATCACAAACTTCGCACATGTACACCTACCTCATCAAGCTCCTCTCTTCTCCTCTCCTCTCTCCTGGATAAATGTCCCGCCTCTTTGCTTGCTCCCTAGCCACCATGGCAGGAAACCCATTACTCACCTCACTTGCAAAACCATCAAAATCATCTCAATTGTCAAACATAATTTGAAATTGTCTCTGGAATGATCTTTTGAATTGTCTAGGGATGATCATATCATAGAATGGTCTTTAAAATTGTTGAAGGACGACTATATGATAGATTCTCAAAAATTTCTCATCTACAAATTCTTCAAAAGAATTGACATTGAAATTGTCTTTTCAACTTGGGCTCTGAATTGCTAAACTCTACTATTGACAATTAAATAATGAAAAAAATGAATTGATTTTGTGAAAATTAAGTTTCATTCAAATTCAAAATGTGATTTTGAATCACATTGCATGCAACTTGAATTGAATTCGAATTCCTAAATTCAATTGAAAAAAAATGGAATGCAAATTGAATATTGGAAAAAATATTGAAAATCTGCTCATAAAAAACACTCTGTAAAAACACAAAAAAAATTAAAAAATCCCTTCCATTCCTTTTTACTTGGGAATCAGCTAAACAAATACTCAGAACTAGCGGTTCTTGGATTATGATTATTCAAATGCCTGGAACCATAATTTGTTTTAGAAATCAAAGAACCGCCCACACACCATTCTGAAGTTTGAAGTTTGAACAACTCTAAAACAATTGAATCCTTATAATCAAACTAGATAATTGTCATAGTATTATTCTATTGAATCTGATCAACTTTCATTTGACTGCCACCAGTACTGACCTTTGTGATAATTTGCAACTTTTATTCTATTTTTTCTGGCTTGATCCGCTTCCCAATAAGTTAAAAATGATCTAAATTGCTTTTTACAAAGTGACAAGTGCTTAGTGATCTACCTACTAGAAGACAACACAACTTCTGGAAAATTGAATCATTCAAAGTGTTATTTGGTACCAATATTTATGTACACACGATTTGGATTCCTAAGGAGGCCAAAACCATGGTTGAGACTTGGGACTATGCATAATATCTAGATTTGGGAGGTGACAAAAGGTTCATTTATAAATCTAGGATGAAGCAATTGAAAAATTATAGCAGTTTGATTGGCAAATCTGACTTTTTTTCTTGGCCCGAATAACATTTTCTGTGTTCACATAAAAATCAACAATTAATCAATGCCCTTGTTTGCATGGAGAGTAGTTCTGTAAAAATCACCCATTCACCATTTTGAGACCTTGCTTCTACCTGAGAATTATAGCTAGCCTTTTGTTATTGCTTTGAGATTGAGCCACTACATTTACATGACAATTTGGCTGAAAGATTGTTTAGCACCAAAAAGGACTCAAATTTTTAAACCTGAATTTCAATGTCAATGGGGGTTGAAGAACTTAGTGCCAAACCAGAAATCAATACTTGATCAAGCACTCTTGCATTAGAAACAAAGTGGATTTTGTTTGTGGTTATTAAATGCTATTATGTTTGATAAATATTGATACATTATCATCTTCTTAAGGATTTGCAATTGTTTTAGAATTTCTGTTCAAAAGTGAGAAAGTTGTTACCCATTTCCTATCAAGGTGATATGACAAAATTTTGGACTCTTGAGGAGTGTTCTTTCAGATGTACCTGAGCTTGTTCCCAAGTACATCATCTCTAAGTTCCTGACATTTATCTCGGTTATTTGAAATGAGCCAAGACTAAGCATGTTCCAATTTCTTAGAGTTCCAATGAAGTACACACTTCAGCTAGGTAGCACATCTGCTCTAAGCCATCCAGTCTAAGTACAGCAGTGCCTACAAATTGCTGGTCCAGAGTTTGGACCATTCAGAGATGCACACATCTTGTTGCAAGGTCTCTCCAACATGGTGGTCATCTTTTGTGCTCCTGGGGAGAATTGCAATCTCTAGAAATCTCCCCATTTCTGCATTTTTCTGCATGCTACAGGAGTTTAGCAATTGATCAGTTGCCGCTAAGATTTGCTGTTATCAATTTCCAGGGATGGGGCTACAGCTTACAAGGCTTCACCACCCATGTGATTGAAATGAATGGTTTTTGCAGCTTCACCATCATCGACATGTGCATGCTCCAAGATCTCGGTTGAGATCTGTGTACATACCTGTGATGGGAGAATCAATTAAGTTGGCATCAAGCCGAACTCCAATGGAAATAAATCACCAAATATTCACATCATTGCTAGTGTATTATATTCAAGAATAATGGTAAAATTATTGGCCTTCAAGATGCACACAATTTGTGGGCAAAAACTCTATTGCTCACACTTTTGCCACAGTCTGCATGCACATCTTAGTCTGCATGTGATTGTTGCTTAGCAATCTTACAAACTTACATGCAGCAAATAACAACTCCAAAACTAATAAATCTGAATTAATGGAGTGCACGATATTAAAAAGAGCAGACTCTTAAGTATAATTCATTCACATTTTTTCAACAAACTTTCACATGATGGGTGAGTGATTTGTGTGCACTGAAACTTGCTCACACAATTCCATATTCACCATCTATTCCCACAAAAGGAGTGGCCAGTACCTCTTTTGTTAAAACATGAAGGCAGACAAAGCTGTGAAGACATTAGCCTGCATTGAGAAAGGAAAACAATCAAGGTATTACTGTTAGTGAACTTGACGATTTTGATGAAACAAAAACATGCACAATGTTCAATCCAATAGAATGATACTCATTGTGTGGGATTTGCAACACTCTCATCTTGTGCAATTGCTAACTTTGAGATAAGCATCAGTACCTTCAAATCTGATGTTGCTAACTTTGAGGTAAGCATCAGTACCTCATATTTTGTCCTATTTCTAACATTGCAGCAAACTTTGAAGGAAACTTGCCACAAGTAAAACAAGCCAAACTAAGCTTTGATCTACCTAGCTGTTCTCATTCATGCAGAGTCTCAATTATTAATTTGTTCCAACCAGTTTGAAGTTCAAAAAAATCTGTCATTACTTATGAATGATGTTGAATTTCTGCTGGTCTCTACTCTCTACCTGTGTTGTTCAGTTCTTGGTTTTGCCCACATGGTTCCCTTTAACTTGGGCATAACATAAAAGAAATTTGCAGTAAATTCAGTTTAGTTGCAATCTAGTATAACATCCACAATTTGTTTACATTCTGCAATGCTTGGATTGCACTCCATGGATAAAAAACACACCAAAGCTCAATGTACAAGGAACCCTGATCTCCAATTCTACTCCCTCTAAGTAAAATGTTGAAAATCTTTCAAAGACCATAGAATTCTGGTTCCTTCACATTCAACCAGTTACACTGCATTAGCCAATGTTGTGATAGTTGGCTTCATACACACATGAAGTGGCATATGAAATGTGCCTCAGAGATCATACACAATGTGTGAGAGTCAAGGGAAATAGAGATGGATAATAGTTTGGCACATCTCATTTCAAATCAACTCAACTCAGGTCCCTCCAAAGAGCTGAAGCAAACCTAACACAATTCACACAACACAACTGGAGAAACCAAGAACCCTTAACCTTCAACCCCTTTTGTTTTTTGTTTCCTCCTCTTGCAGTCATCTTCAATCCCAGACCAGAACTACCACCTCCTACAAATTGTCAATTGCTTTATACTTGCACACCACTGACTGCCCATCTCAGCATCGATCAGTAGCTCCGCTGATCATGACATGTCGTATCCTGCTGGGAGGCATTGTAAATAAAACCCTCCAAAAGCAATATCACTGTTCACATTTCAGTTCCAGCACATCTTTTGCTGCCAGTCACACACATTCCATGATTATCGACAATTTTTCCTCAAAAACTGAGTGGCTTTGCAGATAGATGGCTGGCAGGGAAATTAACTGTCTCCATCTTCATTCTCTTCTTCAAAAATGAAAAAAAACACTAAACCTACAAATATTCGCACATAACAGAGATAACTTACTACAAAATTCTGTGTTCAGTCTCTTGAATCTTCCAGATGACATTGGTTTTGTTGGCATGAGTACACAAGAAAGCATTCTAGTCATCTGTAGCTCTGCTTGGGTTGTTCATGATGCAAGGTCAGATAAGGTCTTGCAAATGATGCAAAGCTTTCCCTGCATTGCCACAGAAGTTTGCATCACCCAGTTTTTCTTACAGAAAATTGAGCTTGAATTCAACATTGCACAAATTCCTTTTTCAGAGTTTGATTCCAGTTGTTTGCAGTCTGAGAATCTGTATTGTGAAAGAATGTGGTATGTTCAATTCATCTGTGGAGTTCTTGTTACACTCTAGTTAGCTACATCTTTCTTTCCCTTTCTTCCTCTGAAATGTGTGAATTCAAGTTGCATCATGATCATAATTTCTAGAGCAATTGTTTGGGCATTGAATTGCCTGAACTACTTGTCCCTACAAAAATTACCAGCCCCAGACAATTCTGTTGCTCTGCAAAAAATGCAGTATGTTGTAAATTCATCTCATGGGCTTCTTGTTATTCTACATGTACCCTTTATTATGATGTTCTTATTGTCTGTTGCTCTGCAAAAAATGCAGTATGTTGTAAATTCATCTCATGGGTGTCTTGTTATTCTATATGTTCCCTTTATTATGATGTTCTTATTGTCTGTTGCTCTGCAAAAAATGCAGTATGTTGTAAATTCATCCCATGGGCTTGTAATTCCATATGTCCCCTTTATTATGATGCTCTTTTGAGGCAAGTCATACTGGTTTCTATCAACTGGAAAATTTCTGAAGTTGACGTGGGGGGACAGTGGGTCAAGGGGCTTGCTATATTTTGGCTGGGTGTAGTAGCATGATCAATCAGGAGTTGAAACACTTGTTGCAATCGATAAGTCAATGTGCTATGGCATTAAGGTTCTTGAGGACACTGCTCAGGCAGAGACCATCGTACCAGGTCATTCACATGTCTCTGGCTATCTGTGCAAGGCAATTGTTGCACAAGTACATAAATTCAAAAAAGTTATATTTGGGTTTGTTGTTGCTGATACAAAAAAGGGTTCCAAATGTCTCCTTTTCATCATTACTTCAGTGCCTGAGTCCCTGCAGCAAGATGCAAAATTCCTTGAACTGAGTTACTCATTTGCACAACAGATTACATTGAGTTTTGAAATGCAGGTCTCTCAGAGTAGTAGTATCAGCAAAGCAGTGAAAATGAAATCAATTGTGCGAGGCAATATCTCCATTTGTTGTGAAGAAGTTGAGCACAATTTTACAATTTGTGGACCAAATGCTGGTAAAGAGCTGGATGTTTAGTACACTAGAAAGATTGCAACCTTATTTTTCTGGAAGTCAAACATACTGGTAGTGCCTTGTAGAGCTGAATGTTGTCAATAAGAGGACTAGTGTCTGGGATTTAAACCAATGAAAGAAGGCATAAGCAGAACTGGAGGATTTTGCAATGTCAACTTTCAAGTGAAACCTACAACTGGATTGAAAATGGGGTTGTGATCATGTAATAATTTCATGAGCGGGCAAGTTGTCTAATGGGTCTGAAATTATTTTTACATGAACCACAAAGTTGATTTGCTGAAGTTTTGTAAGATTCTTGTGATCAATGCAAACTTCAGATTTACCCATAAATGTTGCTAGTGAGCTTGTGACTTTTGGCCTTCCAAGGCCAACAATACAGATTTTCTTTATTGTGGTTTCTTCATTTCTTCACTCCAGATGAGTTTTTCTCATACCCAAAACCCATATATAAAATAGGCATTGACCCAACATTTAGTTATTTAAGTCAATTGGGAATTCTCAATTGCAGAAGTCTACTTCAAACTTGTCCTGGTCTCTATGATGATCAATAAGTCTTACAAGTAACTTGAGATTGAATTTGTCATTGCATGAATTCAATTTTGCACAAGTTTGATTCCTTAATGTTTCTTACAAAAGGCACCTAAAAAAATTTACCTTACACTTTTGTAAGATTCCTAAATTTTAAATCATTTTTTATGTTTAGAGAAATAACCTTGTTAAAACTCTTCATGGATTTGAAAACATGGGCAAGAGTGATATGATGGGAACTTGGAAGGATTCTATGGCTGACGTGTGGAACAATGTTGGGTAGGTATATTAAATTACATCTAAGTCTCTTGTCATTGGCCACTTCCTCATTGTTGTTTTGCCTCTTGTTGCCACTTGTTTTGTTGCTTAAGTATATGTTGCCCCTACCTTCTGTTGCCACCTACTTCGCCACCTACCTATGTTGCTATTGTGTTGTTTGTTTTGAGGTTGTGGTCACTTGGTATTACCCCCTACCCATTTTTGCAAACATGGGAGTGTGGTGTTATGTGTTGTTGAATTATTGTTTCAAGTCACCTCTTTCATTTGCCTCCTTCACATGGTAAATTTTCTAATATATTACCACATGAAAAATTATTTGTGTGTAGGATTTTTTGAAATTTGTAATTATATAAAACATAACATACAACATACATTTTGCATTGCATTTTTTTGCACCATAAAGAAACAAGGAAAAAATGAATGAAAATTTTAATTTATTTCTAAACCCTAAATCTTTTTTTAATAAAAGCTTGTAACTATTTATATTTTGATAGTTTAGGATTGTTGGTAGAACATGAATTTTTTTTTTCTTCATTTTTTGGTCATCTTCATGTGAAAACTACTAACTGATCTATTATCTACAAACGGAAAAAGAGTTAATGGCAATGGAGGACATGAAATTTTCATGAATGATATATTTATGGAATAAATGGAAAAAAGATGTAGAGATTATCCTAGCATGCAAAGTAAACCAAATAGAAATTCAAAAAATGAAGAAGAAATCATTAATTTTTTTAAAAAAAGTTTGCATGCTTTAAGAAATTTTTGGAAACCTCACAAGATAACGTCTTCATGTTGGTATTTTTTTTGTGTAAATGATAATCAAAATGTTGATATTGAACATGCATAGATTATTCATTACATCTTGTGTTATAATGGTATAATCAATGCATAAATTTCAAGAACACGAGCAAGAAAGGGGTTAATTTCATATCCTAAATAAAATGGAATAACATTTTCGAGAAAACATGTTGATGTAGACCATGCCATTGTTACAAAAAGATTTGAAGAGGAAGTGAACAATTTAATGCAAGGAAAATACAACCAACAAAAAAAAGATAAAATGTGAATTTGGTTTGCTTGAGTGTACAAAAAATATTGTCCCACACAAGTTTTTGTGTAATTTTTCGAACAAAATACAATATAATACAATGCTAAGTGTTTTTTAATGAAAATTTGAAATTGCAATGATGTAATATGCAACAAACACATCACAAAAAGGTTTAAATATATCCATAGTTCCATCCATTAACGATGACTATGCAAACTTGTGTATTTGGGTATTTTGAAATTATTGAAAATTGTCCACATAAGAAAATATCTTATTTTATTAAGAAATGGTATGAAACCAATTTTGAAAGTGTTGACAAGGAAGTATACTAGTGTCACCTATATTTTTATGTTTGGAATAGTTCTCTTAAAGTTTTAGTCTTTAGGTTCATAAACAGGTCCCAAATTTTCATAGTATCCATTATATATGAACTTTTTCATAAAATACCAATAACTTTCATATATTTGAACCCAAAATAGGTACAATAATGCCACATATCATCTAGTTTACTCTTTCCCAAAATATGTCATTTCAAAAACATCTCCACATCAATAGGAGTCTTTACAATGTTTATAAGGATTGGTTATAATTGTTTAATGAATGCTTTGGGAAAAGAAAAATTCATTAGATTCAACCCAAATCATATCACATATTTTTATAATATATGAAAAACGTTGTCATGAATGCTTTTGAATGACTTGCAACATTTAGCACTAAAACATAAAAATTAAACAATGGTTACAATTGTTTGTGGCTCTTATTAGTGTGACTACACCTTAATGATTTTTTTAAATTTCAAATATTTTTAAATTTAATTTTTTAAATTTTTTATCGTATAAGATTAAACACTAGTAAATTACTCTAGTTGTAATTGTTTTGTAAATTTGCTAGCAAATAATGATGTTTCAAAAGAGATTATAATTTCAAGTTATTATCATGTTTAGGGTTATTAACTTTTGAGGATTATTGGTCAAGTGCTACCTCTTCTAACATGACACATTTTTAAAACTATTGTGGATTCCATTTCTCATTGTCACTACTTGTGTTCTAAACCAATTTCATGAACATTGGTTGCTTAGTGATGCATTACATTTTGTAATTTTCATGAATTTAAAACTTAAAAAAGAACATGAAGTTGTGCTTTCTTTTGATAGCTTAATGGAGGATGATTATGGCGTTGTTGACGATTTGACTTTGTTATCTTCTAACATCAAAGGGGAATTTTATGGAATATTATATTCTTTCCTTTCATTTTTAAAAATATGAAAAGAAAAAAGGTCCATAACATGCTTTCATTGATGTTTAACTCTAGATTCAAAAACCTTTGTATAATATCTTCATTTGTTGGAAGGGAACAAAATCTTATTGTTGTTCAAGAATATGACAGGAGGTCTTTGTATCTTATGTCGTTGAAATGCCTTAAAATTCTCACTCCTTGTTATAATTTGGAAAGACCATTGCCAACCATGATATCTTTGATCAAGTATGTAATTTGAATATTTTTTAGTAGAATGCAAGTACAAGTGAACCAACAAAAGGGCTTGTTCACAAGGGGTTGTTCATTTGTAGGTTATACTAATTAGATGTGAAAGACATCAAATGTTATTTTCAATGGTGGGAGAAACATGAATCAATGCTTCATATTGTTGGTTTCGTTGCCCACTAGATCTTACACAATGTTAGATCAAAGATTTTTCCTTAGTTGAAATATTTACTAATCTTAGGAAATATAGTTTACAAATTGATTATTTAGAGAAGTTGATATTTGTGAACAAAAATTGACATAATAACCCTAAGGTAAATTGTAAATATTTGTTTAATTTGGTAGAATTCATTGAGATGGATAGAGATTTAGAAGAGAAGTTAGAAAAACTTGAAGGTGCTTTTAAGAGAGATGAAGTTATTGAACTAGGAGAATGTAAAAAACAAATTGTTGACACCTTGTCAATTTCATCAAATAAAGGTTTCAAGTTTTGACCATGATTTTGTGATTTGGAAAAAAAAGTGTCATAACCAGTTTGTGGAAACCACCTAGAGCAACCATTTGTACTCAAATTTCTGAGAACTGGCACTTTGAGATCCGATGGCTGACCTAGTTAAAAAATTTCAAAAAAAAAAAGAAAAACCTGCCCTGATGTTCAACAATTTTTAATTTTCTTTATAGAGAGAACCAGATCCTTTAAAAAATCCTTCGTGAAAACTGGATCTGCCAATTCTCAAAAAAAGAAGTGAGAACCATCTAACACTGGTGTGGACCTCTGGAACCTTGGGCCTTAAGGAGATGGGAAGGCACTATTGTAAGTGCATTTGCCATGGGAACAAGGGCAGAACAGAAGGTCAAAGGCAAATGTTTTTGACAGCAAGACCTTCCCTAGTATGACAACCAAGGAAAACTATCACTTATAGGGGTGAGATCAACTAAAATCAACAATCGTGTTCCTCATCAACATAAAGACCTCCTCTGATTTCTCTAATGCATCTAGAGAGAGCCTTGTAGAGCATAAAATCTTGTTGAGCCTTTCCAAAACAAAGACTTTCACTCCTATGGACATTTTGTTTCAGTAAAGCCCAACATCAATTTAATTCTTTTTTCCTGTACCCATCGACTATCAGAGGATCCTTTTTATATAAAAAATGCAAGGTTGCTCTTTACACTCAATAAAGCATGCATGTGGGCAAGGGGATTACTGAAACGAGGCAACACTCTCGACTGCCCCCTCACATGGACCCTTATTTCAATAATTCCCTAGCCCTTGTGCTTTACCTTACATGAAACACTCTGGCCACAAAGAGATTACAAGAAACCTGGACTGGGAAATTACATGTGGGAATGTCCCCAAATAAGGAAGGAAGTCTCCACCAAGGTAGTTACTTAAAATCCAACAATCTTCTGACAATTCCAATTTGTTCCAGTTTTATATGAGTTGAGATATTTCTGCCATAATCCACTCGTGCAGAATCAGTTGCTTATGATGCTGTAGAGACTCTAGACTGATGAGAATAATTCACTCACAAGAAGAGCAAATAAGCTGAGATAATGGCATTGTCATCATGCTTGTGCATAAGCATGTCACAGAACTATAACTAGATGTCCAGGGCATCTGAAAATGCTCCGCACTCTAATGGCCATCCCCTAATCAACTGAGTTGAGTTCAATGGTAAGTGTCTTTTGTGCCAAATGAGACCCACCTTCAAGATCAAACTGTCAATTTTCTTGCTGGAAATTAGTTTCATAACTGTTTGTAGCTTGGAGGTTTGCTGGGTCCCTTCAGAACAGCAGCAATGATTTTTGTTTGAGTGTGTTGATAAAGATGCTAATCAGGCTACATGTATTTAGATGCTGGTCCCAGGTGACTTATGGGGCTCCACTTCACCCTACAATTTGTGCCTCCTGTCTGTGCCAGAGATTGTTGGACTATCTGACCGAGCACCCACCAGTGCATCATCCATTAGAAACTTGTTAGGACTCAGTTGTGAATGAAACATAACTGACTTACACACCTTGGTAACCTATCCCGTAAACTGTCCTACATATCCGAACTTTAGGTAAATCAGACCCATCTCTAAGTCCAAATTTAACATTTCCTGGGTTAGTTATTAACTCTAAGAGGCCTTACTCAAGAGAGTGAATGTACCATTGTAGGTGCTGGTCTCTAAGTCCAAATTTAACATTTCCTCAGTTAGTTATTAACTCTAAGAGGCTTTACTCAAGAGGGTGAATGTACCATTTTAGGTGCTGGTCTTCAAGTCCAAATTTAACATTTCTTCAGTTAGTTATTAACTCTAAGAGGCTTTACTCAAGAGGGTGAATGTACCATTGTAGGTGCTGGTCTTTAAGTCCAAATTTAACATTTCCTTGGTTAGTTATTAACTTTAAGAGGCCTTACTCAAGACGGTGAATGTGCGAGGTGCTGGTCTCTAAGTCCAAATTTAACATTTCCTCAGTTAGTTATTAACTGTAAGAGGCCTTACTCAAGAGGGTGAATGTACCATTGTAGGTGCTGGTTAACCCTGGCTGTTGTGTTTCTGGTGAATGAATCTTCTTGGACTTGGCTTCACAAGTTTCCTATTTAGTTTGAGTGTCCAAACCCTGACTTGATTAGATTATTCTCTCTCTGACCTCCTCAATACTTTTATCGCACTAAGTTCAGTTGCTTCATGCAAACCTTTATGAGTGAGAAATTTTTAGTGTATTTTGGAGGTAGCCCTACAGAGTGGAATCTTTTGTCCACAAAATGTGGGTGTCCTGACAAGTGAAATGCTCACCCTCTTTCTTTCATTTTTTCCCCCATGATGTCTGTCTGTTAATGGCCTTGGAGTGGGTGTTCTCAAAATAAGTAGCCCATTGGCTCCACCTCCCCCCCTCTGCTCGAGGTGCTTCTTTTGGGAATGCTCCACTCTGCAGGCATTACCTCACACCTTTAGTTCGTGTTGAGGGAAAACATATTCAATGAATCTAAAGCACAATCAATGTTTTTACAAAGGGACATGTGGACCTTTTGGGTCTACACAAGACATGTTTGTCGCCCTCACACATATGTAGTTGCACAACATAACATATGAGTTTATAGGGTCAAATCAAACAACCGTGGAAGAGTCAAATCTGGGGCAGGCCCATCGTACTCTTCATCGTGCTAGGAAGCTCTCAATGACTAGGGTGCACCATGGCCATTTCATAAATTTCAGGCTTGCAATGCAGGAAGTTTTAACTATTTTCATAATTGAAAACTCAGTAGAAATCAAATATACGAATTTAAGGGCATTTGGGGTGCACTCTTAGTACCATTGGAAAACTCTTGATCAGTATTGGTGCATTAGGGTGGTTTTGTAAATTTTAGATCTATGATGAAGGAATTATTGAATTTTGAGTACCTTTTGTTGTTACAAATTCAATAAATTGATTAAAAAATGTATATACTTTGTAACAGTATGATATAACATGCTCAAATGACACAGGCCACACTGGTTTATTTATATGATAAATGCATAATTCATACTATTCTAGCCTGGATGAAGTCCACACCTATGAGAGTTAGTATTGAAATTATAGGTACCTTTCTGACACAAAGGTACATTCAGTTACAAAAACTTCACAAAGTATATGGGCCGCATGGAGGTTGGACTTTCCATGTTGTGAGCTACGATTACTCACATGTTTAAGATTTGGTTTCATGTGGCCCACATCTAAACAGGAACAGGCAGGCTCATTGTAGGTACCTAAAGGCTTCAACTTAGGGGAATCATTCAACAAGTCAAAGAAAACCTGGCTCTTCAACAACTCACATGTTTGCGATTTGGTTTCATGTAGCCAAAGTCTAAACAGGAACAAGGTCATTGTAGGTACCTAAAGACTTCAACTGAGGGGAATCATTCAACAAGTCAAAGAAAACCTGGCTCTTCTATTGCATCTTTTTAACACTCACTTAGTTTACCTATCGCACGGAGAGTTTCATGACACGAATCCTAACTAGAAAATGGGGATTAAATCCAGTGACAACCTGCTTAAAATGCTTGACTAAAGTAGGTTATATGGTCGCGCACACCGTCATCTAGATCTAATAAACATTCATTAACAAGGTATCACTTTTAACACCTATTCCATTATCTCACTTACTAGCTTTCTAAAATGTTGATTGTTCTCATGAATAGACCTCAATATTAATTGATACATTCATTTTATAATCTAGGAGGTTTAGTACTTACAAAATCACCCTGATTGACTCTGTGCTTAGTGCATTCTTAACCCAAATAGTTGAATTACCATTTATGAAATTTTATGTTTAGTCCTTAGTATTATGAATGCATCCTTATAATCCAAGGATTACAATGTATATGGCCCACATGGTAATCCATTTAATATTAACATTGACCACATCTCACTTGGCTATTATTGTATATGATCAGCATTAACATTTAAATATTATGTTTATGAGTATATGTTTTGGTGTCATATCACCTACTCAATTTTCTCCAACTTTTTTTTTCTTTCGGGTTAGAACAGGCCTCATAAAACCTGGCAAATGCCAACTTTACCAGAATTAAATTAATTTTGGCACATTTGTCGCCTTAATACTAGCACATTTGGCATATGCTTTATTTTTCGTAACAGGCTTCGCCGTACTAGAAGATAAAATCAAAATGGACATCGCTATTACCATTTTCGCGGTCATCTCAAACGGAACACAACTAGGCAAAGAATATATTGAATGGAATGGACATGGAGACAAACTCGCACTGTTATTCAAGCGAAAGATTGACACTTGATCATTTTGATTTGCTCGAACTGCTTCGCGTGCATAATGCCCGCGAGGGACAAGCTCGTCAGGCTGCTACGAGAGTCGTTTTTTTCCCATTTAACGATGGAAAAGTCATTTTCGACAGAAGTCGTATTCGGGAATGTTGTCACCAATCCACTGCACAATTGACGCAAC
>Ga0209611_10008927_pt1 | contig 15411 bp, 8 predicted proteins | sample S1TSphgellanicum_3_FD_187693 | JGI IMG/M metagenome (GOLD analysis project Ga0209611, IMG submission 187693) | Host-associated microbial communities from peat moss isolated from Minnesota, USA - S1T2_Fc - Sphagnum magellanicum MG (SPAdes) (version 2) | ecosystem: Host-associated > Plants > Peat... | reverse complement strand
CAATCTAAGTACCTTGGCAGCTTCAACACTGACATCAAAACCTCTATATCCTATACCTCTAAACCCTCTACAACCTCTATAACCTACACATAAGACTTGGCCCTTGCAACTAGACCTTAAACCTCGTCAGGCTGGGTCCTATTCCAAATCTAGTTGTTGCCAAGTTTTCTTAGGTGGAGCCAGGTTTCAGGAGTACGGAAAAGGAAAAAGGTTGGACAAAAATAAAAGCTAGAAGGTGAAATGTTGGCTAAGAAACAAAGATGAAAGGAATAGATAGAGGCCAAAGAGGGGAGAAAATAAGAGGAAGCGTGAGGAGGTGAACGGGGCCTCTTTAAGCACTAGTTGTTTTTTGGGATTTTTGGAGGTTGCAATAGAAAGGATTAGGCAAATGTGAGAACAAGATATAGCAAAAGTTAGATAGGGGAGTTGGGGTTGGTGAATGAAAGGAATTTTAGGAAGGACTTTGAAAAGTTTGAGGGATTAAACCTTTTCTTTCTTATTTGAAGTTTTCAAAACAATAACACAAGAGGAGAAAGACAAGAGAGATCTAGAGCAAAACAAGAGGAAGAAAAGATGGATATAAAAAGTTGGGTTCTTTGCCGAGGCAAGAGAGTTTTTCTTTGTTGCAAGTTTTGAAGAAAATAGGAAGGAGAGAAAATGATCAAATTTGGGAAAAGCTTGTGCTATCTAGATTTTGGAAAAAGAAAATAAAGATAAGGGGAAAAGAGGTTGTGGGAGTGTGGTGCAACATAGGAATAGGTTGTTTGCATGTTTATTAATGTTGTGAATTGTAGAATTGTTAGTGTACATTTTCATTGTTTAGTAAATTAGTTTAACTTTGGTGCAAATGTTGTTGTTGTTGTTTTAATTAGGTTATGTAAAGGGGGAGAGGTGATGAAGGAAGAATTTTAAGGTTAGGAATGATTAATCCAATAGATAGGAAGAAATTTATAAATTTTTAATTAAAGTCTAATGCTACAAATAAAAGTTTGAATTTACAATACACATCAATTTTAACTAAGTACCCACAAAATAAACTTGTTATAATTAATAATGAGGTTGGAGAAGATGAGTTAAACAAATTAAAAAATCATACAAATTGGGTGTGTGTGTGTGTGTGGGTGTTATTATGCTTTAAAATTTAGCATTCTATCAAAGTTATAAGATAACTCGTGTGTGTGGTGTAATGAATGGATGGTGGTGTTTTGTTCTTTTGATTAAAGTTCTTTGTATGTTTGTAATTGTTGAAAATGAAATGTTTATCAAGTTCAAAGCATGGGTGAAATTTATAAAAAAGCTTGTGATGTGAGCATGAACCTAGTTGGTAACTTATCAAATGTTGAAAATATACCCTCAAAATGTGACAACAACCTTTCAAAGTTCAAGATGTTGTACATTTTACAACTATAGTTAAAAAATGGAAATCACACAATAAGACCTTGATTTGTTAGGGTTTCTTTGTTGTCAACAACAAACTGCCTATTGACTTTGAAAACCCACTAATTTGTAATGTATATTTTGTAAGTTTCATTAAGCTTTTGGTAACATTTAAAACTAAAGTTCCATTATTAAAAATGAGTTCATTGAATATAGCAAAACAAATGACATTTTTATCATGAACACGTTGATAATGCACATTTTTTCTTAGTTGTTATAAAAAGCATGCAACAAGTGAGAAGGTCATGCCTAAGCTTTTTTAACAAATCATAGTTGGTGATAATGAAAAAAAAAGGCTAGGCTTATTTAATCTGCAATCACCACATTTTTGGGACCAACAAACCCTTACAAAAATGGTGGTGAAACGCAACAAAAGTTTCTTGAGATTTAAATGTTTTTTATAATGTTCACAAAGACCATGAATTTGCATGTGTTAGCAAATATTGAATTTGCAACTATTGTATTTGTTAGTTTTGATTTCTAAATGTTTGAAGATGATGTTAATATGTTCATCCTAATCATTAAATATTTGGATGAGGCTTGGACCTATAAGCATGATATTGTGGGGCTATTTGAAATGAATAAAAAAATTGAAAATGTTAAGTGAAAACATTATTAAAGAGACTATTTCAATTTTCACAATCAAAATTGTTATAAATTATAAGTATTGAACTGAAAATGTATCCATATTCAACATTAATATTTCATTTTAAAAATTATCCATTTTAAATAGACTTTAATGGGAACTTTATTTTTAAATAGGGATGAATTATTTTTTAAAAGTGAATTCACAATGAACTTTTGAAATTATGAAATTGAATTTGTCATGAAAATATAATGAAAAATGTCAACTCAAAGATATACCATAGTAATGTCAAAATTAAAATTAAAAAAAGGTCATTATCAAATGAAAATTCTAAAAATAAAATACATTGAATTTTTTTGATACAAAAAATTTTGATTTAAAAAAATTAAACACCATGGTTTTCATGATTTTTTTATCATTTATAATTCATTTCACATTAAAATATACAAGTTTTCACATGGGTTTTTGGACCAATTACATGTATAATTGATAAGGTGGCATGTCGATATTTTTTTACCAAAAGCATAGGGAATAATTATAGTATTTAGAGTTTGGTAATTATTATAATTACAAGAATTTGCTAATGTAAAATGTGAACTTTCAAAATGTCAAAAGTAAGGCACCTAACCATCTTTTTACCTTCCCATGGTTTTGTTAATCCAAATTTCTTTTGGAATATTTTGAATTGATTTATTAAATGATCGTTTTTGCGAAAAATGAAGGCAACAATTTGGGAATTATGGTTGTAACATTGTAATTTATAATTGATTGTGAGCTTTTGAATCTTTTTGCAAGTTTATGAAGGTACTTACTTTGGGCATGTGATGTTTAAAACATGCCAATTGTGACAAATGATCATAAGTTTTTTTATGAATCTAACTTTGGTGACTATGAAATATGCTCAAATTGGTGTGCATAAGTGATGCACTCCCGAGTCCCTAATTAGCCCCAAGTTGGGGCTAAGTCACTTAAGTTGCGGAAGTATGGGGGATTCGGGGCACGCTCCCAACTTCTAACACTAAAAGGGGGTGAGAAGGGTGTGCTGAAAGCTCCGGGATTAGATTAAAAAGAGAGACAAGCTACTTAGTTATTCAGTCCTACATCCAAATCCAACCAACAAGTTGGTTAGAACTCATTCTACACACTTTCAATGTTGGCACAAGCCACGAGCAACCTTGGACTCACTTGACTCACCACGGCCCTGACTCGGGGGAAGCCACCACCTTCCCCCATATAGTATTCTCTGCAGCTCTCCGCTACACTTGCATCCAAATGGCTCTTTTTCAGGATTCCCAAAGTGGAGTCCCGAAACTATTCTGGTTTAGACTCCCGGGACTTTGGGCATTCATAACTTTTCACCCCAAACTCGGATCGGGACGAGGTCTAAACCAAAGTTATAGCTCTCCTCGAGAGCTTTCCAACGGTGTGTCACACTTCCTCTGCACACACTAGGATTGGGTCGATTCCTGACTTTTAGTGGTCGGGAGTCAAATTGTCAGTTTGACTCCCAGCCCTTCATTCGACCATAACTTGTGTTGCCCGATGTCTAAATGGCTCATGCGAGGCCATTTTGGACATTTGCACTTTAAGACCTTTCCAACGGTATAAAGAATGTCTCAATGCAAGGTGTTTTAACCCCTACAATCACACTTTGAGTTTTTCGGAGTCCCGGAGGACTCCCAAGTCCCATTTTTCGGGAGTGTGAGTGGCAACCTCACACTTCCCTCAAAGTGGGGTTGTGACAATAAAAAAATTATATGTACTAAAAAAATAGGGAAAAGAAAATAGGAATGCGAGAATGCATGCATTAATTATAAAATGTGGCATCAAAAATTACAATTTTCAAAAAACAACATATGCAAACAAAATTATAATGATTGAGAAAACTTTGAAATTAAAACAAATTATGTCATGGGAAACATAAGACATTTACTTTACAACCAAAACTCTTTTAAGGCCCAAGTGTGAATCATTTTTAAAAAGTTATCATTCAATGTTTATACCTTATAGCAACAACATGTGTGAAGATTCAATTGAAAGGTCATTGGTTACTATTATATGTATTGGTTATTATTAATCATGGCTATGAAACTAAACCAAATCCTCTTGATGATGGGAATGAAAATTTTGACCAATTTGGTGTTAAATTTTGCCTTTTAAACAAAAACATGGGGGAGGTTATGATACTAATTTTGATGTTAGATCTTTGTTTCAAATCCTCATGGGTTGTCGATAATTCAAGAGCATGGAAATCCAATTCATTTCATTACTAAATATGATTTGAAAGAGGTCATTTGCCTTCTAATGAATTTTTTTGATTCACTATACCATATTATCTAAGCTTTTATAGTGCCATTTAATATATCTAATGTTCATATTGATTACGAAAATAGTCAAATATTTGGCGTTCAAACATCCATTAAAGAATCTTCACACACACTTTTGATTAAAGAATTATTTTTATTTCAAAAGTTATCCATCCCCACATCTATGCATGTAAATCCCTTTGCTTATAAGCAAATTTAAAAAGGTGAATTTTTTAATGTTAACATCATTGTCAAATATATTCCAAAAAGATTTTAGCCTCAAATTGAAATAATGTTCAGCCTTGTTGGTGTTGTGATAGTTTTCAAACATTGTCATGTACAAGTGAAGAACTTTGATCAAAGTAATGCAGTGGTGAACAATTGACATAATGATATATGCTTGAATTGCATGGCAAATGCAAACTTCAAGGACTATATTAAAATTCAAGTTATTTTATTTAAAGAAAATTATGGGTTGATTAAAAAACCTAAATATTTTGAAAAACTAAATGTTGATGATGATTAGATAAATCACCTCTAACAAACTTTCCATTTTTTTTGTTCCCATCAACTAACCATACCTTGATGGCTTTCTAATTTTTTTATGTTCACATGGATGTTGCAAGGTTGGTTTCTTGTTTTTCATGAAGTCACCATCATTAGAAATGATTGATCAAACTACAATAAGCACTTGATATACTTTTAGGCTTTTAAGTGGGTGAGGTTAAAGTGTTGGGGTGATTTTATGTTTTGTGAATGTTTTTTGTTTTGCATCCAATTTGTGTTACACTAAATAGAGTTCTTCAATTAAGAACTTGGGCTCAATTTATTCACAAGTTATTTGATTTTGGATATTGTTCATCTATTTGTTTTTCCACAATGAGAATGTGAAATTTGTTATACATAACATGTTTGCATATTTGGATTTTGTTTGAATTTCAAAATCAATAAATACATTATTTGCATTATTAACAATGAGTGAAAAAAAATCTTGAAATGCATAATCACATTTACAAGTAAAATTCTAAAAACTTTGGATGCATATCCTTTCACAATTAAAGAAAATAATATGACATATTTGTATTTAAAGGTGAAGTTCAACAACACTATAATTAGCCAACATTATATATACCCCAAAAAGGTTCTTTTGTTTTTCCACTACCTATTATTCACAATTTCAAAAAAACCCCAAGTGAAATAAATGTTTACACAAAAGAAGGTTCAATAACATTATACAATTTTTATTATTGATATAAGTGTTAGGTTTAATCATTATTATATATTTTTGAAAATGTTGAATATTCTAAACATTATTTGTCACAAAACCTTGAAAACTAGCTAACATACATATTCATTAATGCGAAATCAATACTTGAAATAGTTGTGTACGTCACATTTGAAATTGATTATTTTATTTGTTTTTGTTATGCAATATCTAATATGTAGGTGATTTATTTAATGTTTGCCTATTTATGTTTAACATAATCTTCAACATGTATTATAATTTACTCAAATTTGTGGATAAAATGGAATATGTATTCCTTACAACCAACAATGAGAAAAAGAAATCATATACTACATATTTTGTTAATGAGATCTTTTCATGGACATAAAAAACCATCCAATTTTTTTACACAACATTAAAATGTGGCATTTATGACTATGCATGATTATGTAATCTAACAACCACATTATATTTACCACTAATCATATACATGGTGTTAATTTAAACTAACATTTGTTATTGCATTTTCCATGATTACAATCATTTTTACCACAACCATGCATCCAATGTTCCATATTTAATTTTTAAATATAAATTAATTACTTTTTATTTTATTTTATTTGCAACGTGGCTAACCTAGACAACATAGATTCAAATGTTAATAACTTGCCACCATGTGGTAGCATAAGCTTAAATCATAATTTTTTTTGTTAATTATATGCTACCACATGGTAAACTGAATTATTTTTTATCCAATTATGAACAAAGTTGGAAATTGATTTTTTTGGCCCAATTATGTGATGCCACGTTGCAAACAAAACATAGTCAAATAAATTTAAACAACTTAGTTTAATTGGCTTAACCTAAGAAATTTAAGCTAAAATTAAACAAACATAGGTGAGGAACCTAAGTAATTTAGGCCATTTTAACTTGGTTGCAAATGTGAGGTCTTAAACCCTTCATCTCCATTTTGATGATTCAAATATTTAACCATTGCACCATAAAAAATTATTATGCAAAAAAATTATTCATCACAAAAATATAAATGATACATTAATATAATTGTTAAATTAAAAAAACTAATATCTTAAACAAACCTATATCAACCTAGGCTATCTTAGCTTATCTTGGTTAACTTAGGCATACACACATTAACCTAGGCTACCTAAATTATTTAGGATGACCTAAAGCTATGACCTAGACTAAATAGGTCTAACCTAGGATTACCTATAATAGATTAGGTTGACTAGTTGGGTAAAACATGAATAAAAGTTGCCTAAAATTTGGTTAAACAAAAACTTGGGTAAATTTGGCTAAATTTTGGTTAAACTTAAATTCACCTACGTTAAACTTGGTTTAAATCTTGGCCAAACCTAAACTAACCAAGGTTCAACTTTGGTTAAACTTAGGTTAACCTAAAATAACTTAAAACTTACCTATGTTCACTTAGGTTAACACACATCCCATTAAATTAACATGATGTAACCTAAGGTCACCTACAATAACTTAAGTTCACATATGTCTACCTAAGCTAATTGAAGTTGCCTAGCCTAACCTATGTTAACCTATATTAACCTATTCAAATCTATGCCTATCTTAGGCTTATATAACTTAACATAAGTTTCTTCATGCCAACTTGTGCTGGCCTATATATTTAGGGTAGTTTATGATGGTTTAGGTTATGACATGTGTCATGATTTTTAAAATGATTACAAGTCACATAATCATAATTGTAGTCATATAGTTGTTTGTATGATTATAATTATATAAATGGTTGTGACTAATGTCCACATCCAACTATATGACTAAATTTGAACTTTAGTTACAAGTTGTTATTTAGTCATAAAACCATGTTTTCACATTGTGTTAATATATTTATAGGCCCCTCATCCATCAAAAAATTTCATTGTAACTTCTAAAATATCTAAAAGTTTTGTCAAACTATCAATTAAGCCTTTTAGATTTTGGAAGTTACTTTTGTGGTTTTTTCTTTTTTCTTTTTAAATTATGACAATGAAAGCCTTTTTGTTGTATTTTTTTTGTGTTGGGTTGTGGTGATATTTCAAAGAAGGTTCAAGGCTTTGGAGTTGTTTCAAGGTTTGCAAGTTTGTTGTAGATTGTAGCACTGTGATATTGTTATCACAAGGTTGAACAAAAGATGTAAAATATTGTAATGATTTTTTTGGCTTGTAGTTATGAACCACCAAGTATTGGATTAATGTTGAATGACACATTAGAAGGGGGCCTTTTTGCCAAACCACTTCGGTTTTAGGAGCGGGGACAAATCTCAAAGTGGAGAGGCATGGAGGGGGTGTCATTTTGGTATCCAGTGGCCTTGCCTAGCTACATTGCCATGGGATGCATTGCCAGCAAATCTTCAATACTTGAACTTGATGGAGCTAATCATGTATGTTGTGTCCACAACGAGCTTGTAACGCATGTCAATTACACAACTCATAGTATTTGGGATAGTTCAACTTTGCGATATGGAAATGAAGATCTGAGTATATGGCCTATTAAAAATGAAGTAATTATGGGTCATGGAGATGTGCACACAATACTTCATTCCAGTGGACTCCTTCCCAAGTGGTACTACACTTTCACAATGTTGGAACTACATGTAATTACTTGTAGTTGAACAACCTTGGTGGCTTAACTTAAGATGAATTCATAGATTATTGATGTAAATGGATGTTTTTCATAGACAAGCAAACCCATTAGGAAAATGAGATGTTGATGTAGTGTGGGTTGTTATGTTTAAACAATAGGAAGGATGAATGTGGAAGCTTGTTTTTCAAGGTGAGTATAATATACACCTATATGGCAAGGTATCAATTTTTGCACATTATCACAAGCTAGAACATCTTATGTGAAATAATCACAAGGTTTTTCCTCTATTCTCCTTTTCCTCAAGCCATATTCATGCAAAAGGATACAACTAACAATGTCATTCTTCCTACATTTGCTAGTGATGGATATATGTTGATAGGAAAGACACGAGGACATGAGGTTAATGGATAGTCATAGATACCTGAAACTACTAGGCGTTAGAATGTTGAAAATTCCAGTTTCTAGAGGGTAGTGAAGAATCTAATGCCTTTAGAATATGGATACATCTCAATGCTTTAAATGCTTAAATTAGGTGAAAACAATTTGGCAGAACAAAGTAGGCTTAAGAGATGTGTCACTTTCACTATGCTCAACCTATATTGGTTAACAGTCATTATGTGGTGGGCATGAACATATGTCCGTCACCAAGGGTCTAAACATGGATGGTGTGTGTGAATGGTTGGATCCATAGATGCTAGACATTTGGATAACTAATGCCCCTATGAAGAATAATGCATAATACAGAATGAAAGCAAAAAAATTTCTTTTGTGGTTTGAAAATCATAACATATCATTTCAACATTTACATATCATATTGTTCCTTTTCAAATACCAATACTTTTTTTATGATGTAGGTTTTCCTTTAAGGTTATTATAACATGTATAAGAGATACTATCAAAATATTGAATGTAATAGTTTTCCATTTTATCAACCTTGTACTATGCATATTTGAATACAAAATAACCAACTTAAATGTTAGATTGATTGTTTTGCTCATATTAATGTCATGTTTCATTTTCTTGGGTGTTTTATGCATATGTTGTTTGAACTGTTTCTATGGATCAATACTTTGCCCAATGTATATTTTATTATTGTTCTCACATTTAATGTTATACACAAAATGCTTTTGTATGTTGTTTAAGAAGTTTCTCGCTTTTTTGTAGGTACATTGTGTTTTTGGACAACATTATTTGTAGTTGGATTTTTTTTGTTGTTCTTTGATCCAAGAGGTCGACCATGATTTTTCTTTGGATTGGTTTGGCTATCCTCTTCATGAGTTTTAATTGGACTAGCTTGTTTGTTCTCTTCTTTAGATGCTTTAAGCGAAAGTAGTTTTTTCTTTAAATATTTCAAAGGTTGTCTTTCTGCAACTTTCATTTCTTTAGTGTCAAAATCATCAAATTCAACTATTTTTAGAACTTGTTGGACATTGTCAAATTTTTAATTTTTGAGCATTTGACTTACCAATGAAACTTGTTGGTTGATCATTGATTTTTTTGCAGGAGATTCCACCTTTGGAGGAGAGATAGCAAAGGGTAAGTGTTGTAAACCTAACCTTGGGCTTGCGACCAAGGCAAGGGTTTGCGAGGGTGTGGGCCAAGAGTGAGCTCGGGAATCACATTTCACGCTCCTGAAAGTGCAAAAGAATGTGAGGGAATGAAGCCTCACACTCCCCAAATGAACTCCCATTTTGGGAGTTATAGTCCCAATGGACTCTCAAATTTTCAGAGGGCGATTACAGGGGTCAAAACTCATTGGATTGAGATGTTCTTTACATCATTGGAAAGATCTTGGAACGTAGATGTCAGTAACGAGCTTGCATGACCCATTTGGACACCTGATACACAAGTTATGGCCAAAACAAAGGCCGGGAGTCAAATTGGCAATTTGATTCTTGACCACTAAAAGTTGGGATTTCCTTGCGTTTAGGTGTCGTGCAACATACCATTGGAAAGCTCTCGATGAGGCTACAACTTTTCTTTAGACCTCATTTCGATCAGAGGTTTTCACACAAATTTATGGGCCCCCAAAGTTGTGGGAGTCCCAAGTTTGGGAATTTCGGGACTCCCACTTGGGAGTCCCGAAACAAAATGCCATTTGGATGTGGGCCTCGTGGAGAGGCACATAATATACTATAAGGGGGAAGGTGGTGGCTTCCCCCAAGTCCGGGCCGTGGTGAGTCTTGTGAGTCCGAGTTTGCCCGTGGTTTGTCCTAACACCAAAAATGCTCCAACTATGCACTAACCAACTTGTTGTTTGGTTTTGTGCAGTTCTGTGTGAGTGATTGAAGTGCTTGTCAATCTACCTAGTTCCATCCCAGAGCTCCAGCACGCCCCTCTACCCCCGAAGTGTTACGAGCTAGGGAACGTGCCCCAACTTCCTACTCTTCCATTGTTTTCATTTTAGACTCACATTTGATGTAAATTCATTTTTCACAATTGCATCTAACTTTTGAAGAACATTTTTCATGGCTTGGTAGGACAAAGAAAGGTAAGATGCCATGTCATTCTTTTTGTCAAACTCAAAGTACATACGTTTAAAGTGGTATGGACTCAAAGTCCCCTTGTAAATAGACTGTATTTCTTGATGGATGAAATTGTATGCATATTACTTATTAAAATGAATGTCATCTTGGTCGTAGTTGACATTCAAGACATCCATGAAAATAAAAACATGACTTGAAATTTGCAAAAATTATTAGCATTTGTAGATGACTTGTCTAATCCTAAGTGACTAATTATATGGAGTATTCATATGAACATTCACATTGTCTTTATTTATGTGGTTAGTTTCAAGTTGAACCCTAAATGACACAATAAGTTTTTGCATTTGTATATGGACACTTCTTGATGAGGGAACTAGATTTTTGATTTTTACATCATTGCATAGCTTGGTGGATATTTATTTTCAAAAGACTAGGTTCAAACTAAGAATGTATGAAATTTCATGTTATTTGGATGTTAGACCTAGCACTTGTTGAATTGAAATACTCATGCAAAGTAGTTATTGTACTTACATCTATCCTGTTAAGTTGGGTTTTATATTGTTCAACATTGTATTTGAAGATATTAGTGTTTTCTTGATTTGGAGTTCCACATGGAGATGAAGGTTAGCTGTGCCCAGTGTGTGAATGCAAAATGGTGTATAATAGTGATCAGCTTAAATGAGCATAACCTTTGAAATTAACATCAACTGGGAAATGAGTCTTTCAATCCTTCAAATTTGTAAAAACTAATTTGTAACCTTTTGATTTGATGGATTATAATCTATTTTATGCATTTGCATGAAGACATATTTTAAAACTATGTTTGTGTGCTTTTGTTGTTAGATAAAATTATGCCATGAAAGGTAAGGACTTTGTTATAAAAAACTAAAAATCAAATTGAAACATGACACTTTGGATTTGGAAAACATGTTATTTCAATCAAAAATTCAACTATTTCTGTCAATAGGAGTGTGTGGAGTTCTAGTGGAAATCTATTGGTGCTAACATCAAAATTAAACAATTTTACATTTTTTTGTAACAACTTGGTGTAAACTTATGGTTGGGCCTTTGTATGTAAAATACCTAGGCATGGTAAGTAATTGTTGTGTGTTGAGAAAAATATTGTCTTTTTCTGCACCCATCCATCTATAAACTCTTTCAGTTGTCCGTAGCTTTGAAATGATTGTTTGATTTGAAAATCCTGACATTCATAATTGTCCAAAAATATTTCTTGGCCTGTGGTAGCCCACCATTATTTTTTTGATGGTGGAACTGATGCTTTGTTTGTGTTAACACATGAAATTGAAATGTAAATTTTGTTATGAGATTTTGGAACAAAAAATCTAGTCTACTTGAAAAACTTGAAGCCATGATTGCAAAAATCAAAATCTAGGTTAGTTATTTGTTATGTTATTTCATTCTTTTATACAAATTGAAATGGAAGTTGGAAATACGCATATTGGAAAGCCATAAGGTGTTTAGTTCTCTTCATATTCTTAAATACACAAATCCCTTTGGTGTTCCATATTATTCACAAAAAGCCTTCAACTTTTCAAGGTGTTACATCTAGGAACAATTATATGTCTTATGGTGTTTTGAATCTATTAAATATATTGGAAGTCCAAAAGGTTTAAGAATCTATATATAAGCACAATACATATGTTCATTTTTTGAATGTGACACTTGTGATAAAACCCTACCCATTTGTCTTGAAAAGTGTACGACAATTTTAACCACAAAAATTTAAAAACATGTCATACAAAATTTTGTAAATCTAGGGCACATAGGAATAACCATATGGTTTTAAAATATTGTATGGCATTGTCAAAGGTAAGGAATTTTTTTTGGTGTGACTTAGGGTTAGGAGATAAATTTAGGCCTAAAAACATTGTCTCTTTAAGGTTAGTTTGAATTTCTTTTTATTTTTCTCTTGATTTTTTTGTTTTCCAAATCTACATCAAATGTTGTTTTTGTGGTTTGTTGTGATCATGTGGGGACAAGAATAAAAGGTAGGTAAAAATCCATTGCATGTCATTGTTGCATTTGTAGGTCAATTTCTAGACTTGCATGTGTTGTTGGATTTGCTTAAAAACCCCCCTTGTTAACCCCAAATTGGGTGGTTTGGTATTTTGGACTTGGTCGAAATTAAAGTACTCACCATCTACATTCTACTAAATACCAACATCCTTTTGATTAAACCTTGTAAATGGTTGTGGGTTCAAATAACCACTAGGCCATGTTAAATTTATTTGTGATAATATTGTTATTCAATTAGTCATCCAAACATGGGAACTTCAAGGGTGTCTAATTTTGTTGGGTAAATAATGGGCAACCTTTTGATGTGTGTTTTAAATCCCCTTCCAATTACAGTAGTTGGAAACAATATACCTTTTGAAAGGTGCCCTTATGGGAGTGAACGTACAATAGCCCATGACACATTTTTGGATATTCTTGCAAATATTGTTTTGGAGAGCGGCGCACATGTTCGAAGGGAGGTTTCCCACCTTATCTTTCGCCACATCCAACAATGAGTGGATATTTTTATTATCAAAAATGGTTTCCATATTTCGATGGACCTTGTCATTGTTGACCCAATTTGCATAGATATGGTGCAACGAACATTAACAACGACAACACATGTAGTGACAATGGTTGCTTAGGAGAAGACATGATTTTACACTAAATAAACATTAAATGATGATTTCATTCCCCTTGCTATTGAAACGTGTGGGTGTTTTCATTCTCATTTTGATTCATTTTTGATCACTTGTGCACAAACCACTATCACATGTCATCAGTGATCTTCTTTAATCCCCTTGATGTTCATGTCCCACTATCGACAACGTGTGTCCATAACCTTGTAGCGTGCATAAGCCATAACGATTTTTCAATGAGCTGCTGCATTTGGTCAGGGTTCCTCATCTCTTCCACACATCATAGTTAATGCACTTTTGTCACTAGTTGATTTGTGTCAAATGATTGCTTTTTTATTTTTGGTCTTTTTTGTTATCGTTGATTGTCATTTTGTAACCTTGGGTTTTATTTGCATAAGGTTTTTTTCTTTTCCTTATTTTTTGTTGATTGTTTGTTTTCATTTTTTTTGTGGGTTGTGTGTTCATGCTTTCATTTGCCTTGTACTTTTGATGGATGGGTTCCTGTCCTTGGTTTTTATATACAAAGTTTTTCTTTTTTTTCAAATAAGGTAGATCTTTCAAACATTTGGTCATGGTTGGGTTTGAAGTTCATAGTTTCATTCATTATCTATTATGCAAAAATGTTTTGGTAGCTAATGTTGATTTTGAGAATTATGCATAATAAAAAGTGAAAAGTTGCCCATTGATTAGTAGCATAACTTTAATTTGAACTAATTTGAAATTTTTGATGATTGAAATATGCTTTGAATTGTATAATGGATCAAAATAAATAATGAACTTTTATAGGTGATTTGTATGTTCCATTGGATACATACTCAAAACATTTATCATATTTAAAAATATTTCAAAAGATTTTTCAATGTCTTTCACAACAATTTGGTTTTTGAAAAAAAATGCTGGAAAAATTTCAACACAATTTTTATTCATCCGAGACATGCATCTTCAACTTTAGATACTCAAAATGGGGTATTTTTTCATTATCATCTACTTGTTAGATGATTTTAGAAAACTTAAAAGTCACAACACTTGTTAACAACGAGGAGTTGAAAAACATAAAATAAAGTTTTTAATGGGAAAAAAAAAGACCCTCTCTCTTTTGAAATGACTTGAGAAAATTACAACAAAAGAGTCATTTTGTTTGGTTTTAAAAAAAAATGCAATACATGAAAAAAAAATCTCTCTCTTTTTCTTTTTTGAAATGGCTTCTGAAAATTAGGGCATAGTTGTCATTTATTTGCCTTTTTAAAATTCAAAATTGTGATACCTAAGGTAGATCGGCCAATGACCAAACACTTAAGGTAGGGTTGCTTGCCGTTTTTCCAAGAAGGCCTCGTTGTTTATGGTGTCCAAGGAATAGATGGAACCCTCCCCTGAGTGCATCTATCACACAAAAAATCGACAAAAATGGACTAGAAAGTTATGACCCCTCAAAATAAGGGGGATCATTTTTACAAAAAATTCTTGATAAAACAACTCATAACTTAATTTCGAATCCCTTAAAAAAAATCCTTAAATATTACTCGGTTTCTTTAGAGTTACAAGATGACTTGTAGAGCTTAAGATGGCGATTTCAAAACAGTTTAAATCGCTCAATTTGAACCAAAAGTGAGAAAGTTATGCACTGACAAAGTAGGAGGGGTCAAAATGAAGGAAAATGAAAAAAAAAAAGCGTTTCGTCATTCGAAAAAAACGTATTATCTTTAATGCTCTTTTTTTGGCTGCTCCTTTGGCTTTGCATTTCAAAGATGATTTGTAAAGCTCGAGAAGGCGCTCTTATAACATTTTAAATCACTCAAAATGGAGAGGAATTGAGAAAGATCTGTCAAAGTGTTCGGTGATAGGTTAGTGCTCGGTGATGGGCCAGTCTACCCTATATGGGCAAAAATTTCTCTCTCTATCTCTCTCTCTCTCTCCCCTCTCGAGCGCAACCCGATCGAGTGACCTGTTTCGCGTGGTGAAGCAATTGAAGCTCGATTGCAAGCAAGAATTTTTTCGGGGATTCGCGGTTATATGTCTGGAAATTAGAGGTTGTCAGATAGGTTTTTTTAAAGGAACTTTATTTTTTGGTTTTTTGGTTTTTTTTTTTTTTTGTTTTGTTTTTTTTTTT
>Ga0209611_10008926_pt1 | contig 15412 bp, 14 predicted proteins | sample S1TSphgellanicum_3_FD_187693 | JGI IMG/M metagenome (GOLD analysis project Ga0209611, IMG submission 187693) | Host-associated microbial communities from peat moss isolated from Minnesota, USA - S1T2_Fc - Sphagnum magellanicum MG (SPAdes) (version 2) | ecosystem: Host-associated > Plants > Peat... | reverse complement strand
GGTCCGGGCGGATGTGGAACTGCAGCCCTTGTCGGCGATCAACCAGGTCTTCACCCGGCTCGAGCACGGCGACGTGCCCGCCCGAGTGGTGCTGCAATTTCAATGAATCTCGAGACCGCTCTCCTCGATGCGGGCGAGATGGGCGAGTCCGCTTGATATGCAAGCGATGGTGCTCAAGAAACTGAAGACTCCGCTCGAATGGACCGATCTGCCCGATCGCCAACCCGGTCCGCACGAAATCCGCGTGAAGGTGCTCGCCTGCGGGGTGTGTCGCACCGACCTGCACGTCGTCGATGGCGAGCTGCCCAATCCGATACTGCCGATCATTCCCGGGCATGAGATCGTCGGCCGGGTGGACGCCATGGGCACGGACGTCAAGGACCTGCAGATGGGCGAACGGGTCGGCATCCCCTGGCTCGGTCACACGGATGGCACCTGCCCTTACTGTCTGATGCATCGCGAAAATCTTTGTGACCATCCGCTGTTCACGGGATTCACGCGTGACGGCGGCTACGCGACGGCGGCGATTGCCGATGCGCGCTTTGCGTTTCCCTTGGGCGAAACCGGCAGCGACGTCTCGATCGCACCCCTGCTCTGCGCCGGGCTCATCGGTTGGCGTTCGCTGGTGATTGCGGGGGATGCGAAGAATATCGGTTTCTATGGCTTCGGGGCCGCAGCCCATATTCTCGCCCAGGTGGCGCGCTGGCAAGGGCGCGCTGTCTATGCATTTACGCGTGCCGGCGATGCGCATACGCAAACGTTTGCCAAGAGCTTAGGCGCGATCTGGGCCGCGGGCTCCGACGACTCGCCACCGGAACCGCTCGACGCGGCGATCATTTTTGCGCCCGTGGGAACGTTGGTCCCCGCTGCGCTCAAAGCGGTGCGCAAGGGAGGCCGGGTCGTCTGCGCCGGCATCCACATGAGCGACATCCCCGCCTTCCCCTATCGTATGTTGTGGGAGGAGCGGGAGCTGCTGTCCGTCGCCAATCTGACGCGCAAGGACGGTCTCGACTTCCTGCACCTGGCGCCGACCATCGGCATCAAGGTTACGACGAAGCCATATCGGCTGCGCCAAGCAAACCAGGCACTCGATGACCTGCGTAACGGACGGTTCGAAGGTGCCGCAGTGCTGGTGCCTTGAGACTCGCGTGGGCAGCGTTGGCGCCGATCTCGCGGGGCGTTTTTGCTATGTCAGGGTGGGGCCAGGAGCCGGTCGGTGAGCACGTCGAGCTCCTTCAAGGTATGACCCAGCAGGGTGCCGGTGGCCCCGCCAATGCCGATATTGCCCGTCTTGAGTGCCGCGAACGACTGCAGCGCGATCGCGACGAGCCGGCGGTGGTCGGCGGTAAAATCCACCAGCAGTTGTTGCGAGGTTTGCGCTTGGTGGTCCAACGAAACCTGGCGAGCCTCCCCAAAGGCGGTAACGGCGTCCGCAATCGCGTCATCGAGGCAACGATTTAGCGTACGAAACTCATTGGTGGAGATGGCGGTCGCCCGTTCGACCGCCAAGGTCGTCACGCATTGGCAGACATCCCCATAGTCATGCACCACTTGGTCGACCGTAAACCCGCGGCGCAGCAAGTCCGCGCCATGCAGCGCGGCCGCGCGACCGATTGCCGTCGGCGCCGGCGCCGGCTCTGAATCGCCATTGCGAACGCCGGTGGTTTGCTCGGCTTTCAGGGTTTCAGCCAACTGGTCGAGAAATAGCGGCACGCCGTTTTCTATGGATGACGCGACCTCGGTCGACTCGACACGTTTGGCCACCTTCTCGCGACAGCGGGCTATCAAGAGCTGCCGATTTTCGGTCAAGAACTCGTGGAGCATTTTGCCAATATGGCTTAGGGAGCCTCGGCGGTCTGTACGGCACCGCACCGCTGTGCGGCGCTCTATGGAGCAAATGCGAAACCAGATTTGTTCTGTTTTGCGACGTACATGGCTTCATCCGCGCGCTGGATCAATTCCGCCGCACTCGCGCCATGTTTCGGAAACACGGAAATTCCGATGCTGCCCCACACCCGGAGATTGATGAGGCCATCTCGCCCATACACCTCGCAAGGTGCTTGAATCGCGTCCAACATCTTGTCGGCGATCATCGTGATGTGCTTTTGCTCCGGCGTGGGCGTGAGCAGGCATAAGAACTCATCACCGCCGTAGCGGCTGACCGTATCCTCGTGGCGCATCGTTAGTGCGAGCCTTCGCGCAATAGATTTGAGAACGGCATCGCCCGCCTGATGCCCGTGGGTATCGTTGATGCTCTTGAACTCGTTCAGATCCACGAACAATACGGCAAGCATCCACCCATGCCGAGTCGCGTGAGCGATCGCATTCTCCAGCCGATCGTGGAACAGCACACGGTTCGCGAGACCGGTCAACGGATCATGCAATGCCGCGTTGCGGGAGCCCTCTTCCTGTTCGAACGCCGCGGCCAGTTGATAGTCGAGAAGTGTTCGCTCCCTGATTTCGCCCTGCAGCACCTGATCCAGCACCTTGAGTCTTTCGACGGCCTCATGCAGGAGGCGGGTCGCCATCACATGGTGGCTGATAACCTTACTGACTTCCGGCAGGGGATCGCTGTCGACGAATTTTTCCTGCATCCCCCCACTCGCCGAGACTACAGCGGCGGCCGATTGCTGGATGAGGCCTTGTAGGCGCTCGATCTGCGAAAGCATTTCGTTGAGGATGGAACGCTTAATGCCATCCGAGCTTGCATCCATTAGAACGCGTTCTGACTCAACGGCCTTGGAACGCCGGCGGAGCCTGCTCGGCCGCCACGGGAGCGACGGGAGCGACGGGAGCGACGGGTCCACTTTCGGCGGCGGGTCGCGCTTGGGGTTCGGCGGCGGAATCGCTCGCCGAATGGTTGGTAAACCACCAGCTACTCGCGAAGATCGCGGCGCAGTAGATCAGCAGCACGACGAGGCTCGTGGCGCGCTCCGAATGTTCGTTCGCTGGTGCAGAGCGCGGCGCGGACGTGCCCGCCGGGCGGATGTCAGCCGGATTCGGCAGCAGTGAGATCAACCGCCCCGCAAGGGCGGTGCGCTCGACCAAGGGTCGTTGTCCGGGCAACAACTCGAGCATCGTCGCCAGATTACGGACCGCCGTTTCCGCGGGAAGCCGGCTCAAATCCGCGGCCTGTTGCCATGGATCCATGTTCTGACGCGCCAGGGCCGAGAGCACCGTCAACTCCATACCGTTCCTATCGTCGCCGACACCGGCATATAGGAACCGATTGAACGTCGTGGACGTCGTAAGAAACTTCGCGCTCATCATCATGCTCTCCAGATATCGTCCGGTGGAGCAATCTTAGGCTGGCCGGGAATTCATTTCGGTGCGCTGCCGCGCTTAAGCGTCCCGTGACCCTCACGACTCCATGGCAGGTATCGGGCCGCCAAAATCCACGGCGGTCGCGGCCGCATCGATGGCCTCGACCAGCCGGTCGGCGTGTTGCGGGTGAAACGGCATCGGCGGGCGCAGCTTCAATATGCTGCCGTGGGGGCCCTCGTAGCCGATCAGTACCCTAAACTCCGACGCCAAGGCATTGATGATGCGCTTGCAGCGCCGCTGTGCGGCGCCGACATCGGGTCCCAGCACGTCCAAACCCATGAGCAAGCCGACGCCCCGCACCGACCCTAAGCACTCGTGGCGGGCGGCGACGGACTCGAGTCGGGTGCGCAGGTAGGCACCGGTGCTCGCGGCATTCGCCATGAGTTCTTCACGATCCAGCACCCCAAGCACCGCGAGACCGGCCGCTGCGGCCACGGCGTTGCCGCCGAAGGTCGAGAAGAAACCGAACTTGGCCTGGAAGGCTTCGATGGTGGCGCGGTTGGCGACGACGACTCCCATCGGATAGCCGTTGCCCACGGGCTTGCCCATGGTCACCATGTCGGGCGTGAAGCCGCGCCGCTCGAATCCCCAGAAATGCGAGCCGGACCGTCCCAATCCGTATTGCACTTCGTCGGCGACGATGAGGCCCCCGGCCGACCGTATTCGGTCTTGGACCGTCGCGGCCCAGGCGGGCGGCGGATCGAAAATGCCGCTGCTGGTGATCCCGGTATCGACGTAGAACGCAGCCGGCGCAAAGCCGCGTTCGCGCAAGTCGGCGATGGCCCGATCGGCGTCCTCGGCCGCGGCACGCAACTCCAGACTTTCCATCTCCCCGTCGGCGCGCAGCGGCGCCGCCGGCGCCGCGAGCGTGACGACATGCGGGTCACGCGGCTCGCCCCGCCTCGGCGTGAGCGCCGCCGTGGCCTCGGTGATCCCGTGATACGCGTGCTCCATCACCACGGCGCCGCGATTACCGGTGAGCATCCGGGCCATGCGCCAGGCGACGTCGTTCGCTTCGCTCCCCGAATTCACGAAGATGCAGGTATCGAGATGCGCCGGCAGGCGTGAGGTGAGCGCATGTGCGTATTCGAGAATCGTCTCGTGCAAGTAGCGCGTGTGCGTCGCGAGAATCGCCGTTTGTCTTTGAATGGCCTCCACCACGGCCGGATGGGTGTGGCCGACGTGTGGCACGTTATTGTAGACGTCGAGGTACGAGTTCCCCAGCGGGTCGTAGAGCCAGACGCCGGATCCGCGCACGATGTGCAGGGGCTTCTCGTAGAACAGCTCGGCGCCCGCTCCCATCAAGCGATGCCGCCGGGCGAGGACGGTCGCGTATGCTCTGCTCTCAGCCACCGGGATCGCAGCGGGCACAGCCGCCGCCGGGTTCGCAGCAGGCACGGCGCCGGCGACCGGGCCGCCGGCTGGCGCGGCGAAAGCGGGTGGCGGCGAAGTTCCCGCCGCGCCATGCCACGACCGGGTGAGCGCATGGCGGTCGCCCGCGAGCAGCTGCTCGAGTGCGCGGCCGGCGTGCAGCGCCGAGTCATCCAGCAGCCGGGCCCCGGAGGGGTCGTGCCGGCTACGCCAGGCGTGCACCAACACCATAACGGCGAGACGGGCGGTCACGAGTTCGTACAGCAACTCGACTTCCGCGTACTCCAAGGGTTGGGCGCGCGCGTAGCCGCGCAGCACATCGGCCACGCCGGCCAACGGCACGACGGCGTGCGCCAACAGCTCCGCCATGGCGACCGCGGGCTCCAATATCCGCGGCGCATGAATCATGTCGCCGAAATCGAGGATGCCGCTGATCGACCGGCCATCGACGTCCGCCAGCAAATTACCGGAGTGGCAATCTCCATGGATGGCTTGACCGCGCAGACCCCGCAAGCGCGCCAGGCAGGATTCAAGGTTACGGGCCACGTCGAGGGCCGCCTGCCGCAGCGATGTGGATTCGATGTGACCGGCGAATTCGATGAGTTCGGGCAGCCGCCTCACGTCCCACGCCAAGCGGCGGTTCAATGAAGGGTGAAAAAATCCCTGCAGGCCGCGATCGAGCCGTGCGAGCACGGCGCCCACCTCATGCAGGAGCACCGAATTCGGACTCGATTCGGCCAGTAGCCTGCCGGGCAGGAAGGTGACCAGGCAGGTTGCATAGGCCATTCCACCGTGCTCGAAGCGGCCGACGTCGTGTCCCTGCTCCGTGGGGATGAGCCTCGGCACGGGCAAACTCGGATCCGTTGCCGCCAGATGCCGTAATACCTGGACGAGGCAATCGACACTCGAGAGGTCGGCGGTGAGGTCGAGTACTTTGAGAACGAAGTCACCCGCCGCCGCGCCCGGGTTTTCGGCGGTGCGCGCGCGGAAATTGCGGTCACGCTCGCCGGGCAGCGGATGCATCGACATCGCGAGCCCATAGAGGTCGAGCGCAATGCGCTCGCCCTCCCCAGCACTCAACGATGGCGGCGACGACCGCAGGGCAAGCACGGCAACGCTCAAACGACCGTTGAATCTGCCGCAGCTATCGACGCACTACAGCTGCTTGAGGACGTAATCAGCCGCGGACACTTTGAACTCACCCGGCGCCTCGACGTTGACATGGGTCGCGACCCCGTCCTTGACCAGGATGGCAAAGCGCTGGCCGCGGATGCCCATTCCGAATTTCGTGCCGTCGAGTTCCAATCCCAAGGCCTTGGCGTAGGTGGCATTGCCGTCGGCCAGCATCAGGATCTTGTCGGCGACGCCCCCGGCCTTGCCCCAGGCGTTCATCACGAACACATCGTTGACCGCCGTGCAGGCGATGGTGTCCACACCCTTGGCTTTGATCTGATCCGCCATTTCCACGAAACCCGGTAAATGCTTGGCGTCACACGTCGGAGTGAACGCCCCGGGAACCGAAAACAGCACCACGGTCTTGCCGTCGAACAGTTGCTGGGTGGTCATCTTCTGCGGTCCATCCGCAGTCATGCGGGTGAACGAGCCCTCGGGCATCTTGTCACCGACTTTGATGGTCATGGTCATTCCCTCGCTTCAATCAGTGAATCGGTTTCCATCAGTGGAGCGTTTCGGCGTACAGCTCCCACAGCATGAGGACGCGTGGGCTGATATTCGGCACGCTCTTGAGGCTCCCAAACGCCTTCTTTGCGTCAGCCGTATCTTTCAGTGCGACCTGCGAACGGCCTAGATAGACGTAGGCCTCGTCCAGATGCTTGATCCCTCCCTTACCGAGTCCGCGGTTGATGGCGGTCACGGCATTCGGGTACTCGGCGGACCCGAAGTAGACTTCACCCAACTTGACGTCGAGTTCACCCGCCGGGTTCTTGGTAGCCTCCGCGTCGAATTGCGCCTGGCCCTTCTTGTCAGCATCGGCGCGAGTCTTGAAGGAATTCATCAGGCGGGTCGTGCGCTCTTTTTGGTCGTCCTTGATCAGGTTGGCCGCAAAAGCTTTTTCGAGCACGGTCTCGGCCTCGCCCGGCAGCGCCGCGTCGCCCAGCAGCTGGGCCATCTCGATGTAATCCGTGCCGGCGGTCATCGATCCGGTATCGAGCATGACCCGGTAAACCATCAAGGTGTTGTGGTCGTCGCGCTCTTCCTGGCGCTCGATACGCAGCAGAGTATTCCAATAGCTCGCCTTGCCGGTGAGCCGGATCAAGTCCTCCAGGACCGGAACCATGGAAGCGTTGTCGCCGGCGTCGGAATAACATTGCAACTTGAACAAGAACAAGTTTTCCTTGGGCGCCTCACCGGCCTTGCGGGCGGCGGCCACCGCCTTGTCCGACCACAGAATCGCGTTCTTGCAGTCCTTCAACAGGTAATAGCTCTGGGTGATGGCGAGGACGATTTCCGGCGTCGCCGTGCCGTTGTCCACCATTTCCTTGCCATAGTCGATGGTCTTTTGGTACTGGCCGCTGCTGGCGGCGATCGAGAAGAGTGCGCGGTTGATGGTGACCTTTTCCTCGGCGCTCGCCGCACCGGTGGCCACCGCCTTTTCAAAATCGACTTGAGCGCTCTTGGAATCCTTCAGATTGACGTCGGCGACACCCCGCATGTAGTAGATCGATTTCTGGTCGAAGGGCGTCAGTCCCGACTTGGTCAGAGCTTCGTCCAAGTTCTTGACGACGTCCGACCACTGTTTGGTTTGAGCCGCCTTGTACGCGGCCTGCATCTCCTTGGCGATGACGCGGCTGATCTGCTGTTCCTTTTCCTTGTCGGCCGACCATGCGGGCCTAGGCACCGACACAAGGCACAACAGCCCGAGCATTACGGCCAGCCCCAAGTTACCCATCAGGGATTTCGCCGGCCGGCGCCCAATATCGCGCATCGAATGAGTCATTAGCAAACCTCGCTCCATACCAAGTCTTGAAATTATTCTGCGTCGATTCCACGCAGTTGCCAACGGGCAGTTAAAAAACGCAGCCCGAATGATTAAATAAACGGCGCGTCAACCGCCGTTCAGGGGCTGACGCGCCGTAATCAGGCTTCCTCAGGTTGCCGATCAGAAATAGTCGTTGTTGACGAACCCTATTTTCTTCAAGCCGCGGTGCTGCAAATCAGCCAAGGTCTGCGCCACGATCTCGTACTTCGCAAACTTATCGACGTTGATGTGCACTTCCGGTTGGGGATCTTTCACCGCTTCCGAACTGATATAGCTCTGTAAGGTCGCCCGATCGACGGGCGTCTGGTTCCACAACAGCGTGCCGTCGAAATCGATGGTCAAATCGATAACCTCGGGCGGCGGTGGCGGCGTCAAGTTCGGCGGCGGCGGCTGCGGATTATCGATCTTCACCGCATGCGTCATGCTGGGGATGGTGATGATGAAAATGATCAACAGCACCAACATGACGTCGATCAACGGCGTCATGTTGATATCGGAATAAGACTGGCCCTCGCCGCCTCCGCCTACATTCATGGCCATGCGTGTTCTCTCCTAGCTTCCTGGCCTAACTTCCGGGGCCGAAATGATCGGGGGTGGTGATGAACGCCACCTTGCGGATACCGATCTGTTGGGTCGCCACGAGCACCTGACCCACGAACTGGTATCTCACGTTGGCGTCGCCGCGGATGTGAATTTCGGGTTGCGGATCGATACCCACGACACCGCGCAGCATCGTCTTCAGCTCATCCGTGCCACTCAACGCCTTGGTGTTCCAATAAATGGTCCCTTGCTTGTCGATGGCGATGGTGATGTTTTCAGGCTTGGTCTGCGTCGGCAAATTGGTCGCCTTCGGCAGTTCCACCTGTACCTGCTGGATGATGACCCGAATAGTGATGATAAAGATGATCAGGAGCACCAACATCACGTCCACCAAGGGCGTGACGTTGATGTCCGACATCGACTCGCCTTCGTTGTCACCGCCGATAGTGATCGCCATGGGCGCCTAGTTCCTAGCGGGCGGCCGCGGAAGCGGGCTTCATGACCGGAGCGGTGGACTTGTCCATCCCGAGTCCCATTTTGGCGCCCGAGATCAGATACGCGTGCAACTCATGCGTGAAGTGGCTGACGCGTTCCTGCACGCCCTTGTTGCGACGCAGCAGGATGTTGTATCCCAACACCGCCGGCACCGCGACCGCCAGGCCGATCGCCGTCATGATCAGCGCTTCACCGACGGGTCCCGCGACCTTGTCGATTGACGCTTGGCCGGCAACCCCGATGGCGATCAACGCGTGGTAAATGCCTATCACGGTGCCGAGCAGTCCGACGAATGGCGCCGTGGCGCCCACCGAGGCAAGCACGGGCAGTCCGGATTGCATTCGGCTGATTACGGCATCCGCGGTGCGCTGCAGCGACTCGGTGATCCACTCGCTGGTACCGATGGCGCTCGACAGCCGCGTCTTGTTGGTCTCGTGGTACTCATAGGCTTGCTTGCCGGTTTCCGCCAAAGCGCGGAACGGGTTGGCATTGCCTTTGAGTTTGCCGATGGCGTCCGTGAGGCTGGTGGAGCTCCAAAACTCCTTTTCCGCTTCGATGGCCATCAAGCGCTGGCGGCGCTGATCGAAGAACTTGGTGATCATGATGAACCATGTCAGCAGCGACATCACCAGCAGGATGACGAGGATCGACCTGGCAACGATATCGCCCTGTGCGATCAGCGCACCAAGGCCATAAGGGTTATCAATAACTTTATCTTCCATTGGACCGATTTCCTCTTTAAGAAAGCTTATGTAACGAGTTAAGAAAAATCACAATTCAAATTCAAATGATCGACCGCTATTTGTTCGTGAGCTTCCAAACGATCGGAAGCGCGATTGTTTTCTCGACTGGCTTGCCGTCTTCGGTCGCCGGCACCAATCGTTGACCATGTACCCCTTTCAAGCACGCTTCATCCAAACGCGGGAAACCCGAACTCGTCTGGATCGATTCGTTGGTGATGCGCCCGTCGGCCGCAACCGTGATCAGCACAGTGCACCGACCCTCTTCATTGGCGCGCTTCGATGCGTCCGGATAATAATCCTCGCCGATTTTCAGAGGATGTCTTGGATCCATACGAGGCGGCGTGCCCGGCTTCGGGGGCGCGACCGCCACTACCCGGGGCGGCGGCGGCGCATTGGTCTGGGTCGTTTGAGTGATGGTCTCCGGGGGCGGCGGCGCCTGGATGTCGACGAACTCCGGCGGCGGAACGAACGGTTTGATTTCCTCGAGCTTGGGCGGCGGCGGTGGGGGTTTATCGACTTCCTTCGGCTTGTCGATCTGGGAAATTTCCACCGGCGGAATTATCTTTTGTACGAGCTTGCCGGCTAGCCCCGTGTAGAAGGCCCAAACGAGGAGGATATGAAGAATGATTACGGCAATGAAGGCTGCGCCTCGCTTGCCGGAAAATAACGATGGCTCTTCGTATTTGTACATAAGGCTTGCTTGCGACCCTACCCCTAGACTTTAATTTCCCTACTACAGATGCGCCTATAGATGCGCCACTTGCCTGTGGTTCCCGCCAGTGAGACGCATCCGGTGTTATGCGTCTCGAACTCACGCCCCGTAAAATCCTCGGTGGAAATTTCGCGGCGCCCTCGAGCGAGTTCCCTTCCGGCGAGTAAAGAGACTGACACATATCCCGCCTGCACTGCAAGCGCGACTTTAGGCAAATAAATGGCTGCAACGCCGCGCGCGGCACTATGTCATCTTCACGCCGCGTGATGTCGTGTAGGCTCGGGTTTGAGTATTTCGCGCAAGGCGCGCGGGATACTCAAGCAGGCTCCTCCAGGTCGGTGACCGCGCCCAAGGATGCGCTGCTGACCTGACTTGCATACTTGGCCAGCGCACCGCGACGCGCATAGGGCTTAGGGGGAGACCATGATTTGCGCCGGCGCTTGAGTTCCGCCGCTCCTACGTGCAGGGTAATTTCGCGCCGCTCCGCATCGATCGTAATCTCATCGCCGGTCTCGACCAGCGCCAGCGGGCCGCCGAGCGCAGCTTCGGGCGACAAATGCCCGACCACGAAACCATGGCTGCCGCCCGAGAACCGCCCGTCGGTGATCAGAGCGACCTCTTTCCCCAGCCCCTTTCCCATGATGGCGCCGGTGGGACTCAGCATCTCGCGCATACCGGGGCCGCCCTTCGGTCCTTCGTAGCGAATCACCACGACGTCGCCGCGCTTGACCTTACCGCCGAGGATGCCCTCGAGAGAAGCCTCCTCCGAATCGTAGACCCGGGCCCGACCCTTGAAGCGCAGGCCTTCCTTGCCGGTAATCTTCGCCACCGCGCCATCCGGTGCGAGATTCCCGTACAGGATCACGAGGTGGCTGCTCTTCTTTATAGGGTCGGCGAGCGGACGGACGATTTGCTGGCCGTCTTCGTAAGGCGCGACGTCGCGCAGGTTTTCCGCGAGCGTCGCACCGGTCACGGTCAGGCAATCGCCGTGCAACAGACCGGCGTCCAGCAGGGTCTTCATCAGCGGCTGTATTCCCCCGATCGACACCAGCTCCGACATGGAATACCGTCCGCTCGGGCGTAGATCCGCCAGCACGGGCACGCGTTTGCCGACGCGCGTGAAATCATCCAGGCCGAGCTTCACGTTCGCCGAGGATGCGATCGCCAACAGGTGCAGCACGGCGTTGGTCGAGCCGCCGAGCGCGACCACCACGGTAATCGCGTTCTCGAAGGCCCGGCGGGTCATGATCCGGCGCGGGGTCAGGCCCGCCTCGATCAACTTGACCAGCGCGGCGCCCGCGCGGGTGCAATCGTCGCGCTTCTGGTGAGAGATTGCATCTTGGGCGGAGCTGTTCGGCAGACTCATCCCCAAGGCTTCGATGGCGGACGCCATGGTGTTCGCGGTGTACATCCCCGCGCAAGAGCCCGGTCCGGGAATCGCGGTGCGTTCGACGAACTTGAGCTGGTGTTCGGAGATCGTGCCCTGCGCGAAGCCGCCCACCGCCTCGAATACGGAGACGATGTCGCGTTTGTCGGCGCCGGGCAGGATGGTGCCTCCATAAATGAACACCGCGGGACGGTTCAGGCGCGCAAGCGCCATGAGGCAGCCGGGCATGTTCTTGTCGCACCCGCCGATGGCGATCACGCCATCGAACCCTTGGGCACCGACCACGGTTTCGATGGAATCGGCGATCACCTCGCGCGACACGAGTGAATAGCGCATACCCGGCGTGCCCATCGAGATGCCGTCGGACACGGTGATGGTATTGAAGATAATCGCCTTGGCGCCGGCGGCGTCGACGCCCGCCGCCGCCAGGCGGGCGAGTTCATCGATGTGCATATTGCAGGGCGTGAGGTTGCTCCAGGTGGAGGCGATTCCGACCTGGGGTTTATGAAAGTCGGCGTCTTCGAAGCCGACCGCGCGCAGCATGGCGCGGCTCGGCGTCTGCTTCACGCCATCGACCACGAGGCGGGAGTAACGGCGAATGTCGACGGGAGAGGATTTTTTCGGCATGACCTTGGACTTTAGCTTGAGCTTGAATGGCGATCGTCACGGGAACGAGCGGTCGGCAGCATAAACATCCGTGTTACCGGGGTGCAACGCCAATTTATGGGGTGCTACAGGGTGCCGTAGCGCTTCACCAAGTAGCGGAACGCCGCCCGTAGCGCCTGGGCCTCGGCACCCACACTGCGGCCCGGACGGTCCTTGGGATTCCAGGCGTATAGGTCGATGTGCAACCAGCGCGTCGACTCGCTGACGAAGCGCTTCAAGAACAAGGCGCCGAAAATGGCGCCGGCGAACGCCGATGAAGCGACATTATTCAGGTCCGCGATCTTGCTGCTGAGTTCGTCCTCGTAACCGGCCCAGAGCGGCATCGGCCACAGCGGGTCATGCTCGGCGGCGGCCACGGCCGCGAATTCTTGCACGACCTCGTCGTCATTGCCGAACAGCGCGGGCAATTCAGGTCCGAGTGCGACCCGCGCCGCCCCGGTGAGCGTCGCGAGATCCACGATCAAGTCCGGATGCTCGGCATCGGCCAGGGCCAGGGCATCGCAGAGTACGAGCCGCCCTTCCGCATCCGTGTTGCCCACTTCGACGTGCAATCCCTTGCGGGTGGCGATGACATCGCCGGGCCGATACGCGTTGCCGCCGATGGCATTCTCCACCGCCGGCACCAGCACGCACAGCTCGGCGCGGAGCCGTGCGGCCATGAGCATGTGCGCAAGCGCGAGCGTCACGGCCGCGCCGCCCATATCCTTTTTCATCAGCGCCATGCCGGAACCGGACTTGATGTCCAAGCCACCGCTGTCGAAACACACGCCCTTGCCGACCAGCGTCAAGCGCGGGTAACTTTCGCCGGCGCGCGGCGATGAGCGTATTTCGATCAGCCGCGGCGCGCTGCCGCTCGCGCGGCCCACGGTATGAATCGCGGGGAAGTTGGCGCTCAGCAAGTCATCGCCCACCCACTCGCGGTAGGAGGCCTGGTGCCGCTCGGCAAGCGCTCGGGCGGCTTGCGCCAACTCCGCGGGCCCGAAATCCTCCGCCGGCGTATTGATCCAATCGCGCGCCATGCGCGACGCCTCCGCCGCGAGGGTGACGAAGCCCATATCGGCATTGGCAGGCGGCTCGAGCGTCGCCGCATCGCTCTTCGACGATCGATAGCGCTCGAAGCGATACGCGCCGTACGCAAAGCCCAAGCACAGTTGCGTGGCCTCTTCCGCGCTCCATGTTTGCGCCAAACGAAAACGTCGCGCCGGCAGGCGTTCGGCGATGCCCGCCGAATGCCACAGCGACAATGACCCGTGACGCCGGCCCAAGCCGCAGACCGCATGCGCCAGCGCACCGCCGGCGTCGGGCACCAGGACGACGCGATGTCGTTCCGCCTTGAAGTTCTGTTCGGCCGTCCAGGCCTTCACGAACGGCGTTTGCGCCGCCCGCCATGCATCGACTTCATCCTCGTACAGCAACCACAATGGAATCGGAACTTGGGCTTCGACGGTCATCGACATGAATCCTCGACGCAGGCAACCAGCCTAGGGAGCTCTTGCATCATAAGAGATTCTGTGGTGCTATTTACGGCTAGTTTACATCGGCACGAGTTTTAACGACCCCGCGTAGGCTGCAGCAGCCTTGAGGTAGCGGGGTCTCGCATTTTTGGCCCTGGTCATCCTTTGACGGGGGTCTTTTTTTAGGCGGCGTCATGTGTCGCTGCTGCACTCGGTACGTTTCGGTACGTTAATCTTTGGGGGAACGGCATGCGTTTGTATTCACAAAAGGACGTCGACAAGAAGGCGCTGCGCGGCGCGCGCATCGCGGTCTTGGGCTACGGCAGCCAGGGACGTGCGCACGCGCTCAACTTGCACGATAGCGGTTTCGACGTGGTGGTCGGCGTGCGCAAGGGCGACAGCTGGCAGAAGGCCAAGAAAGACGGCTTGCAGGTGATGGAGCCCGCGGCCGCGGTCAAGGGCGCGCAGCTGATTGCGATGCTGGTTCCCGACCTCACCCAGAAATCCTTGTACGCCGACATCAAGCCGGTGCTCGAGCCGGGCGCGACGCTGTTGTTCGCGCATGGCTTCAATATCCACTTCAATCAGATCAAGCCGCGCAAGGATCTCGACGTGGTGTTGATCGCACCCAAGGGTCCCGGCGATTTGGTGCGCCGCCAGTACCAGCAGGGCCGCGGCGTGCCGTGCCTGATTGCGGTGGCCCAGAATCCTTCGAAGCACGCGAAGGCCAAGGCGCTCGCCTATGCGGACGGCATCGGCGGCACGCGCGGCGGTGTGCTGGAGACCACGTTTGCCGAGGAGACCGAGACCGATCTGTTCGGCGAGCAGGCGGTATTGTGCGGCGGTGCGACGGAACTCGTGGTCAAGGGCTATGAAACCCTGGTCGAGGCCGGTTACCAGCCTGCGGTCGCCTATTATGAGTGTCTGCATGAACTCAAGCTGATCGTCGACCTATTGCATGAGGGGGGCATCACCAAGATGCATCGCTTCATCAGCGAGACGGCCAAGTACGGCGATCTCACGCGCGGTCCACGCATCGTCAACAAGGCCACCAAGAAAGAGATGCGCAAGATTCTCGGCGAGATCCAGCAAGGGAAATTCGCCCGTCAATGGATCGCTGAGAACAAGCGGGGCCGGCGCAAGTACTCGAAGCTGCTGAAAGCCGACCTGAGTCATTCGATCGAAAAGGTGGGCGCCCAGTTGCGGGCCCGCATGCCATGGTTGGAATCCGGCAAGGCCTGAGGCCCATGAGCGCCGCGCGCACGTTGTTCGAGAAGGTTTGGGCCGCCCACGAGGTCGTGCCCGAAACGCCGGACACGCCGGCGATCCTGTACATCGATTTGCACCTCACGCACGAGGTCACCTCGCCGCAGGCCTTCAGTACCTTGAAGACCTTAGGTCTGCCGGTCCGGCGCCCCGACCGTACGCTGGCGACCATGGATCATTCGACGCCGACCAGCACCGAACAGGTGTTCGGCGATGCGCCGATCAAAGTCGACGCGGCCGCAAAGCAGGTACGCCAACTCGAAAGGAATGCCGCCGACTTCGGCATCGAACTGTTCGGCATGCGCGATGCGCGGCGCGGCATCGTGCACGTCATCAGCCCGGAACTCGGCGCCACCCAGCCCGGGATGACCATCGTCTGCGGCGACAGCCACACCAGCACGCACGGGGCCTTCGGCGCCCTCGCCTTCGGTATCGGCAGCACAGAGGTGGGCCACG
>Ga0209611_10008925_pt1 | contig 15413 bp, 9 predicted proteins | sample S1TSphgellanicum_3_FD_187693 | JGI IMG/M metagenome (GOLD analysis project Ga0209611, IMG submission 187693) | Host-associated microbial communities from peat moss isolated from Minnesota, USA - S1T2_Fc - Sphagnum magellanicum MG (SPAdes) (version 2) | ecosystem: Host-associated > Plants > Peat... | reverse complement strand
CGAAGAGATCCTCATCCAGGAAGCCTGTCTGATCGAGGCAGTCGCGCCGGATGAACATGCAGAAGCCGTGCGCCGTCGGGATCTCCACCAGACGACCCTGATTGGCGATCGCCGCCAAGGCTGCAAGTTGCCTTGTGCCGGCAATGTCCGGCGGCGTGTTCTCGCCGGCCGGGGCCGGGTAGCTCAGGATGCTGGCCTCGTTGGAAATCGGCGTTGCGGTGCCGATGTCTGGCGCGCTGCAGGCGGCGTCGCGCAACGTTTCTAGCCAGCGGGGTGCTACCAAGGTATCGCTGTTCAGCAGCACCACGTGGCGCCCGGATGCTGCCCGCAGCCCAGCATTCGCGGCCGCCGGGAAGCCGCGATTGATACGTTCCTCGGACGCTGGGATCAGTCGGATCGACCCGGCCGAGTCAAGCTTTTGCAGCTCTGCCACCAGCGCCCGATCTGGCGAGGCATCATCGACGACCCAGATCCTGGTGCCGGTTGGTACTGTCCCCAGCACACTGGTGATGCAGTCCAATGTGGTTTGCAGGCCACGATAGACGGGGATCACCACATCGACCGGCACATCAAGCGTCAATCGGCGCAAGCGCCCCTTGCGGGGGCATCGCGGCGGCCAGGATTTCCCTGAAAGGGGGCTGCCCAGCAAATCGCGGCCATCGGGGCCGAGCACCCTTGCCGTTTGCCCGGCGGGCAGAGGCCAGGTAAATCCACGAGGCCGGGCGAGCGGCGTGGCGCCCTCGACACTCTCAAGCTGTGCCGAAGCCGCTAGCCGCGCCAGCACATCCCCTTGCTCATCAACGATCTGCACTGTCGGATCGAGCCCGGGCGCGCCAGGGTACCAAGCCCATCCCTTGAGGCCCTCTGGGCAGCGCTCAACAAACCCTTCCACCCGCCAAACACGATCAATCGCGATCGGGCTGCCAACCAGGTCTTTGCCGGCCGTCCGAACGTGCAGCCAGCGTGCCTGCGCCAAATCCCCTCGAATTTGAAACTTTCCCGCAGACACCGGGCGTAATTCTACCTCGTTGCCGTCCAAATGGGCGCTCAACGAGGGAAGGGTGATATCGGTCAATAAAAGGCCGTCGTCACTCAGCCCGCACCATCCGATAAAGCCGCCGGCCGAAACCACTCGTGCTGCGAGCACCGCAAGGGCGGCATCGGTTGCTGTCTCAGACAAGGCGGATTGGGCCGCATCGGCCGCATCGGCGATACGCCCAGCTGCGAGCGAGGCCGCGATCAGGCCGCCAAAACATTCCCGCACGCGATATTTGAGCGCCATGGGCGCGAAAAGTGCCGCCGCACCCAGAGAATCGCCGGCACGGAGCCTAAGCCGGGCAAGACCAAAGCAGATATTCTGATCGGCTGGCGCAATCCTATGCGCCCGTCCCAGCCAGGCAAGGGCACCGGTCAGATCGCCTGAAGCGGCCAAAGCCTCCCCTTTGTCCCATGCCGTGCGTGCCAAGCGCATCGACAGCGCCATGTCTTGCTCAGGCGGCGGATCCCGCCTCTCAGGTCGGTCATCCAGCTGGTAGTTAAGCACAATGACGAACTGACACTTTACCCAATCTTAAGAAAAGAGCCTTAAGGAAAAAGTCCCAAGGATCGCATCCTGCGTGCAAGATTTGCTCGGCAGCGCGCCGAACGACTCATGGTTATTACCGACGGACCACGGCAGCCTGGCTGTTACCGCTACGCCGGATGAAGCTGAGCGAGCTCCGAAGAGAGCTGTTCCAAATCCACTTTCGCTTCAACAACGCCACCGGCTAATGCACGTTCGAGCCACAAACGCGCTTCCTTTGGATCCCGATCGCCACCCAGACCACGCGCCAGAAACCGGCCCAGCATCATCTGCGCATGGGCATGACCCTTCTCGCCCGCCATCCTGTACCAGTCGCGCGCTTCTTCGCGATTTTCCGGCACATCATGGCCGCCGCCAAGCATGGCACCGACGGCAAACATGGCTCCCATGTGGCCGCTTTCCGCCGCCTTCCGGAACAGCCGGAGTGCAGCTTCATGGTCCCTTGGGCCCCCGACGCCATTGAGCGACATTTCTGCCAAAGCAACCTCGGCGTCCTGCATGCCTGCCGCCGCTGCCTTGGCGACCCACATCCTGCCTTCAACCGGATCGGGTTCGGTACCACGGCCCTGTACCACCATGCGGCCATACCAATATTGCGCGTTCACCACACCGTCGGCCGCGCGCCTCAGCCAAAGCATCGCACGGCGATCATCACGTTCGATCCCGACGCCTTCCGCAAGGCAGACACCAAGATTGAAGGCGGCCACCAGATCACCCGAACCGGCCGCCTGTTCGAACAATTCGCGGGTCCGCTGCCCGTCTTCCGCGGAACCTGTGCCAGAGAGCAGTAAGTTGGCCAGATCGGCCTGCGCTTGCCGATCACCACCCTCGGCCGCTCTACGAAACCAGCGGCCCGCCTCTTCGGGATCACGATGGACGCCGGCACCCGTCAAGAACAGAAGGCCGAGCGCCCGTGCCGCCGCAGCATGCCCTGCCTCCGCGGCGCGATTGTACCAGATCGCCGCCTCTGCATAGTTCGGGGGCAGATCGCCGCCGCGCGCGTAGATATCGCCGACAAGAGCCGCTGCCTCGCGATCGCCGGCATTGGCCGCACGACGCAGCCACGACTCTCCCTCGATCGGATTGCGCGGTACGCCCCTGCCCTCAAGCAACGCCAAACCCCAGCGCGCCTGCCCGCTTCTCACGTTCTTTTCGGCTGCCTGCTTGTAATAGCTACCTGCGAGCTCAAGGCTGGCGGGGAGGCCAGCGCCGCGCTCATGCATCACGCCAAGCAGATACAGCGCTGTTGGCAGACCGGCATCCCCGGCCCGCTTCAGTGCCACGGCGGCTAAAGCGTGGGAGTCGTAATCGGTCGCTTTCCGCAATAACGATAGGCCACGCCCGAGATAGCCTTGAGGGCAATCCGCCGCCGCAGATCGTTCATACCAACGTTCGGCTTCGGCAAGGTCCCTGATTTCCTCGGGGCCCGAGGTGAGGATGTAGCCAAGCAGCGCCTGGGCCTCGGCCGAACCGCCTTCCGCACCGGCCCGCGCCCATTTCAGGGCAGCCGGAAAATCCGGGTCGTCAGTAGCCGAGCCAGCCACCCGTGCAAAAAGCGGCGTTCCAAGCGTCGAGCGCCCGCCTTTTCCAGCCAAACCATAGAGATAGAGCGTGGCGAGCAAGGTTTGGGCTTCTACCCACCCGCCCTGAGAGGCGCGTTCCAGCCAGGCGGCACCATCACGCCGACTAACCGGAACACCCAATCCCTTCAGATAGGCGCGGCCAACCCAGAACTGCGCCTCCGCCGAGCCCGCTTTGGCCACGCGACTGAATAACGTGAAGGCGCGGCGATGCTGGCCCTTCTCGTCAAGCTGGATGGCGCGCTTGATCGCCGCGGCGGGCGAACCCGCCGAAACGATACGGTCGATAAGCGTTAGCATACTCGGTGTTGGTCCATCGCTATCATGGCGGAGGCATTGGGTTCAGCCATATCTCGCTCTTAGTCTGGCTCGCGCATGCCTTCTTTAACAATCGGCAGCAGTCGCTCCATGAGATATTCCCAGATCGTGCGCTCGCCAACCTTGATATCTGCCTCAACCGGCATGCCCGGCACAATGCGCGTATCCTTGGGCGTATTCTTCAACGCCAGCCGATCCAAGGTAATCCGCACATCGTAGAAGAACGGGCTTGTCGGCGCTATGCCGGTATAAACCGAATTTGCCGCCGAACCAGAACTGGTCGGGCCAGACGGGTTGGCAGTCGTGCCAGTTAAAAAGCTGTCCGAGCTGACCAGACGCACAGAACCCTGGCCCATGCCGTATTTTGTAAAGCTGAAGGTCTGAAATTTAATATCGACCGGCTGCCCGGTAACTACAAAGCCGGCTTGATCGCCGGTCATTTGTGCATCGATCTCCAGCGGTGCGTTCAGCGGCACCAAGGTAAAGAATGTCTGACCAGGCTGAAGCACTGAGCCGACCGAGACCGGTGCAACAGAAAGGACAGTCGCATCCTGCTCGGCGCGCAAATCGATCAACTTGTAGTTGAGAGCCGCATGTTCCAGCTGGTCACGGTAGGTAGCCAACTGCACCGCATCCGACGTGATGGTCTGCGACACATCGGCAAACCATTGCTGGTTATAGTTATCGAGCTGACCCTTGAGGGACGCGATCATCTGTTTGGCGTTTTCTTCCTGCTGAACGCTGGTCAGAACCTGGCGTTCAGCCTCCAGGCGCGCGGTAACAGCGGACAGCGTATCGATCCGGCTGCCGACCTGGTCATGCTCCAGCTGCACCCGCATCTTCTCAACGTCGGCCGCGACCCCGGTCTCCTTGGCATATTGGCGGATATCCGCGTCCGCCTGATTCATCAAAGCTCGCTGGGCATCGATCTGGCCCTGATAGTAGCGGAGCTCGGCCTCACGCGCTGAAGCGCGCTGGGCGAAAATGCCTTCCTGTACCAGCGCCCCCGCCGTCAGCGCCCGCGGGCGATAAGCCACCTGCCGATTCTCGGCATTGAGGCGCTCAATCTCGGTTTGGTAGCGATCCACCTGATCCAGCGCCGCCACGTTATCCGCGGCTGCGTAGGTGGGATCAAGCTGAGCGAGCAACTGCCCCTTATGCACAATGTCACCCGCCGAAACCGCGATGGTTTTGACCACAGCGGTGTTGAGCGGCTGCACAACCAACTCAGGCGTGAGGGACACAATTTTCCCGCTCGCCGAGACAGTCCGGTCGATTTTTACAACGGCAAACAACACAAAGATGATCAACACCATTGAGGCGATAAGCATCACTGCGTTTCGCGCGGCGGCCTTGGGCGCAACCGCCGACAAAGCTGTCGATGGGGAGTAGAACTCCAGCATCTCCGTCGGTGTCTCGTCGCGCTGCACGCGTGACCGCCCGGAGAAAAGCGAGCCCGGCTTGCCTGTCGGGTTGCCGGATGGCCGGATCGGTTGGGTCGTTGTTACGGACATCTCTTACTCTCCCTGTGCCAGGGCGGCGGCAGCGCGCACCGGGTCGATATGCCGGTTCTGCTGGTTCCACAACGTACGATACACGGAGCAACGATCCAGCAACACACTATGGGGCGCAAGATCGAGCACGGTTCCCTGATCCATGACCATGATCAGGTCGCAATTCACCAGGCTGGACAGACGGTGGGACACGATAACCATCGTTCGGCCCTTGCCGACCCGTGTCAGGCTGGCATTCACCAGCGCTTCGCTTTCCGGATCGAGCGCACTGGTCGCTTCGTCCAGGATCATCAGGCGCGGGTTGGTAATCAGCGCGCGGGCAATCGCCAGCCTCTGGCGCTGACCGCCGGAGATATTGGCCGAGCCCTCCTCGATCCACGTATCATAGCCCTGCGGCATGCGCTCGATGAACTCTTCGGCGCCAGCCAGACGCGCCGCCCGCACCGCATCCTCCAGCGTCAGCCCCGCACGTCCAGCGGTGATGTTGTCGCGCACCGTGCCGCGGAACAGGAAGTTGTCCTGCAGAACCACACCGAAGCTGCGGCGGAGATGAGAGAGGTTGATCTCGCGCAACTCCGCGCCGTCGATCTTCACCGCGCCGGAATACTCGCGGTTGATGCCTTGCAGCAATCGCGTGATGGTCGATTTGCCCGAACCGCTTCGGCCGACCAGGCCCATCATGGTACCAGGCGGAATCGAGAAGCTCACCTTGTTCAGGGCCGGGCGCTGACCAAGCGGGTAGGTAAAGGTGACACCCTCGAAGCTGACCTGCCCCTCGAATTTCGGTCGCATGCCATCGCCCTGAGCGCGTGTTTCGGTGGGGTTGTTCAACACTTTGGCGATCTGGCCGATCGCGGTGCGCACTTCGTGGAAGTCTTCCATCAGCTTGGCGAAGCCGATCAGCGGCGCAGCGACGCGGCTGCTCAGGATCATGAACGCGATCAGGCCGCCACGATCAACTGTGGTGTCGTTTTGCAGGGCCAGATAGGCGCCGAACAGCACCACGCCGCGTGACATGAAGACCTGGAGAGGATCGATCAGCGTTTGCGGCCAGTTGCCCAGCCGGCTTGCAGCCAGGCGCCACCGCCCTGCATCGGCAACCCGCTCATCCCAGATCGCCTTCTGTTGCGGCTCAAGCGCCAGCGATTTTACCGTACGAATGCCGTAAACGGTCTCGCTCATCACTGCGCCCTTCTTGTGCTCGGCCTGCACGGAGAGTGCGACGAGCCGCCCGACGGGGCGCAGGAAGATCATGATGATCAGCGCAATCAGACCGGCCACTGCGACCGAGACCATCGCCAAAGTCGGTTCCATGTAAAACATGAACGGCAGCATGACGAAGAGGGTCACGCCATCCAGCAAGGTATAGAGCAGTTTGCCGGTGAGGAATTCGCGCACCCGGAACACTTCACGCAAGCGGCTGATGGTTTCACCGGCCTGGCTACGCTCGAAAAAGTCCAGCGGCAGGGCGAGCATGCGGCTGAAAATATGGAGATTCAGCCGCACATCGATCCGGGCGGATAGGATCAGCACAAGCTCGCGGCGCGCCCAACCGAGGATGGCTTCGTAGAACATCATCACGCCCATGATCGACGTGAGGAGGTAGAAGGTGGACAAGCTGTTATATTCGAGCACCCGATCGATGGTCGCCATTACCAGCAAGGCCGGCAAGATGGTCAGGATCGATATCACCACCGACGCGTAGCTGATCTGGACGAGAATCTTCTTCTCTTCCACGACCTTGGAGAAAATCCAGCCGAGGGTAAACGGCGCCTCGCCTTCGTTCTGGCCGAGCGGCCGCTTCACCAGGATAACATCGCCGCCCCAGGCCTGCTCCAGCCGCAGCCGGTCTACAGCCACAGGCAGTTCGGCATCGGCAGCAGTTGGGCTTTTCAGCCAGACGATATCGCGCCCAGGGTCGGCGCCCACCACCAGCCCGGCCGTGCCATCCTTCAGCAGCAGGACAACAGGGCTGGATTCCTTGAAGCGAAACAGGTTTTTCCACACCAACCGCAGCGCCTTCGCGGTCAGCCCCTGGTCGCGCAGCCACTTCACCAAGGAGGCGGGAGACGGATACGCCTCACCGGCGATGGCCCGGAACTCGCCCATGTCCAGGTCGACGCCGTGGAAACGGGCCGCTGCCGCCACCGCTCGCAGGCGAAGCTCGGTCGGCGTCAGCGCTTCTGGCGCGACATCGGCTTCAATCTGAAGGGGCTCGTTGTCTCCTGCTCCCGCGGTGCCGTCGCTTGAACCAGGAGGGTTATCGCCGTTGTTTGCCACTTATAGGTCCCTTTTGGATCTGAAAACCGCACCTCGAGGCCAGGAAACCATACCCGTGGTGCACCGCACATGATCCCCAATAACACGGTATTCCCTTAGACCGGGATAATTTTCGGCGGTTTGGCTGGCCCATTCCGCCTGCGTGCCATTAAAACCACGCCATGGAGGCAACCGTATCGTGAGTATCCGTACCGCCCAACCAGAGGATCTGCCCGAGATTCAGTCGATTTACGCGCATCACGTGCTTCATGGCACGGGCACGTTCGAGGAAATTCCGCCGAGCATCGAGCAGATGCAGGAGCGCTATACGGCAGGAGTAGCCGCCGGCCACGACTGGCTGGTGGCGATCGACAAGACCGGTGTGCTGGGCTTCGGCTATTACGGCCCATTCCGGCACCGCAGCGCCTATGACTGGACGGTAGAGGATAGCGTGTATGTACGCGAAGACGTACGCAGCCAAGGCGTTGGCAAGAGCCTGGTCGCGGAGCTTCTGGTGTTGGCTGAACGGCGCGGCTACCGCCAGATGCTGGCGCTGATTGGCGACAGCGATAATATCGGCTCGATCGGCGTTCACACCAGCCTGGGCTTCGTGCGTGTCGGGGCTCTTCGCGCGGCGGGGATCAAGTTCGGCCGCTGGCTGGACGTCGTGATCATGCAGAAGGCGTTGGGCGCCGGTGACGCCGACATTCCAGCCAAACCGCCGACATAACAAAGGCTTAGCCTTCACCCTCCCGCCGAAAACACAACGAGGCCAACGGATCGGTCGCGAGCGCAGCCTCCACGCTGGCCCGGCCGGCGTCGCTACGCGCCACCACAACCACCCGCCGAAAATATGGCACCTGGGCGCGGGCGCGGGCATGGAGAAGCCAACCCAACGCAACACCGGCCCCCCTTCGCGGCGCGCAACACGCACAGCCCGCCGCATGGCCACCCTCCAGATCGAATTGCGCAACAGCACCAGACCAAGGGCGAATGGCCCCCTCAAAAAGCAGTGCGTCATCAGGCCCGGCGCTCTCCAAAGAGCCGAACGCGACGGGAATGCGACCATCCTGGATCATGATGGCTTGATATAAAGTTAGCTTTATATATTTATCTAGTGCCGATGGATCGTCTTCTCACCTCGCTCGCCGCAACGGCCGACCCAACGCGCCTTCGCTTGCTGGCGCTGGCGGCAAGGGGCGCGTTTTGCGTGAACGATTTCTGCGAGATTCTCGGCCAGTCTCAGCCGCGCTTGTCGCGGCATCTCCGGCTTCTCTGTGAGGCCGGTTTGCTTATCCGCACCCGCGAGGGTGCAAATGCCTGGTTCGTGTTGGCCCAAGGCGATACCGGCGCCCTCGCCCGGGACATTCTAAGGCGCCTGCCAGAGCCCGACCCGCTACTCGCGGCTGACCGGCGGGGCGCCACCCGTGTGCTGGCGGAGCGTGCGCGCGCCGCATCCGAAAAATTCCGCAGAACAGGTGCGGATTGGGACGAGATGCGCGCCCTGGACCTTCCAGCCGGCGCGGTGGAACAACAGCTGCTCCATATGCTGCCGGCTTCCGGCCTGGGCCACGCCTTGGATATCGGTACCGGCACCGGCCGCCTGCTGGAAGTTTTGGCGCCGCGGATAGAAACCGGGCTCGGCGTGGATGCCAGCCGCACCATGCTGGCCTTGGCTCGCGTGCGCCTGGCCTCGCCAGACCTCGCCAATTGCACAGTGCGGCTGGCCGACATGTATGCCTTGCCTTTGCCTGACGCCCGTTTCGATTTGGTGCTTCTGCAAATGATACTCCATTACGCAGAAGAGCCGGCCGCAGCCATCGCCGAGGCGAGGCGGGTGCTCGCTCCTGGCGGCCGGCTGGTAGTGGTCGATCTGGCCCCGCACCACCAGACCACTCTGGTGGAGCGGATGGGCCATCGAACCCTCGGGTTTTCCGATGCATCAATGGATGCGCTATTGAATGGCGCTGGCCTCGCGGCGGCCCAGACAGTCGCTGTGCCCGCCCCGCATGGCCGCGATGCAACGCTTCAGGTGCGCATTTGGCAAGCGCATGCCCCACAGAAAATCTTCGCCCCCGTTCTAGAGGCCATATCTTGACCCGACCCCATCTGCTCGACGCCCTGCGTGATACAGTACTTCTATGCGACGGCGGCACTGGCAGCCGCGTGCAATCCATGTCGTTGGAAGTGGAGCGCGATTACTGGAATCAGGAGAACTGCACCGAGGTGCTGAATCTCTCTCGCCCGGACATCGTGCGCGAATTGCATCGCGGCTATTTCCAGGCCGGCGCCGACATGGTGGAGACGAACACCTTTGGCGGCTCGCCGATCACCCTGGCCGAATTCGGCCTGGGCGAGCGGGCCCGCGAGATCAACCGGCTTGCCGCGGAGCTGGCGCGCGAAGCGGCTGAAGAATTCACCGACGGCAGGCATCGCTGGGTGCTTGGCGGGGTTGGGCCAGGCACAAAGCTGCCTTCCTTGGGCAATATCGATTACGACACGCTGGAAGCGGGCCTGGCTGAACAATGCCGCGGCCTGATCGATGGTGGCGTCGATGCCATACTGATCGAAACCTGCCAGGACACGCTGCAGATAAAAGCTGCGGTCAACGGCGCCAAGATCGCCCGCGCAGAAGCCGGCCGCGACACGCCGATCTTCGTGCAGGTGACGGTCGAGACCACCGGCACCCTGCTGGTGGGGCCGGACATCGCCACCGCGGCGACGGTGATCCATGCGCTGGACGTGCCGATGATCGGCCTGAACTGCGCCACCGGCCCGCAGGAAATGGCCGAGCATGTCCGCTGGCTCTCCGCCAACTGGCCAGGCCTGATCAGCGTGCAGCCCAATGCCGGCCTGCCGGAGCTGGTGGATGGCCAGACCCGCTATCCGCTGGGCGCCGCGGAAATGGCCAGCTGGGTGGAGCGGTTTGTAGAGCAAGACGGGCTCAACCTGATCGGCGGCTGCTGCGGCACCGACGTGCCGCATATCCAGGCGCTGGACGCCATGCTGCGCAAACGCGGCGGCTTCCGCCCCGCCCCTGTGGCGCGCAAGCCGGTGTGGATCCCTTCCGTTTCCAGCTTGTACAGCCAGACGGCCCTTCGCCAGGAAAACAGTTTTTTCTCGATCGGCGAGCGCTGCAACGCCAATGGCTCGAAAAAATGGCGCGAATTGCAGGAGGCCAATGACTGGGACGGCTGTGTCGCCGTTGGCCGCGAGCAGGCCGCCGAGGGGTCCAGCAGCCTTGATGTGTGCACCGCCTTTGTCGGGCGCGACGAAAAATACGAAATGGACGAGGTGATCCGTCGCTTCACCAATTCGGTGAACGTGCCGCTGGTAATCGACAGCACCGAAACCCGGGTGATCGAGAGCGCGCTGAAACTGCACGGGGGCAAGCCGATCATCAACTCGATCAATTTCGAGGATGGCGAGGGCGCGGCGACGGATCGGCTGGTGCTCGCAAAGAAATTCGGCGCCGCGGTGATTGCGCTGACCATCGATGAAGTGGGCATGGCCAAGACGGCGGAGAACAAGCTGGCTATTGCTGAGCGCCTGGTGGCCTTTGCCTGCGACAAGCACGGCTTGCCGCAATCGGATTTGCTGATTGACCCGCTGACCTTCACCGTTGCCACCGGCAACGAGGACGATCGCAAACTGGCGATGTGGACCCTGGATGGAATCCGGATGATCAGGGACAAATTCCCCGATATCCAGATCATCCTCGGCCTCTCCAACGTAAGCTTTGGCCTGAACCCGGCCGCCCGCGCCGTGCTGAACTCGGTGTTTCTCGATCATGCAGTGCGGGCCGGCATGACCGGCGCCATTGTCCATGTCAGCAAGATACGGCCGCTGCATCTGATCGCCGAGGAAGAAGTGCGCGTGGCCGAAGACCTGATCTTCGATCGCCGGGCGGAAGGCTACGATCCGCTTTCCAAGCTGTTGGAGATTTTTGCCGACCGCAAAGCAACTGAGGCCACCAAGCGGGTGAAGGCGGAAACCGTCGAAGGCCGCCTGCAAGACCGCATCGTCGATGGCGATCGCAAGGGCCTGGACATTGATCTGCAGGAGGCGCTGCAAACGCACGCGCCGCTGGACATCATCAATTCCGTTCTGCTGGCCGGCATGAAAACGGTCGGCGAATTGTTTGGCGCCGGCAAAATGCAGTTGCCCTTCGTGCTGCAAAGCGCGGAAACCATGAAAGCGGCGGTGGCGTATCTGGAGCCGCTTATGGAACGGGTGGAGGGCCAGGAAAAAGGCACCATCGTTCTGGCCACGGTCAAAGGCGATGTGCATGATATTGGCAAGAACCTTGTAGATATTATTCTCACAAATAACGGCTACCGGGTTGTCAATCTGGGCATTAAGGTGAAGCTGGCCGATATGGTGGAAGCGGCCAAGGAGCATCGCGCCCACGCCATCGGCATGTCTGGGCTGCTGGTGAAATCCACGGTGATCATGCGCGAGAATCTGGAAGAAATGTCTCGCCAGGGCCTGGAGATTCCCGTGCTGCTCGGTGGCGCCGCGCTCACCCGAAATTATGTGGAAGATGAGTGCGTGGCCGCCTACGCCTCTGGCCGGGTTGCCTATGCGCGAGACGCGTTCGACGGCTTGCATCTGATGGACAAGGTCACCGGCAACGGGTTCGACGATTATCTATCGGCGTTGCAAGCCAAGCGCTCCGGCAAGGCCAAAAACACCAAGCGCAGCATCGGCCGCGCGGATGAGCGCGCCTGGCAGCCGATCGACGTCGCTGCCGTCCAGGCGAGGCGCCGCCGGCTCACCGAGAAAACGCCAGTACTGGAGCCGCCATTTTGGGGTGCGCGCGTTCTGGAAGCGCCGGCGAAAGCCGTGGTCCCGTTCCTGAACGAGCGAAGCCTGTACCAATTCCAATGGGGTTTCCGTAAACAGGGAAAGACGCTGGATGATTTTCTGGGCTGGGCCAAGCAGGAATTGCGGCCGATCATGAAGCGCATGCTGGCGCTGTGCGAAGCCGACAAAATCCTGAGCCCGCAAGCGATCTACGGGTTCTGGAAAGCCGCCGGCCAAGGCAATGACCTGATCCTGTTCGACCAGGACGGCACCACGGAAGTGGCCCGCTTCACCCTGCCCCGCCAGCCGCGAGAGGATGGCGACTGCATCGCCGATTTCTTCCGCGATATCGACGACGCGGAGCGCGATGTGATTGGCCTGCAGGTGGTGACGGTGGGCCAGAAAGCATCCGACACAGCGCGTGTCTGGTTCGAGGATAACCGCTACCAGGATTATCTGTATCTGCACGGCCTGTCGGTGGAGATGGCCGAAGCCATGGCGGAGTATGTACACAAGCGCATCCGCGCCGAACTCGGCTTCGCTGCAGAAGATGACCGGGACATCGAAAAGATGCTCGCCCAGGGCTATCGGGGCTCCCGCTACTCCTTCGGCTACCCCGCCTGCCCGAAGATCGAAGACCAATCGATGCTGCTGCACTTGCTGGATGCCGAGCGCATCGGCGTCTCCCTCTCCGACGAATCCCAGCTCCACCCGGAGCAATCCACGAGTGCCATCGTGGTCCTGAACCCCAGCGCCAAGTATTTTTCGGTTTAGGCAAGGAGCGCTATCGCCCGAGGAGCGGAAGGGAGCCGGGCAAAAACCCCCTTCCGCACTCGGCAGCCATCGGACGACCGACGCTTCACCTCAGACACGCGAGGCCAGTTTAGCCCCCAGCTGTCTCGTGCCACGTGGGGAGCATGGGGCGGCTTGATTGACAAAATGCTAACGACTAAGCCGCCGAGTCAGAAAGAAAATTTTGTCGAACGCAACGAATCTAATCAGGTAGTTAAGAAATCTGGCATCAGCTTGGCGGCAGGATCCCAAAAGGAGCCGGCATATCCGACGAGGTGTACTGGTTTGCTACTTATCCGTCAGGGGCAAAGCCTCTTTCCTATTTGTCTCCGGGCCTTAAAACCCCTTCCCCTATCGGGTCTGATAAGGCTCGCTTTCGTTCCATTATGCATGCTACATCGCCGTACAAAGGCCCCTCCAAAGCGCGCAAGGTATCGTGAGTCAGATCGATATTACGGCCGATTTTGCTTGTCCACTTTCCAGACTGAAGCTGTCGTGCTGCATGGGTCACGTGGGCATCACGCATATAGATCGCGATCTTTTCTATTCCCTCTTCAAAGTCCGAAGAGTTGCACACCTCGTAGTTATCGAGACGAAACATCTTCTGGAAGGTATCAAGAGTGTCATCGAAGGGCACGCCCGACGGCCAGTAATTAACACCGACTGGCCCGAACTGGGGCCACCACCATATGGCATCGTCTGAGTTGGACCAGGCGATACAATTGTATCGCGAGGTCGCGTCACTCGTCTTCTCAAAACCCTCGGAATCAAGGTTCGGAAATTGGGCTATCTGGAGATTAAAGTCTGCGGATTTTGCCATTTCGAATAGCCGTTCTCTGCACCCCAGCGAAGCCAGGCCGCCGCCATTTTTGCGATTTTTCCAGCATCTTCGGCTGGCACCGGGTTCTTCTTTGTTATAGTAGAGAGTGCCACAAACCAGTGTGGGGGGTCGTCAGATTGTAACTCTTTTAAAATGGATGGGACCGCTCGCCAGCCTAACTCAATAACCCTGAGATAAGCCGGGTGCGTGAACATATCTCTCGATGATGACATGTTGAGCGTGGCCGACAGCCATTCTTTGCTGAGTTCGCTAAACTCTCGTTCGCTCCGCGCTGCATCCAGGGAAAATAGCTTTCCCCACCCCTCTATCGACGGGGTTCCCGTAGTGGGAAAGTCATAGAAATTAAATGATGCATAATCGCTCGTAGCCACTACCGACGGCGCCCAGCAGAGAGCTTCGCTCATTCTGATTGTCCCGCGTTGCTGGATCCGACTTGGTCGCGAACGGCCCGCATCTCAGCGACGCGATCCGCAAGCCAACTCATAATCGATTCTGCTACTGGTAGGTCCATGATCAAGTCAACATCCATTTCGCGGACGACAGAGCCGCGGCTTACAGTTTCGTCGTGAAGCGGACCGTGGAGCTTTCCTTCAGGATCCATGGTGAAGACCTGCCGCCGCGGAACTGCCCCGCGCTCACTGAAGCAGATAACATGCAATTTTCCCGCCGGGGTAACTGTTCCAATTACGCCGTCGACGTGCGATGCACGAAAGAGGCCGCTCTTGATGTAATCGATAGCGAATTTTGGCGGGGCGATAGGGGGCAAGAACTCAGACGACATTTCGACCATACGAAGTAGACGCTATCCGGTTCACGTCCGCAGTCCTTTCCGAGCGTATGACCGTATCGCACCAGCCGGATCCAACTCCGCAAACGCTGGACACGACTCGATGTGCCTTGCGTTATCACATCGGGATGTGATCTGTCACGTGCTGAGATCGATGGAACGAGTCGGAGTCAAGCGCAATTAGATCCCCTACCGTTATCTTGCAGTGTAGCGCCTGGACTGATGGTGACTTGCCAAAGCCGGTAGCGGGAGACAGTTGATCGCCGGGAGGCCACCCCGAGACCTCCGCATGGTCTTCGAGCTACTTGGATCATATATATTAAGCAAAATCAAAGCCATGCCCGCCGGGGGAGTCGAACCCCCACGCCCGAAGGCTGCGGATTTTAAGTCCGCTACGTCTACCATTCCGTCAGGCGGGCCAAGCGGCCACAAATTGCCGGTCTGACCCGCGAACTGTCCAGCCCCCCATCCGCGTGACAAACTGGCCTTGCCACCCGGCGCACGGCTAGCATCGCCCCACCATGTTCCGCGCGCCTGCCATCCCCGCACCACCACCGCCAGGCCAAGTCGCCATATGGCGCGTGCCGGATGCGCCAACGCCGCCGGCCCCGGCCAAACCACGCAAACGCGCGTGGCGGCTGCTACGCCTGGCCATTATCCTCGCCGTATGGCTCGCCGTGCTCGGCGCCGCCACGCTGATCTGGTTCGCCCGCGACCTGCCCCGGCCAGAAGACGCCCTGAACGCAGTGCGCCGCCCCAGCCTGGTTCTGCAAGACAGCGCCGGGCACACCATCGCCACCTATGGTGATGTCGTCGGTGACGCCCTGCGCCTGCCAGAGCTGCCCAAATACCTGGCGGACGCGGCCGTCTCGGTGGAGGATAGGCGGTTTTGGAGGCATGGCGGCCTCGACCCCTGGGGCATATTGCGCGCGCT
>Ga0209611_10008924_pt1 | contig 15414 bp, 14 predicted proteins | sample S1TSphgellanicum_3_FD_187693 | JGI IMG/M metagenome (GOLD analysis project Ga0209611, IMG submission 187693) | Host-associated microbial communities from peat moss isolated from Minnesota, USA - S1T2_Fc - Sphagnum magellanicum MG (SPAdes) (version 2) | ecosystem: Host-associated > Plants > Peat... | reverse complement strand
CTCTACTCTTTTGAAACTACCTTTAAAACTTGTTGTTGAGAAAGAACGAAAAACCAAAATGGTTCCAACCTCATATAAGCACCTTTTAGCTTCCTCATCCTTTTGTACAAATATGGTGACACTCCAAATCATTCCACTAGTCCCTAAAATTAGTGTCAAGATATTTGATATTAATTTTACTTTTAGAACATGATTAGATTAATGACTTCATTCCCTTAGTAAAATTAAGGAATGGTAAGTCTATCCACCTAAGTATCATAGGAACTTAGTAGTTACTAGGAGACCTCCAAATTAGCTAGATTAAGGTATTACAAGCTCATTCGGCACTTCAATTAAGGTTAGGGTTCTTTTGCCCTTTCTATCCTAAATCTTCTTCATTTAAAGCAACAACAATCATTTACCATCCTTATGCAATCCTTTGTTGTAATACTTGTGTGACATCACTTGTATCAATCTCAATTTTCCATAGTTTAGGTGGATTTCAAAGCCTATTACTAAATTGTAAAATGAAATGTAGAATTGCTTATGAATATTCAAGAAATTTTGATGATCGTAAATTGATCAATGTGTTGTGAAATATCAATGGGTCCATTCTATAAAGTGAAAATACAAGATTCAAGCACCTTGGAAACATTCTTGTTTGCCCTCATTATGCTCGTGTTAATTTTCCCCCTACTTGACATTGGTACTAGCTTTTGAGGGTGTCCAGTTTCTAGTGTTAAAACCATGGGTTCAAGGTTAGGTTTTTGTTGCTCGAACCTAAGTTCATATCTTTTTTGTTGGAACAAACACAAGAACCTAACATTGAAATTAATCTTTTGCTAAATTTGAACTGGAAACTAGAACCATAAAAAAACATTCTTAAAAGCATGAGCACATTTTTTAAGTAAGCAAGTTGATTTTTTTTTAAATGTTGACAAGCAAGTTCAACTTTAGAGTTAGATGTTAATTTAGTTTGGTTGTTGAACTCCATAACTATATAGGCCTTCATTTTAATTTGATATAAGACTTTCTATCTATACAATATCTAGCATAGAGGAATGTGTAATGTTTACATGAAATTGGACTTGGTTTTGAATTGGCCAAAAGTTATTGAATTTGGACAAATGTATTAGAACTAGAATTGCAAGGTTTTAAAATGAAAAGAAATAAGTTCAAACTTGCACCCAAAAAACCTCCAAATTTTAAAAAAAAATCAAAACAACAATTGAAAGTTCTCTTAATAAAAAAACGAATCACACAACACTAGTTGGTACAACAAGTTGTTCACATACATCCAACAATCACAAATACATAAGCGTTTAAAATAATATGTTCCTATGGAAGTGGTATGCTTTGCTTATTTTTCAAGTGATGAGATTTTATCTTCCTATCAAAGGATTGTGAATTTTCTTTCTTTCTTTTGTCTCTTTTGTGATACTTATGATTTATATGTCAATGAGTCAACCTTATAATTTGAGGTTTGAAGCCTTAGCATATCACAAAATAATATTTTATTTTTTATTGCATGATTTCATTTCATTTATCTTTGGTTGAAGCACAACAATACACCAATTGACAAACCATTGGCACCCCCAAATTAAGCTTAATGTAGAGGACCAACAAGGCCTTCACCTACACTCTAGTGGGTTTGAACCAATGCGAGGTGGCTATTTGTTTTTTTGGTAATAGTTGGGTCTAGGTATTCAAAACTAAAAAATTCAAAAAACCGTCCAAGTCCAAATCTTTAAAACCTAAAGAGGGGTGGTTATGAAATGGGGGTGGGTGTTAGGGTATGTGGTTAACTAGGTATTAAACTTGGTTCTTTAACAAAAACCTGAATGAGTGCAAATAGGTTCTTTTATCATAGTTTTTGAAATGACCCCCTTCAAAACATTTGTCAAGTTTTTAACAATGTTTTACAAGGTTGGGTTTTTGTCGAGTTTTTAAGGCTTTGATAAACAATCTTAAATATTTTAAGCTTATAAGGCAAAATATAGTTTTTGCAATTTGAAGGTAGCACAATTACAAGTTTTGAAAACATAGTTCAAAACAAAACCTCAAAAAAATGATTGTCATGATTGCCATTGAAGTAAAAAAAAAACTACAACCCAACTACTAGTTAACTCAATTATAGCCTCCTTTGCGTAAGAAAAAGGCTATTTATCCAAGTTTTTGAAAAACACCTTGCATTGTCATTCTCCCTAGGTTACAAATATTTGAAATTTTTAAATCACCTAGTTGTGAAGTGGGGATGGGTGTTAACTTTCAATAAATGCTGAATAGGAGGGGGGTACGGATTTTTGAAAAAGTATGACCCATCAAGCATATTTATATATACACATGGTCTAATACCCAATTAATAACCATCACAAAAATAGACACCCCACATTGGTTTGAACTTAGAAACTATTGTGTGATTTTATCAAATGAACTTTGTAAACAATTTTTAGTATTGTAAAATCTTTGACGTGTGAACCAAAGAGTTTTGAATGTATATGCCTAAAAATGTGTGTAGCATTCACTTGTTCATGGTTGTAAGAATGTGGATTTGATCACATAATGCAAAAAGGGTGAATTGAACCGACTCTTCATTGATTGACTATTCTCAATGAACTTGTCAACCAATGGGTACCTTGCTCAATTTAGGATGAAACAACAAAAGCGTCATTGATTCCTTTTTCAAACATCTTTTAAACATGATTCCCACAAAATAAACTAACTAATTTGATTGTCATGATAATTAATCTATTCCATGCAAAAGAGGTGAGGTGTTTAAGATGAATTAGTTTGTATCCTTTTTTTTTAAAACACCAATAATTTAAGCAAAGGACCACATATGGTACTACCCACACTTAATTTCACCAGATATCTTATTAACTAGCATTTATTTGCATTTTTGGGCTTCATACCTTTGAATTTATAACCCTTGAATCGAACCATCACCTTTGTTGGTGTTCTCACTTGTTCCCACTACTTTGCCATGAACTTCATCAACTTCCCATGCTGGGTTTAAATAAGATTACGATAACTTGGTCAAACTTAAAGCAATTATTCCACAAATCAAATTTCTATTCCACTTGTTGGATATAGATGAATTAATATTAATCTAGTAAAAAAATTGATCAATAATTTTATAAAAATACAAATCCTAATCATCTATTTTGAGACAGTATCATGATTGAATCCCCAACCATTGTTTTTGAAATACCTTTGGAAAGTATCACGTGCTAGTGATGAGGCTCATGTATATGCATCATCATCGAGTAACCATTTTTGCATTGAGAAATTCCAATGAATGTAATAATTTACATGTTATTTAACTTTAGAAATTATTAGATGACAAGGAATGTGAGTCATCACCCAAGATGCTTCAAGCCAACTTGAAGTCAATGAAATCAAAAAATTATAAATTTTTGTGGTGTACCTACATGTATTCACTTCCACTTTGGTCAAATTCAAATATCATTCCCTTCAAATCATGGTCTATGATATAACACTGACAATCCTCCTCAATTTACAATTTAAAGCACTTCCTTTCTCAATTTGTTTTTCATCTTCAAGCACTTTTGATATCCAAGGAAGATGAATAGGTACATAGGCATGATGTTCAACTTTCTTCTTGTTTCCAAGATATTCATTCATTAGGAAACATATCAATCATTGGATATTGCCACTCTATTTCTAATGGCAATATTATTGAGATCTACATTTGAGTTTTCAAATCCTCACTATCGATACTTTACATCAAGTCGCTTGTGCAAGTTGGTCATTCTACTATTGCTAAGATTCATTTGTGTGTTGGCCGTGGATAACTAATTGCATTCATTTGGTGCATAACTCTTTCCAACAATGTGGAGACAAAAGCGAAAGAAAATAGCTTTAACACAATGTCCATTGATTGTCTTTTCTAACTTCAACAATAGGTTGCATTGCAAACATCAAAACATAACATTCAAGTACTCAAGCCAATGCAAAGGGAAGACAAATTTTGTGATCTCAATCTTGAAGTTAGAGGAAGAAAAAAGGAAGAAACTTCATGTGTACCTTGAACCTAATAAGATATTTATGCATAACAATCAATATTTCAATTCTTTTCCTTTTTGGGAATTATCATGTCTTTTTATTTGATTGAATTTTCTCAACCCATTAAGATTACTTATTTGTTTGGTTTGATGGTCACACTTGAGGTCTTCAAAGTAGGAAACAAGTTGTATTTGGAAATGCGCATAGGATGAAAGTAGATTTGATGGCTACTTTTTAAAAACCAACCCTTTAAATATGATAGACCATGCCACATGAAAGTTTTATAGTTTGCCATAGTTCACTTTTGCAAATTGCATGAAAGTCTTCCATTTGCCTTCTATAACAAAATTGATAGATGTGATCTAGCACCCTTCTTGAAGCCACCCAATGAACTATTGAGTTTTGTTCTGAAAATATGTAGGAGCAAAAGTGAAAACGTACTTTTGCAAAATAGAAAAGAAATAGCATGGGTAATTTTTCTATGGACTTGGTAAGAAAGAAACAATAAACATTCAACAAAAACAAATATGAAGCAAATACAAATTAAAAGACCTTACAATGTAGAAAACACTTCCAACAACGATTGGAAGGGACAATTTTTTTTAATAAAAAAAGACACCAAAACTTCATCAACTTTTGATAAGAACACCCCTTCCTACATACAAGAATTAAAGGCCTTAAGTAACCTTGAGAAAACTATAGCAAAATGGTGGAATAGCCAATTAACCTTATCCCAAAAAAAAATTGGTTTTAAAAATAAACATACAAATTTGAGAAAGAAATCTAATAAATGAAATCCAATGGTACAAAATTTGGTTAACTTTGAAATTTTAATTAACTATAAAATCTAGTTATGTGTTTATGGTAAATTTTCTACCTTCAACAACCCCATTCAAACTTAGCCCACACATGGTGTAAAGATAGGTCTAAAGCTTAAAAAGAAAGAAAAACAATTAACATAGTTAGAAAATAAATATTTGATATATCAATGAGAAGTTTGCAAAGGGGTCCAAGCACCCATTCATGAGCCACATGCACCCTCTAAAGCCTTTCCTTTTTTTGAAAAATATTCTTGGAATATTTTTCAAATCATTAAAAGTCTTTAAGATGTTCATTATATTATGTATTAATGTTTACATTAAAATTGCCAAAATAAAGATGTAAATAGGTATTAAAATCTGCAAAAAATAGCTAGGTATGAGTCCTTCTACACTACAAAAACAATGGTTACAATTATTTTAAATTATTTTAAGGATTTTTTTTTTATCAAAATTTGATTTCAAAATTTCAAGATATGTATATCAATGTATTGAATTTATATATATATATATAACTCCATATATATATATATATATATTTTAAATGGTAGATTCACAAAATGAAGCAATGGTTTTAATTACTTTGGGAAATTGCACCCAAAGTAATCAAGATTTGAGATCACCACATCAAATGCTCTAATGTCAAGTATTTGCAAGCTAGGATGGATCAATTTTGAATCCATAATAGGATTTTGATAATGTATTTTTTATAAGCCAAAGATGTATATTTGTATATTTGCAAAAATAGTCATCTTTTCCAAAAACAACATTAACATTTGAAAATTGTATATATCATATGCTATAATCTTTTTGAATTTTTTTTCTTAATTCTACAAATCATGGTAGGAAGGTTTTTGCCAATTTCATTATATATGAATTATATGATTGGATCCCTTTTCAGATTTTTATAAAAAAAATTCACAATAAATGCAGTATAATCCATAGGAATGCAAAAAAATGACACAATGATGTCCAAAAATGGACACTCTACTTTGTAAACACCTTGGCATCTATTGAAGGATAAATGATTAATTATTAATTAATCAATGTAAGTATTAGAAGCTTTCATTTATGAAAATTAAACTATATATTAGTATAGTAATTAAATTAGTTTAGTTTTAAAATCATTTAGTAGGACTAAACATACCATTTCAAGATGTTCTTCGTTCAAGAAAGACATTATAACTTTTGAGGTCCACTTTCTTCACAAATCAAGGCAACCACCTTGTGTTCAATGAATGTGTTTCACTTCATATCAATGGTAATTAGCCACATGTAGGAAAATAATTTATTTGAAAACACAATAACCATGTAAGTATCAATAGCCTTGATTTGTAGTCAATTTGCCAAATGCAAATTTTTTTTTTGTAATATTCTTTTACTCATTCATTATCTTTTGATTTCATGTTATATAGCTTCATCTAAACTTGTTCGTTTGGTAACTCCTTTTGGCAATGTTTATAAAATGTTTGTTGTATGTTAGCAAAAATACAATTAAGATGATTTTTCACCAAATTTGCTCCTCACTCAAATATGGTGTTTTTTTAATGTTCTTCAAAAAATATTAACAATGTGGCAATAATTAGTTTCCGCATTAGCAATAATGATGCATTTGAAAATTTCAATATGAACATCATTATTTGTATTTTTTTTCATACAATGGGTATGGTGATCATTTTCTCGTCTTTCTTTCATCCTTATATGTAAATGGTCAAGTTGATGGTGCATGATACTATGGTGAAAAATATGGATTCCATCTTGGGTATGGTTATTTAGGTGCACCACTCATAATAGGGTTATTGGGTTCAAACATTTATATTGATCCAACAATATTTTGATATGTACAAGGACTATTTGGTGGACCTTCGATTGAGCTTCCTTCACTATTGCCTCTTTTGTCACCTTTTCTACGCGTTGCCAAAGCATTGTAACAAGCAATGGTTTTGAGGTTATTAATGAATGATTGGCTCCTTGAGGTATAATTTACATTTTTTGTGTTATTATTTGCAATGTTGGTAAAATCAACATAGTATTAGAAACTTACATGAATGAAGGATATGGTATTTGGTACCACAATGGTTGAATTGGGTATTGATGCATGAAATTGAATTATGGATTGTATTTCTTGGATGAACTTTATTTCATCTTGAGTTTTCATGAGTTTCATGTATGGAATTTCTACCCATTAATTAGGGTGGCTTCAAATCCACATCACTCACAAAAGTGGAGTTTAAAAATTTTAAAAAAGAAAAAAAAGAAAAAAAAGAAATTTGAAGTTAAAACCTTTCAATCAATTTGCACTCAATAATATGTTCCACAAAAATAATAATAATAATAAATTTTTATGGTGTAGTTTGAATTTGGAAATGCGCTCATCATCTCAAGCTTCAAAGACCCAAGCTAAACCCTAAACCCTAAACCCTACTATACTCTATAATGAATCTAAACACAACATCCTTAAGGGCCTTGGTAGGCAAGATCAGTAGAGGAGTTGGCTTGCCGGTGTGTTTGTGGGGGTGGGAGATGCTCTCAGGCAATTGCAAGCTCGATCTGGTGACGCCCATTGCTGCTAGGGTGCTTTGCCATATACATCAAGCTGCTATACTAAATCCCTCTTCAACGGTTTCTGATTGAAGCTTTTCTCAGCTGGAGATTTTGCGTCTCAACTGTTCTTGTGTTATGGGCTTGGCCTTTTGCATTCGGTTTCAGGCCATCACGGTTCCCTTTTAGCATCTATGTCTTTTCTCCTTGCTTCGTCTTTTGCTCGCAGTCTTTGGGGTGCCCACAGTTTTGCTCTTTGAAGATTTTTAGTCGACTCGCGGCCAGGGTGAACCAGCACCCACGTTGGAGGTTGGAGGTTGGAGGTACCTCCAACCTCCAACGTGGGTGCTGGTTCATCCCAAGGCGTCGGCTCGCAATCCATCCGGGTATGGCTTTTACCCTGTGCCTTTTTGGAAGTTTCAGGCTCCTTCTGGGGCAGTTTGCTTTTCCCAGACCCCTTGATGTTCTCCCACCTCTCCTACCTACGACCAGCCGAACAGCGCCGGGCCCACAGATGGAAATCTACTCAAGTAGCTGCGCTCTTTTCGATCACCATTTGAAGTTTATTCACAAGCGTCGAGGGAACGCGCCCACTTCATATATCTTGCACAAATCTTTTATTTCCCATTCATGGGAGATATGCACACAGGTTGTTATTGCTGAAGCAGCAAAAAAGCATTTCAGCATCGTGATTTGAATATAGACAAAATTGCGTAACTGGATTTGCAGTTGCAATCGTTGGACGAAAGATGAGTTCAAACTACAGGCCAGACCGGCATTCCAGTGCACAGCCCTTCGGGTCTGCTTCTTCTAGTAGTAGTCCTTACGCAAGCTATGAACCCTCAGCGCCTCCAGAAAGTGGAAACCCTAATTTGAACCCTAGCAGGAACGAGCAGGTAGGAGGAGGAGGAGGAGTAGCAGCAGCAGCAGCAGCAGCAAGCTACGTGTGGAATAATCCACATCTATCCAGCGCTGGATACTGTGGGCAACAGGTCCCTCAAACAACTGGTTTCTCCGGACCTCAATTTGGAAACCCTTATGTGCAGATTACACCGACTGCTTCCCGTGGTGGTGCAGGTATATATGTTGCTTGAATTTGTTTATTGTGGGTGAGAGTTCATGTGGGAGGATTTTGGTGATGGCTCGCACCAATTGTGAGGGTTCTTTGTTGGAAACATTTCTGGTTCACTGGTGGGGGGATTAAACTGAAAGTGTTGAATATGTGAGTCCCTGAAGTGCTAGAATTTTAGTTGCAAAAGATTGTGGAAATAGAGACTTAGATTTGAGAATTTGTTTTCTCTGTGGGTCAGAGACCAAACATTTGGGTATGTTTGGCCTGATGTTATTTCATGACGAAATAAAATGTACATCAAGTATGGCCTAGCAGGGTGGACACACTGGATTGCATGTGAACTCTGAATTAAGCACCCTAGGCTGAAAACAGGCTTTGAATGGGGTGACATTCCAAGATACTAGTGCTGCAAGGATACATACAACCTACCTTCAAAAGGAGACAGTACATACTGTAAAGGGAAGATAGTACCAGGCATGCTATGGCAGTTATGTCTAGCATCGAATTTTCCTTTTTTTGGGTGGATGTTCATGGAGTTTCCTTAAGTGCTAGAGTTTCACAACAGAAGTCTGAATTTTGTTCTCAGAATTTTACTGTAGTTCAATGTAGGTTTAGAGTGAAAACTGGCAGACCTTGGAGAAACTAAGGGAGGGAAGTCTTTTAGACCCAAACTGATTGATTATTATTTGCTGTATTGGTAGAGGGGAGTCTGCGATTATTTTGACTATGGTTTGATGCATGCACCAAGAATTCTTGTTTGCATCTGTATTGCTGCAGCTGATTGAGTGCATGTTTGTGTGCAGGTCCCATTGATTTCTTGAACAAGCTTGGAAAGCAGGTAGAGTGCATAGCTGGAAATGTTTGGGGCCATTGTAAGTCTTCATCTTTCTTGAGATCTATGCAAATTAGGTTCTTGAGTACTGTGTCTTGCATTCAGCTTCAAGTCCTATGTTGGTTATGTTGGCAGCTGAGTGCAAAGTTCTTCATTTGTGTAGCATGCCATTACAAAAGCGGTGTGGAAAAATGCTCCCTCAGATTTTCCTTTTCTGGATTAGCTTCTGGGTATGAAGCCATGGGCGTAGCCATTCATGACGCAATGCCCTGTTCGCACGATATTGAAAGATTGGAGATTGTGTTGTTAATCCAGTCTTCTCGGGGGTGCATGGGTACAGTGAAAGTAGGGAACTCTGTGTCAGATTCAGCCTTGGGAATAATCAGCCAGGGGAGCAAGTTACTGACAGGAAGTGGCTTTGAAGGACTTTATAAGCAAATTTTTGGATTAGCACCAAAGGAGCGGCTTCTTAAAACCTATGCCTGCTATTTGTCCACCTCGAGAGGTCCTATTAGTGGCACACTGTATATTACCAATCAGAAATTTGCCTTCTGCAGTGACCGTCCTATTGCATATGCATCCAGTCCTGGTCAGCAGGCATTGAGCTATTACAAGGTATCGCAGCTTTTGTCCTTGTATGTTTTCAGTTGAGCCAGTCAGGCTTCCAGTGGAATATTAGTAGTAAGGCGTTTCTGGTTACTGCAGGTAGTTTGTCCTGGTAGACTAGAGTTCCAATGGGCAGAGTGGCCACTGATGTTCCCAAACCAGTCTTTCAATTCTGATGTTTCCCAGAGGAGTCTTGCTGCATGCAGCCTAAGTGGATTCAGAGTGGTTTTAGAAATTTGCCTAGTATTTTGTAAAGATAAGAATTGGGGTGGTTGTATGGTATTGCAACCTGCAAGGTCTCACTGAGTTCCCACTTGTGCACAATTTCCTTGTTTAACACAACAGAAACTGTTCACACAAGTGATTGAATATTCTTTGTTTGCTGTTTAACTTTGCAGTTGTGAAATGGAGTCCTTCCAGGTTAACTAAGTTGAACAATTGACACTTGTTTACTTGTAGCATGAAGGACTGCACTTTTGGCCTGTGATAATAGGTGTCTGTATGGTAATACTAGCTTCAGGGTGGGAGGCATAAACTTGCCTTCTTGGATCTCTATTGACTTGATAAGCAGCTGTTCTAAATTTTTGGGTATGGGCAGGTGGTACTGCCATTGGAGAAAGTGTGTGATGTGGCTCCCTCAGAGAACCAGAATAAACCAACAGAGAAGTACATCCTAGTATTCATGGATGATGGACATGAGTTTTGGTTCACAGGATTGGTGAACTATGACAAAGGATTGAAGAATATGAGGGAGTCTATACTCAGGAGAGGGAAAAATTCCTCCAATCCCCAAAGTGGCTTCTACCCTCCAAGGGGTCTGATGAGTGTAAGCACCCATCAAGGGTCTGGAGTACCTTACCAAACTGTGTACTCTTCACAACAATCTTCTGGACAGAATCAAGGATGGCAACCTACATCTGTTCCCAGTCAAGCAGCAGGTCAAAACTCAGCATCATCAGGACAGTCTCACTTTGGAAGTCAGTACACATAGAAGTCAACATGCTAAGAAGCATGGGGTAAATACACAACAGGGTAATACAGGGCTTGTGTCATCCTAAGAGCATTTGTTTTTCACCTTGAACAAGGTCAGGCTAAAAGAGCACATATGGTAGTGTAGTGATTAGATACAATGCCATGATTCCAGAGGTAAATTGATTTGTTTTCTTTAGTTCTGCCTTTTCTATGAGGTTATTGATATACTTACCACAATTTTGAATGCACATTTGCATGACTTCCTGGGCCTTGTTGGCCTACAGTGTACTTTGTTATGTATTTTGTATACATCAGATGACATCCAGGTTTGAACTAGGTGAGACTATCTGATTGATGTATATCAGACATTTCTTATGTGAGGTGGAAAATATCAAGTTTGTCTTCCTAGCCGAAGGCGAGCTTGCTTTTTTTCTAAACTAAATCAGGGAAAAACTATTGCTACAATAAAAATATTTTTGAAGATTCCTTGGAGGTCAAAGCTTTGGCTAGAAATTTATGGGTGACAGATCCTTTCATAATGTACTCTGAGAAGTACACTGGGCAATAAATATTGAACATATGACAATGCCCTTTAGAGTGAAGAGCTCAGAAGAAAGGGAGGTAGGTGATAATGCGCTGTACTTAAAACACGCAGATGTGTGCCACGCTTGGATATGGACTATACGTTAACTGGTGAAAGAATGCCAAGCTTGGCATGAAGTAGGTGCAGAGTACTGGTGATTCTGCCTTCATATCATGTATCATCAATGATGATACATGATATGAAGGCAACCCTAAACCCTAAACCCTTTGTAATTCTGTACAAGCATCAACAAAGCAGATCTACAGGAAGTTTATACAGAATTGTGGGTGTTACTGCAGTTAATTTTTTCTGTTACAGTGTATCAACTTCATAACCTTTGCGTCACCTGCTTCTTCAAATCTGAAGTGCCTGATATTCAACCATTGTGGAATTGATAATGGCTGATACAGATGTTTTGTATCAAGCAGAGCCTTTTTCAGTTCATACTATTGGGGATATCCAATTTGATTTCATACACATTTTCAGACAAACAGCAAGCATTTGGACAAGCATGAGTGAAAAAATCTGGGTTTGTGATCTTCCACCTTGAGGTGCTCCTCTCACCGTCACAAAAAGACAATCTTCCAGTTTCAGGCACTTCTATACCACCAGCATGTGACAGCAGAAACCAATCTTCCAAATTCGGGCAATTCTATACCCCACAGCATGTGATGGTAGAAACCAATCTTCCAGCTTCAAGCATCTCATGACAGTAAAAAACTAGAAACTATCAAGTGATGGGTTTTCCATTTCTCACAGGATGTTCTTCTACAAAAGAAAGAGAAATGCAGAAGAATGCAAACTGTGCAAAGCATGTGAGAGTAGAAACCCTATTTTTTCGCAGGATGTTCCACAAAGAGATGCAGAAGAACCCAAACAAATTGTGCATGTGTTGAGAGTAGCTTGCCCACCAAAGGTAGGTCACTCAACAGCAAAATTTCCCAAGGTCCACACAAGGAAGGAGAGAGAGACATGGTGGCAGTCACCATTCAATGCTAGGGAAGAACCTTGCAAGTGAACCTACTTGAGGAATTTGACAAAGAAAAACCTGCTGCACAGTAATCAAATCCTTTTCTATTTTCAATTTGAAGAAAGTAGCAAACTTGCCACCTTGCTTAGTATAAGAAGGCATAGGAGTGATCTAGATTTCTAAGCACATAATAGAGATATCCTCAAAGTCACCACCCAGTCTTTACCATGTCTTTGGGCCTCCTTTCACCCCCAAACCCTTCTCTCTTTCAGAGGTATTCACAAAGTAAGAAGAGTTTGTTTATTAATTCTGGGGTATGAAATGCTGAAACTCAGCATTTGATGCACAAGGTTCGAGAGTAATTATAGTCTCATGTCCTAATTTGAGGACATATTGTGATTCATAAAGTGAAGAAAACACAACATTAGTACCTTAAGTTTTGGTAATTAAGGTTGAGATTAAATTTTTTTAATGTGTCTATATATATATATATATATATATATATATATATATATATAACATTTAAACAAGGAATGAAGGCAGGGTGAAACTGAAATTACATTGAGTTTTGTGATAATATGAACTTCATTATTTTACTTTACTTTTATCAATTTCAAAGTTCACTACTATTGGGGCTTATTATTGTCATAATTATTTTGAATCCCATGCATTAGATACCATGGACTTAAGTTTTACCCTTAATTTAATATTAAAAAAATCATTTCACAAATAACAATGTTTGAGATTGAAATAGAGGATAGGACATGAAAGGAGGACCTAAAGGCACTTTACATATTTCTTTATTATGAAAAAAATGTTCTTAAGATTAATATTTCTAGGAACAATTATACAAGCAAAACCTTTAGGATCCAAAAGGACCACCATATTTAGATTCCATATTATATGTTTGGGATACAAATTAGTTTTGGTACACAAGATACGATATAACATCTATAAATTTGGGCTCCATGTTGCTATGCACTACCAATGACAATAAATTTCTATGCGTATTTGGAATTGTGATTATGATAACAAAATTATAATAAACTAAAAACAAAGAAAGAATTCTCAAATTTTTCAAAATAAAATATGTTTTCATCTCTTACACTATACAAGAAAGGCCATGAATGTTGTAAATAAAAACATAACAAGCTTCGAATAGAAAGACAATAAAAAGATTTCAAAAGATGCATGCAACAAATTTTTTAAAAAAACAAGAAATCCAAGAAATTGCAACCATAGAAGAGGTTGTTATGCAAATATGTCATTTTAGGTAGTTATATAATAGATTTTGAGTTAGAATAATTCATTTCAACATATTATGGGAAGGAACATGGTAGGACAAAATACTAATGGGAACCTATTCTCGTCCTATATAAACCATCTCCAATGAAAATTCATTGTAATAGAATTTCAAAATAAAAGGTTTTTCTTTTATATTAGAAATAATTTAGAGTGTCATTTCAATTTTTTCACATTTTTGTTTAATAAAACCAATTTTAGTGTGAACTATCATTTGGTTGTAATTCAAAGGATTAAAAAAAAATTCAAATTTGGAATATGTAAGGGTCATGAATAATTTTGGTTTGGGAATTTTTTGGTCAAGATAATTGTGGCCAATTTTGAAATGGCACAAGACAACCATTAGAATTGTAAATCTCCAAAAGTAATAGATAAATAAAGCCTATGGCCTTTTTGGACGAATAATGATTGAGAAACTATTAATTTCTTATATTTTCAATTCAACTATTGAAATTGGCATAAGGATATCAAGTTATAAACAAAAATTCTAGTGATGATTCATTGGAACTAGTTTGGGTAGGACTACTTTATGTTTCATAAGTTGTTGGAGATTGGATAATTCTAAATTAGAATATGTTTAACCCATTTTCAAGTGAAGACACATGGAAAGATGTCTTTTTAGATTTGTGTATTTTCAAAGTTTTTTTTTTAAACACTATATTTAGGAGAAGATTTTTCAATATATTTTCCATCAATTTGCATCCCATTTGTTTTCAATTCAATTTTGATCCAATTGTTGAATTGAATTGAATTTAATATAAATTGAATTCAAGTTACATTTCAATGTTAATTCATGCCTCAATTTCATATAGTAATGAATTAATGTCTCTCACCCAAAAACATTCAAAATTTTGTTTTGTTTTGCAAAATATTTGTTTTTTTCTTTTTTTTTCTCTGATGTTTTAAGTCTTGGTGCAAATAAGGGGGATTTATTGCATGTTATAGATTGCATCATATCATTATTACCCTCTGACTAAAATTCATTTATATCAAAGTTGTTTCAACATGTCATGTTATTGACTATGAACATGTGTTTTCTAATTATGCTTCATATAAATGTCTTGACATTATTCAAGAGATTATTAGCAATGGGGCAAATGTCAATGCAAAAGGTGAGAATAGAATTATGTTTTTTTCATTTAACATTTAAAAACAACCATGATGAACTCATTTGGATATTATACATGGAATTCAATTTCCTTTTTACATTTTTATCTATTTCATAAATCATAAATTGTATAAATTTACGTTTTTTTTACATTATGTAAATATTATGGTAGAGTTATATGCACAAAGGTCAAAAGGACCAAATGCATAAGCATGTTATGAGTTTGGTAATGATCCAATGAATATGTGTTTCAAACATAGAGCAAGAATGAAGGTTGACTATGGAATTAAAGATATTAGAATTTTATAAAATTGTATTTCTATTATGTAAATTGATGTGATTTTTACAGGGCATTTTTTTTATGAGTATTTTGTGTTTTGGCATGCACATATTACAAAAAAAGTGACTTCACTCCATTATGTGTGCATTGTGTGAAAATAAAATATTGAAATAATTAGTGGTGCAAAAAAAAAAAAAAAATTATCTTCCTCAATGTTCTTCCTATGTTTTTTTTTGGCTAAAAGCTTATTTTGATATGTGTTTTAATTTGATTAAGTTTTATGCATCACATCATTATTACATAGCACAAGTCATATGATATCAAC
>Ga0209611_10008923_pt1 | contig 15415 bp, 20 predicted proteins | sample S1TSphgellanicum_3_FD_187693 | JGI IMG/M metagenome (GOLD analysis project Ga0209611, IMG submission 187693) | Host-associated microbial communities from peat moss isolated from Minnesota, USA - S1T2_Fc - Sphagnum magellanicum MG (SPAdes) (version 2) | ecosystem: Host-associated > Plants > Peat... | reverse complement strand
CTTGCAGGAAGGCATCCCTTTGGGAGCAGAAACATGACAGTGAACGTGAAAATAGCAATTCTCAATGCAATAGTATGGAGTGAGAATGAAAGAACAGGTGAACTTGGTTGAGCCTCCTCCTCACGCAGTCAGTGGCTTTGGGGGAAGAAGCTTTGCACCAAAAATAACAATCCTCACAACCGTTCATTGGGTTGGAAAGGGTGTGTATGATGATGTAGTCAATCACCTTTGCCAATATGGTAAGGAATTTGAGGATGGAGACCACAATTTTGTGTGGGGTAGGATGTAGAATCCTCTGGCATTACCCCATGTAGAGTTGTGTTTGTTTTTGCGAAAGAAAGTTGATAGATCTATCAATGATGCATTTGATTGTGCTATGGAGTACTATCTATCAGAGTATGAAGATAGTTATGTAAACAAGAGGACAACAATGCCAAGATGCTGTACTATCAAAGATGCAGCATCTTTGTTATAGATCTTCTGCAGACAATAGCAGACCAAGATGCAAGATGTTGCATCTTTGCTACAGATTTCTTATTGTTCTCAAAGCACTATTCCTCACAATACATTGGAAAGCTGATGCAATTGTCACAAGTACATCATTACAGACAACATTACAGAGAAAGCCTTCGCAGGAATCAGTTGGAGGATGACCTCAGACAGTGCTGCAAGAAGGTGATCACCAAGAAATTTGCAACTGAATAAGCTTCTTGCCTGTTGTAATGACATCATGAGCAGCCCCCATCTCTACTGACATGATGAAATAATGAAAGAAAAGTCCTCACCTTTACATGTGCTGCACACTCAACACTTGCAAATTGTGCATTTGATGATATTGCTTCACTCATTGTCTCATTCCACTCATTATCACTTCTTCCTGTGATGTTCAGCAATGGTGAGCAGGTTATGTTCTTGCAAGCAGCTAGTTCTTGCCTTTTCAACAGTGTTTTCTTGTTATCTCTTCTTTTTCTCCCCCTTGGTTTTGCTCTTATTCTTTTCATGTTGCTGCTTCTGGTTTGGTGATCATGGAGCTTTGCGATGTAGAGCAGGAATTGTAGTGGGAAGCTGGCTCTCTATGGTGTTCATGATGTATTGTTTTCATGTCACTGCTTTTGTTTTGGTGATCTTGAAGCTTTCTGATGATGAGCAAAAAAGTGTAGTGGTAAGCTTGCTCTCTGTGGTGTAGTGCGGTAACAACACCATGAGATAGCTTAAGCACATAGAGCAAAAGCGATTGCATTAGATTGTTGCTGAACATGATTTGGAATGAAATACAAAGGTAATCCTAATCTTCATGGGTCCCATCTTTTCATTTGAATGTCAGGTATGTTGGCTCTCTTTTTGCTTATTGACTGTTGTACATTAATCGTAACCAAGCATGTAAGTTTCACATACGATGACGAAGGGAGCACAACATGAGCACAGTGTCCTCTGCATAAATTAAGTCAAGGATGTTGGTGAGTAACCAAAGGTACCAACACATGCACCAAGTGTGGAATGAAAATACTAGTGAGCAGTCATTACATACTACCATGATAGATCAATCAGGATGCTTTAGTCAAGTCCCAAAGCTCATAAAGGAAAAGACAATGTAATGTTTAACAGTAATTTAAGAAGAATTTAGCAAATGTGGAGAATACCAAGAGATGTAACCAAATGTACTATAGATGAGGGAGTGCAACTAGTGACAATAGATTTTTCACTACCATACGTAGTAAAGTTTCTTCAATCTTTTTACTCTCTTTTTGGTCATCTGGATAGGAAAAAGATCTGTAAAATTGTTAGAAAGATTTGTTGCAAAAGTCCAATTGTCTTCTCATGTTGTCCATATCTTGCAAGCCTTACATTGAAAGATTTTTTTCCAAAAGTCCAATTGTCTTCTCACGTTGTCCATATCTTGCAAGCCTACATTGAAAGCTTTTTTCCAAAGTCCAATTGTCTTCTCATGTTGTCCATATCTTGCAAGACTTACATTGCATTCGCAAATGTTTGGTCATATTGTTCCTAGTGCTTTTGTTGCCACCTCTCCTTCCACCCATGGGGGATTGCATTTGTTGTTGAGCTAAGAGTGCTTGCCATGTCTCCTTATGTTTGAAAATTGTGTATTGCACATCCACCTAGGACTGAATATGAGTCCAACTGATCAGCCCTGGAGTCATCATACCATGGTCTACCGTATTAGAAGGAAAAACTTGAAAATGTAATGTGAGTTGAGAACAATGTATTGACTTCTTTGTTAATAGAATAATCGCAAGAGCAATCACTTTCATGGACTTTCTCTAACCAATAATTCCACCACTTTCAAGGATTTGAGAAAAATTATATACAAAAGTTTTATCTGGCCTACCATGAACCTTGGGATTGGGTGAAAAACATACAAACTTTTAGGGTATCCTTCCTTTGTGCATGGACTATGCTCATGGAAAGGGCATAAAAGAAGCCATGATTTCTCAACAATGGTTTATCGTCAACATTATCAATATCCACATGAGGGATCCATTTAGATAGACCAAGTCGAAGCGAGTGAAATCAATGTGATTGGAAGGTTGGTGAGGCAAATTCACATATAAGAGTGAATGCTAATGTCTCCTCCTTCACAATATTTGTTTAGGGTTTAGTCTTTAGTTATGCACTACAGTACGTACTACACTTTTCCTTCACATTCATCACATTTAGAATTTATGAGATTCTCGTAGATCCAATTGTTGCTTGCAATCTAAGAAGCTCAGTTAGTTTTGTTTTTCTTTACAAGATCTATACATTCAATTTCATAAATATGATGGTTGCCTAGACCCGAATGGACAACATGCACTATCAGACTTTGAACATTGTCAAATAGTGAAACATAAAATCAAGAAAAATTCCTTACCCAACAACAAATCTGCTGTGGTTTGTTGAAGATATCCTCCTTCAAAGACCAGGTTCCAATGACCCTAATTAAGATGTGTCTATTGAGATTGTCCACAATTCTCTTGAAATCACATCCACACGAGACATCAACACACTAAATACAACAAACAAATGGCAATAAGACCCTCAACTACATGACTCTTCAATTACAGGGTGCCTTTTGGGTTCTCATTGGTTGGCTTGAAATGGTAGCCCAAGCAACCCATCCCTTCTTTCTTTTCTTCTTCTCTCTTCATTCAATTACCCACTTAAAAAAACACCATGTCAAACCTATAACTTAATTTTGATTCTCCACACCTAGTACATCATCTAATAGTAAAAATTTCACACCCCCTACTACTAAGAATCATCATCCTTGCATGTTTAACTTTAGTTTTCTCTTTCAACTTTCTTAATAAATGAAATGGAGAGGATTTAGAGTCCAAGCAAGAGCTAGGTTGAGTTGCGTTTTTTTCTTGAGCTATATTTTGATAGTTACAAATATAAGCAAATCATAAGCAATCTAGCTTACTTACTTATTACTCCAAGTCAAGCATTTTGTTTGTTTGCACCTCCTCATACCAGTCGTTCTTTTGGTATAGTTCCCTACTACTACTCCATTGAGGAATTGTTGAAAGGGGAGGGGGAGAGCGGGGGTGGAAATCATACCACACATCTTTGGGTTGCCTTTACCATACATTCATTTTTGAAGAAGAAGATGGAGAAATTCCCATACACAGTCTGCATCTTTGTTATTGTGGCAGTGTGCATGTATTGTCGCTCAAAGTGTCCATCAAAGTGTCCATAGTGTGTGAAGAAAATTGAATCAACAAAAAAAACATTGTGTATGTTGATCCAACAAGGGGGAGAATTGATACACTCATTGCCAAATGGAGGAATAGAAGAATCATTTCTAGGAACATTATTGGCATCTCTAGGTGAGAAATGGCACTAGTTCTCATGTGCTTAGCACACACTTGCCAGGTGAGTTGGAGTGTGACCCCTTTTGTCGGTGGCCAAAGTTGCAAAGCCATGGCAATGGCACATGGCAATTCATATGATGAGCCATTATTGAACATGATCCTCACTCTCAAGCCATTGGAATGCCCATCTTTGCCTCCTCTAATGCTCCATTGCCATGCTTTGAGGCAATCCAAATTTTTGGACATTCAAGCAAGTGAGTGATTAGATGACAAACTACGCTTTGTACATTCAATTGCATAATGGATGTCTCCACACTACTAGGTTTACATTAGCCCAGCAGCCCTTTGTATAATAGATATTTATGGGTAAGTGATTCATTGATGATATAAATCCAGAGATGTTTGTGATGTACATATGATGCATATGCTGGCTTCAAAGTCTGAATTTGTCATCCTTCTTAGTGCCCGACAGCAAACATGTAATATACCACATATTAGTCATAGCCAATGTTTGTGAGTTCTCTCTTTTTTTATCAGCTTGAAACACTGGTTCTTTGCCAGTTCATTCAGAAACTAGGAACCAGAGGTTATAAGAAGATCAAAGAACTACCCAACAGTGTCATAACCATTGGAGAGCCTGTCTATGTTCTTTGGAATCTTGTTATTAGTTTCCAAGATTTTAGGGGTTTCAGTCCAAGAAAGAGGGTGAAGGACATCACCAAAATAAAAAGAGAGAAGTTGTTGGAATGTGAAAAACTTGAGAAGCTAGCGCGGAACAATTGAGTTCCTTCACACAATTATTTTGATTGATTTTCAGTACTTGGGTCTGCATGCTTCTTTGATTCTGAAAGAACCCAAAAGGTCAAGGAAAATTTCAGAGCACATAGGCTTGGAGAATGTGTACAAACTACAAAACCAAATTCAAAAGAACCAATTTTCAATTCACCCTGATCACCTCCCAAAATTGTCCAATCTTCATGAGCAAAAAGCCTCGTAGGTACGTAAATTTGCACTCTTCAGAAGTTCTTTACATGTTCCTCTTGGAAGCTTAGACTGTTGACAAAGCATAGCAATATAATGCAGCCACAACTAGTCTGCAATTGCAGACCCAGTGAATGCAATTAAGGTTCTGGAAGATGCACCGTTTTGAGCATGGAATTCAATAGCAATGCAGAGTATTTAAAAGCCTTCCCTCCAAGTCTCAATAGGAGGGTAATAGAACAGAACTCAACAACACCACCTGAAATTATCACTCAGGTACCTCATCATCCCAGTGACATAATTTTTCATGAGGCCAATTTCAATACAATCAAATTCTCAAATTGTCTGAACGAAATTTCCAATCTTTCTACTCACAGAGTTTTATTATATGCAAATGATTAAAAAACAATATTCTATGAGATGCATGGTCTGAGCATTTGATTATGGTTTGAAGATTGAATTTGAAGAGCTGCATTAGAACAGTGTTCTGATTCAGTTCAATGCCCTAATTTACCAATTTGATACTGCATGTCTCCTTGCACACATGTTTTGAACCATGTGTGGGTTTTGGTGGGGGGTTGTGATGGAAAGACTATTGTCCAGTCAATTGGTCAGAATTCACGAAAGTCTGCAGATGATCAAAGTGCTTCACCACATTCTTATGTGACTAGGGTAGAAGAAATACTCCCCAAAGACATGATTGCCAAAATTGCAGCACCACTGGGTGATACCAGTCCTATGCTATGGAGTCAAATCTGTATGGACATTCCTGAAATTGATGAAGCTCCTGTGGCACAGGTTCCATACCAGATTCCTGTTTGAAAAAATCAAGAAAATTTAACTTTGTGATAGGAGAAGAGGTCTAACCAAACCAAAATGGATTGATCGGATGAGAACATACCTCATACAAATTACTACAAAATCATAGCTAATTTGGATAAGAAAACCGTGAGTTTACAGTTTGCTAAGAGTTATGATGAACACATCAGGAGGAGGAAGCCTTCACACTTGTCAACACCCATGAGAAAGTGCAAATTTCTCCTCATCATCATCATGAGCTTGCAGCTTGCAACCCCAAATTTTTGGTCAACAACATTGAAGAAACATTGGACATCCAAGAGTCAATCCCTGAAGTTGTTGTTGTGGCTGATATCATGGAAGAAACATTACCTAGCAGCGATGAAACATCACTGCAATCTAGAACAGTTGAACATATGATGAACGTTGAGCTATGGAGCCAAGCATGTATGGAAATTCCTGCAATTCCCAACACTGATCAGGTACTGTGAGACTGACAATGGGGAGATCATCTCAAATATACTTGTCCATTGTTTTTTAGTTGCAAAATGGTGTCAAGGAATTTCAACCTTTTTAAGCATTGTTTTGGAGACTTTGGAGAAAAATCCCAGTTTAGTTGAAGGGCAGGTTATTTTCAGTAATGAGACTTTTTGGAGTTGGTGTGTGAGAGCCCTATGGCAGGGATGTCTTCCATGGAAGATCCCTGGAAGCAGGGGATTTTGTTTCTGCAATCTGCACTTTTCAAACATGGTTGTTACACTGGGTAAGGCACCTTCTATCAGGGGATTATGCTGTGGACCTCAGGCTCCACCCTTGGGTCCCACAGCATGATCTCCTGATAGAAGGTGCCTTACCCTATGCGTAAACGATCATCACCTGCATTTGCCATTGGGATTGAACTCAAGCAAAAGTTGAGCTTCAATATGATTAGGCAATTGTAGGCACATACTTCAGTGGTACAATGTGATCCTCCTACTCATGTACTTCATGATTGCAAAATTTCATCAATTATTTTGTGCTTGGTGCTGATGATCACGACTTGGCGAAGTTGTGCAGGTAGCAGCAGTAGAAGAAACAATTGTCAATACACACACAAATGATGTCATTGAAGGTGCTGTTATCGAGCATCAGGTTACTGACATGGAGGTCACTGAACTTGAGCTTGAAGTCATGTTATTTGAAAATGCAGAGCCTGGTCCAGTTTATGAGCTCACCAAGAACCTTGATGATGCACCTGCAAACCATAACCTTGAGCCAGGAATTATGCCACAAAGGTCTGAAGAGCCACCACCGAGGATGGATCAGGATGGTAGAGTTGAGGCACTTGGTGTCCTGCTTGCACATGGAGCTTCATAAAAGAAGCTGGATTTGCACTCAAACTTACGATCATCCTTGAATTTCTCTGCATGAGAAAAATGAAGTTTCCATTATTGTATGCGACATAAATTTTCTGAAGACTCTCTCGTGATTATCATTGTGGTTGTGACATTAGGCCCAATGTCTGTACTTAGGTACCAATTACAGCACATCCAGCCTAGGACTCAAAAGCCTTCAACCCATGTTCAGATCGTGTGCATCATTTGTCAAATTGAGATGGTTGCAGCACATTTAGCTACATTGGAAACAACCCATCAATGCTCCACACAAATTTGCATGAGAAATCCTTAGAAAGTTAATGGGTGCTGAAGATTGAAGCTCATTGTTTCAACTTTCGATGTTTACGCTGGAGTGATTTGTGGAGCACTATATTCGACAATTTCTAGGGGTAGTAACCCTAGTAGTCACCAATTTATACTTTTGATTCCTGCCAAAACAGTCAGCTCAAGATCTTTCAGTTTTGATGCCACTAGTTAAGAGGACATTCCCAATTTTACATGAATCACATGATATTTGACAAGCTGAATCAAATTTTTATTTTTACATAACATTTTCGATCTGAATTGGTGAAGAATCCTCTTTTCCTTAATATGGAATTATCATTGAGATTAGAATATAAGAGCATCTCCACCTCACATTGATAAAGAGCTATCATTGAGATTAGAACATGTGAGCATCTCGACCTCGCATTGATAAGGAGTTATAATTGAGATTAGAACATAAGAGCATCTCCACCTCAACATAGGAGCATCTCCATCTCGCACTGATAAATTATATTTTTATATTGAAATAGGTTAATGTTGTATCCTCTTTGTCCTCACCCACAACTATCAAAAAAAGTAATTTCAAACAAACAGCGAAAGACCGTTTAGACCTTTACATCTGAGCCAATAATTATCACTCACCAAATCTTTTTTTTATAAAAATGTTAAAATGATCATAACATTTTTGAGCCGTTTATACCCAAAAAAGAAAAAAGAAAACAAAGAATTTGCACTATCCTGCTGCAAGATTTAACAAGAAGGGGTCTCTGGGGATGTAGATGCTCTAAGAGCATCTCCAATGGTGGTGCTCAGTATGTCACTGTGGATAATAAAATTAAATGTCTAAGTTTAGCTTTTTATTTGGCAACCCCACCAATAAAACTCTAATTGGAACTGCATAGATGTGAGAACTACTAATAGCAAACCACCTGGACCAATCATTACGATTGACCAATCAGAAATACTGAGCTGCAGTTAGGTCCAATTTATTACACTCTTTTTTGGAGGTGCAGAACTGTGTTGCGCCTTTTACCAGCCATGGCAAGCTGCTCTAATTTGGTGCAGAAAAACCAATTTCCTGAGCTAAACCGGCACATTTTGACTTTTTCTCCATAAGTTTTACCGTCTGAAGTCACATACTGAGCACCGTTGGAGATGCTCTAAGGGCAGTTGAGGGGGCACTGTAGAACATGTAAAGAAATGTGCCATGATGTAAAAGCTAATTGGCATCATCCATCTCTTACTAACTGACAACGGCTCGTACGTGGATGAAAGCTTCAAAGGGGAAATGCGTTTGCCTGATCATTGCTCTTCTTCTTGTGGCAGACGAGCCGTACCTAGCACCAGGGATTTGATTTCCTCCGCTCTCGACGCATCTCGTGAGCAAGCAATTTATTATTACAATAATATTAGTCCTCAAGCTCTTGAGGCGGCTTCTATTGAGCATTCTTTGGAGCATTTCGGTGCAGGATATGTGGAGTTCTGTGGGATTCTTCCCTGGTTTTTGCTTTTAGGGTTGCGTAGGGTTTGCTCAGTCGCGTCTTCTCTCTCTCGTCGGTGGTACGAGGGTCTCACTTTCGATCTCAGAGATTTGATTTTTCTGTGCGGGTGGGTGTTTTGGTCGTGGAAGGTTTTTTTCAAATCTGGTGGTGATACAGGAAGATCGCAGGAGGGGATTATTTTCATGCTGCAGGGTTTTGCAGCATTTGACTTTGCCTTGAAAAGATGAAGATGGAAACGCTGTTGAGCCAGCCTTCGGGGTTGCCGGTATCGCAAGGGACGGGGATAGCATCTACTCCGGCAGCTCGCGTGTTAGTGTCACGCGGACAAGAAGCCATTCGAGGTGCACTAGCACAGAAACGGCCGTGGGGCGAAATGGTAGATCGGTCTTCATTCGCGAAACCTGAGTCCCTGGGCGAGGCGACGACGCGGATTCGGAAAAACCTGAGCCATTTCCGTATAAACTACGGCATTGTTATAGTGGCCGTTGTGGCATTGAGCTTGGTGTTGCATCCAGTGTCTCTTGTCGTGTTAGGGTTTGTGCTGGCCGGATGGACTTATCTCTACCTCGTTCGCACGGAGCCCTTGGTGGCGTTCGGGAGGACTTTTAGTGAGCGGGAGGTTTTCGTCATCATGAGTGTGTTCTCCATCGTGGTAGTGCTGATGACCAGTGTGGTATCAATTGTCATGTCTGCCTTGCTCATAGGAATGGCAATCACTGCGACGCATGGTGCCTTGCGTGTGCCTGATGATCTCTTCCTTGATGAGCAAGAGGCGTCTGGGGGTTTCTTGTCATTCCTAGGAGCTGGAGCCACCGGTGTGCCAGTGGTATCTCATGTGTAGGTAGGCGTTGCAAGATTCTCTTGTCTGCTAGATCCAGACTCTTTCAAGCTGTGCAGGCACACTTTCCTTGATGTGCCACACATACAAATGAACAGATCGTTCCTCTCCTCAAGCCTATCCATGTTGATTCCATCTTACAAACCACATGTGCAATACATAAGCTTGTCTCCTTGTTGCAGATAGGATAGTCAGAAGAGAGGAAAAGACACTAGTTAGGTGCAGAATCGAATCAAGGTCAATGCATGGCACTCATCTGCACAGGTGTTGGGAACCCCTTAGAAACAGGATCATCAATTCTATATATGCATTTGTCCAACCCACATTGAGAGATGGATGGAGTGGAGCACAAAGATTTGGAGGCATCGTCGACAATCCCTGTCTGACATTCTTTTGATCTGGTGGCATGGTCAATAATTCCTGTTAGACATTCTTTCTTTTTTTTTTTTCCAATTTGAAAGCCATGGTGGTGTAGCCATTGAGTGAAGATGTCCTTGCTCACTTATTATCCAATGTTGCAATGTATTGCTTTAACCACTTTGTTGCTACCCTCCCTTGTAAGCTGTCTCCAAAGCTCTTGTTTCTCATATTACTTGCAATAGTTTTCAGAGGTGTGCTGCTGCAGACCATGTATTATTAACCCTGCAGATGGCTTCAGTTGTACAAACAGTTCACTTCTATGATGCCCGTGACCTTCTCGTTTCAGACTACCCTGAACATGTCACCTAAGTAATGACAATCTGTTAGCTATTGGAAAGCTTCAGAATGTGGGTCTGTGAGGCATGAAAGCATTTCAGATCTGGGAGGTGGGTTGTACTTATGGTTTGATGGTTGTGAGTAATGTTGCATGTTGCTGCAGGTTGGTGATGTCAGAATTTCTTTGTTTTATGCTTCGTAACACATTGGTACTGTGTAGCAATTCTAATTTAGTGCCTTGGAATAATCCTTGGCGGTTTTGCTTTGTACTTTTGCCACATGATTTGATGCAAGAAAAGAATGCCTGACTCTTACCACCAGAGGCGTGCAGTTTTCTGGATTCTTTCTGGCCACCTGGAATTTCAGCTGGTTAGTTGCTAGCCAGTATAATAATGGCTGAGTCTTTCCCTTGCTTCCAGACTTGTAACAGAAACTTGGTATGCGTTAGTGGTGAAACTGGCCTATACTCACTATAGGGAGCTGATGAAGCCTGTGGGGAGGTTGTGATAGTGGAGAACTCACTATCATACATGTTTACTGTCAATGGTTCCTGAACAAAGTGAGGGTTTGGAACTTTTGTTCATACTGCACATTTTTATGCTTTTCTTCTCTTGTTATGTGTTGTTCTTTCTTCCCGGTAGTTGTGGCAGCTTGTCACTGCCATTCGTGATGAAGGTGATGGTCTGTCACTTTGTGAGCAACTCTCATGAGGTTATGACTGCACTTATTGTCGTATTACCTATAATTGTTGTTGTGGAGATTTCTCTGCAACTTCATCAAGCTTTCTTCCTAGTTCTGTAAGTTCTTACTGATCTATGAAGTGATGTTTGGCACTGTGATCCTGAAATATTTGGAGCATTTTTCTTAGCAAGTCTTCACTGGCAATTTATCCAAGTAAGAACTGTGCAACAACAAATGCTTCTTGACTTCAGAGATGGGATCCCTTTTGTCCTGCTTATATATGTTACTGAAGCCAGATTTGCCCGCCAAGTGCATTCTTTGCTTACAGGCTAGAGGGTTTGCCTCATTCAGAAAATTGAGACTTTTTGACAAATTGTATGCATACCATCTCACACTGTCATACATGCTTCATGGCTTTTTGGATTCCTTTCTATGTTCTAAGCATGAAGAAATTTGCCAATTAAATGCAAGAAAGCTCCCATTTATGCAAGCCCCTTGTCAAATGCTGTTCATTGATGTTGGAGGTTGTTGGTTGTAGTTATGACTTTGCACATGTTCTCCCTACCCATGGAGAAAATTAACTGCATTACTGGCATCAAGAATCGATGGGGAGATGAAATGGCTGAACACTCTATTGTGTTTGCAGTAGAATTCTTTGAATCAATATTTCCAGGCTTATTTCTTATTCCTTTGTTTGTTGGTCTATGTTCAGAAAGCAAGTCATAGTGTCTTATCAGATTGGCAGCCACGATACAATAGGATGTAGCTTTCAGTAATGTACATGCATATAAATTTGCCAAAGTGCACATTATTGATTTCTGTTTTATTTATGTGTGCTCCTTAAAAACTTTGGAGAGTAGGGAAATAAGCAGACCTTGGCACTCCAGAGTTCTGGCAAGTTTTTGCAAATCTTCTTGCCACCTTCTCCCCATTGTCATTTCTGATCTCACAAAGAGTTGCATTCAGGCCCATGATGCTCAGAACTCAGAAGACATGTTTTTCAATAGATTCTGAATTCCATTTACTCAAAATCCACTTTTTACTGTCGACTCTGTCCTTGATTTGCAGGAATTAACTGGTGCTGCACTAGAGAAGGTGGAAAGCACATACATGCAGATAGATGAAGTCTTCATATATCTGATTTGATCTTCAATGTGATGATCAAGCTCCCTGTGATACTGAGCACACAATTTGTGGGAAGAGGGAACCCAGGGATGTGAGCAAACTGCAATCGGAGAAAAGGGAGATAGAATGCAGAATTTCACAGCTTTACTTCAAACAAAGGCAAGGATTACAGCAGCAGGAAAAAAGGCACCTGCCATTTGGACGTCTGAAGCTCTTCCTACTCCAGGGAAGGTACTGTAAGCAAAGGATCCCTGGAAAAACAGTGACATCCTAGGCAGGAAGAGAACAAGCCCTTCAAGCTGACAAGTACCCAAGGTCAGTCATGACCTGCAAGTCACAAGTGTGCACACCTGAGCAAAAACAGTCTCATGAGCTGACAGTAAGTAAAATGTTATAGTCTAAATTGGATTCAATCTGAGCTTGTTGGACCCTGCTAGATGCATACATGCAGCGGCTACAAATGTCATTGAGGAAGAAGGCGTGAGAAGGCAGAACAGATTGGCATTGTTTAGGGTTTAGGTTTTCAAGTGTGAGATCCTCTTTAAGATTTACAGAACAGATCCAGCTTCAATTCCGTTCGAGAAAACACAACCTCGTCACATTGTCTTGCTTGTTCCAAATTTACCCATTTCGTCATTAGTGTGCAGGAACAAAATGGCGGCGATCATGGGTTGTTACGATAGCCACCATCTTGCTACTCGCAATCCAGTGATGCAGGAAGATAAGGCAAGGAAAAAGAAAGCTCCAAAGCCCAGTGAGATTGCCACTTTCGCTTGATTACAGAAGGCTTTTGCATCCGAACAATCGTAAGAGCTAAGGATCGAGACGGTGCCTGTTTGTAGAAGCTGGGCCATTGCAACGCCTACAGAGCTCGCAGAGAAGAGAAGGTAGGCAAAGCCCTGTGTATCAATCAGCCAATCAGAGCACTTGTCAAGTGATCAGCTTGCATATATATCTAGAGAAAAGAAGTTTAGGGTTGCAAGACGAAGTTTGAGCACTCAGCTAGATCATCATCGGGCAAGAAAATTCAGAACTTCAGAATCTTTTTTTTTCTTGGAAAACTTTGCTCCATATTGAATCCGTTTCAAGTATAAACTTCGTGCATTACCTGATCGTGTCCAAAATCGAACCACACTTGGAAAGTTTCAGGAAGAACCAAACTGCCTCGAACAAAAGTCCATACAGCAAGCCAAGATTCCAGAAAAGAATACACGCAGATTATTCCGTTCACTGCCACAACATACCTGCAACGTAGATGGATTCAATGAAGCTCAGTAATCAGACATGCAGTGCAGCAAGAAATAGATCTAGATTTTGCTCAGAACCCCCGGAGATTAACACGAAGATCTGTGGACGACGAGGTGGAGATACAAACTGATCTATCCGATGCATGCATGCACGAGGGATCTCATTGCAGCCATCCTGAGTTGCTGCGATATTGCCAGACTCAGTACTAGACGTTCCTGCACCAGTTCTGAAGAATCGTCTGATATGCAGTGTTTGTTGTGGATCTTGAAGAGAGAAGAACTTCGACAAATCTACAGTGTTTGTTGTGGATCTTGAAGAGAGAAGAACTTCGATAAATCTACAGTGTTTGTTGTGGATCTTGAAGAGAGAAGAACTTCGACAAATCTACAGTGTTTGTTGTGGATCTTAAAGAGAGAAGAACTTCGACAAATTTACAGTGTTTGTTGTGGATCTTGAAGAGAAGAACTTCGACAAATCTGCAGTGTTTGATGTAGATCTTAGGAGAGAAGAACTTCGGCAAATCTGCAGTGTTCGTTGTGGATCTTGAAGTGAGAAGAACTTCGACAAATCTGCAGTGTTCGCTGTGGATCTTGAAGAGAGAAGTACTTCGACAATCTGCGCAGTGTTTTTTGTGTCTGGAAGAAGAAGAGAGAACCTCAACTGCACTGCATTGATCAAGCTCATATTGTGCGGGAAGTTGTGTACACTCACCGATATGGATCATAGTCGTACCAAGCGACTTTTGAGAGCGTCCCTCGCACGTCATGTTTGTTGGTCCCCATGACGACAACGGCTGCCAGTGAAAAGCAAAACGAGAGAGCTCGGAACAGGAGAAGGAGAAAGTTGCTGCGCCGTTGTCCGCTTACGTTTCTATTGCCGAATACATGCACATCCACCGCGGCGTGATGTGCAGTCAGTGCACTAGCCTCAGTTCCATATTTCGGAGGCGTACCAAGCTCCATCGCCGCACGTTGTCACCTCTCTATATGTTCAGATCTCTCTCTCCAATCGCCACGGGCGCCCTCGATGGTTCACAAAAGCTGCACAGGAGTACCACAGATAACCACCGCGATGTCCAACAGTCTCTGCACTGAACAAAATTTCCTGCACGTCCTGATCACGTTGCAAAGTCACCAGTAAACAACCAAATGCGAACTATCAAAGGCGACACAAGTCGGGAGGAAGATCATACTACCTTCTAAGCACGGGAAACAAGATCCTCGAAAAGATAATATATTACAAGAAGAACGGAACCAGGAATTGAGAAGTACAGTACCTACAAAAAAGCTCACGAGTTCACGAAGACGCCCGACATTTCTTTTGACAAAAAAGCTAGTCCACGCAGAGGAAAGCTACAATTACAGTTGCCAGAACCTCATATATACGGATCAACGTATCGGCCCAGCCGTGTCCGTTGCAAATAGAAAAAGCTCAAGGTCACTGGTATGCGCTGATGATGTACATGAAGGTCTGCGGCGAATCCAGCACCAAAAATGCACCAGTTTAGTTTGAATGCGGAGCTGGAAAGAATTACAGACCGACCTGCGGCAGCATCGATCCCGCACGACAAGAAGAATAGTAATACTGACGAGAGCGTCCTCGCGACGCTTCTTGGTCGCAGTCGAGGAGTGGTGCGTGCGCGGATGCAGCAAATCCTTACGCGAACGAACGGACGGACGAGCGAGCGAGCGCACGCGCGCGGGGTGATCGTCGTGTGGCGCGCGGGATTTTGATTAGGGTACAAGACGTGGCGGAGCTAGCGATGACGGTGGCGGCAGACACCATTCACACAGCGTTTTTTGGGGCGTCTTTTTGGGATCAACTTCCTAACCGTCGGTTATCAATCTATTGAATGCAAAGGCCATTATTATGTTTGGTGGGAATATTTCTCACAAGCAATTAAAATAATTTTTTCAATTCAAAACCTCATTCCATTTGAATGGATAGGATGCATTTTTAAAATTTAAAAAAAATTGATTTTCCAAAGTCAATTACAACTTGTATGTGTATAGGTACTTTTCATGAACTTGCTCTTGAGTTTTAGAACCTAAGATCTCTAAATTTTTAACTCAAAAAAAAAAAAAAAAATTTTAA
>Ga0209611_10008921_pt1 | contig 15416 bp, 12 predicted proteins | sample S1TSphgellanicum_3_FD_187693 | JGI IMG/M metagenome (GOLD analysis project Ga0209611, IMG submission 187693) | Host-associated microbial communities from peat moss isolated from Minnesota, USA - S1T2_Fc - Sphagnum magellanicum MG (SPAdes) (version 2) | ecosystem: Host-associated > Plants > Peat... | reverse complement strand
TCCCCTCCTCCTTTTTTATGCCAAGTGGTGAAATTTTGCCAAAAAGAAAAAACATTGCCCCTGCCCACTATGTTGGCTAAGCTACTAGGCAAGCTCATGTTAAGGTGAGCTTGGCAACACACCCAAAATAATGGCCAAGGGTTAGACCATTACATGAAATTAAGGTCTAAGGTGACAAATTTCACAATTTTATGAAAAATTCATGTTCAACAAAATAAAATAAAATGTCATTATTATGAATGTATGATAATCAGCAAGTTTTTTTTCTTTGAAATTTTTCCCAAATGAAAAAAATGAAAGCAAAAAATAAAATAAAATAAATATATATATTCCTTTTCTTTTTTTGAAAATAAAATAAAATTCAAGATTCTTTTTTGGGATTTTTTTTGGCCACATTTGGAACTTTTTAAAGCAATATTTAAACTATTTTTAAAATTATTTAAACATGTTTTAAAAACATGTTGCCATTTACTATTAAATATTTTTTGGGATGCTAGCCAATGCTACAAAATCTCAAATTTGAAAACAATAATCATTGATGATAATCATCAAAAGATTATGTCATATATTGTTGTAAAAAAAATAGACATAATCTACAACCCCAAACTTTAATGTGGTTAATATGATTGAAACTAATTAAAGATTTTTTCCAAAACAATTTGCTTTAAATCATAAACATGACACCAAGGATCAAGTTGTTAGGAGTGGATTTTTATCTCAAATTTTTCATGTAGACAAAATTGTTGTTTTGAAGAGAAAATGTACTTAATTAAATAAAAATTTCTTACGAAACTGGAAGGATATTTTTATAATTTTGGCTACCTACAAAAACCTATTATAATAATATAATAATTCACATTTTTTCCTATCAACATATGGTAGATTTGGGCCATTTGTTCATGAAAAATCTTTAATATAGTTTGAAATCATATTTGTTAGGTCAAATAACAAAATTTCACCCCCAAAAACAAATCAATGTTTTTTAACATTGATTTAATGTGAAATAAAATTCAAAAGATAACAAGGTTTTTCAGCATTTTCCCACCATGAGTGACAATATTTCATTGTATCACAACATTGTAACCAAAAAGAAAGGGGTATGAAAAATGTCTCTTCATCATAAATCTAGATTTTGTACCTTCGACTTATGCAATACATATTCTGCCATTCAGGTACTATTACAATACATCGGTGCTACTGTTCCAATAGAGCATACATCTCTATACCACAAATGAGATTCCAGGCTCCACATACCTATCAGTCCCTTCTGGAATCTCTATGTAGTATCCATTTAACTACTACCAAGAATAGTTCCTGGCATATTAGTACATGAATTAGTGGGATCTGGCTTGAGGTCAGAGCCTTCTGTGTTCATTTGGTTCATTATGAGTTACTAATGCATCCCTCTACACTATGATATAATGTAGGAAGATGCTTGTCTTAATTCTGCAAACATGATGACTTCTGGATCTGAATTAAAGATAAGCAACATATGCCACCTTGACTTGCAACAACTTGGGACAAATTGAGTTTTGTTCACAGTATGGATCTAAAGATATTTTTGTAATTTCTCCCATTCTATATCCACATTCTATCCAACCCAAGGATACCCTTTCAGGTTTTTGGCTTTAACTCATCACATGTGCATTACCAAGGTCCCATACAAATGCAATCCCCCTACATGCTCCAAAATCTACAGCTTAGACCTCCTTTGTGCATGATCAGCCCTCAAGCATCGATCCTTTATAAAGTCTACTACTAGTAAGAACATAACACCTGCCATGATGTAGTTACTGGTGCAGTGGAAATCAAACAGTAACTACTTACTTCAACAAGCTCTTGATTCTGTATAATCTATAATAGATGTAATACCAAAAACTATAGACTTGTCTTCTTCGCTTTCGAACTCTCCTTCTTATCCCTATCCAATTGCATCTCCTTCTTCTCTCCCTTACATGCTTGAAGCGCCCTTGGCCACCCATTTTTCTGTTCCCAACCTGTTTCACATAACACACAAACAACAAAGTTTCCTACTCATAGCCACAAACAAACAATAACATTATAAGCCATGCCGCCTACATGAAGAAAGTTGACGACGCTCAAAACAAAACCTAAACCCTAAAATGAACTAAAGTTCACACTATGGAAATCCAAGTGACTTCCTGTCCAATCACAACATGTTAATGAAGCAAGTGCAATAAGTAAAAACACATATGGTCATATTAACCATTTAATTGACAAGTTGTACAAGCTTTTAACAAGTTATTGTGTTATGTGTTATGCATTTTCAAGCCCATAGGAATATGCTTATGGATTATGATTCAAGAATTGTTTCAATTGCAAAAACCATCTTTGAATATTAATGATTTTGGTTTACTTATTTCAAAATTAAAAGGAAAAGGAAATAGATTTCACTTGTTTGACTCCATTCGATTGGAATTCTCAACTTGTATATGGGTTTTATACGATCGTATGTGTTCAATTCAATAAATTATGCTTTTCTGACATCAAGAATAAATAATCCATTACAATCTATTTTTACCCTTAGATGATGGCAAATTATGAAGGTTTTGTTACAATAGTTAGGCGTGATTAATAGGAATTTACACTGATCAATTTTGAATATTGATCCATATTTCAGCTTAATCATTTGTTTTTTTAATGCATGTTGAACAAATTTTCTTTTTGCAAAGGATGCATGATTATCAAAAAATTGGAAAATTGTGTTGATTAAAGAAACAAGGGGGCCAAGGTAAAAATTCACCAAAGAAACAAGCATAAAAATTGATATGTTTGATTTGGGAAATAATGCAAACTATGCAAGGCTAATAATACAAATCTAACCAAAGCATGTAGTTGCGCCCTCTCAAAATATGAATGCATCGTTTGGTGAATTGATCATCCATGCATAGGTCTTGGTTGACAAGATGATTGCCACCTATGAATGTGATGATGATAATGAAGGTGATGAAAACTAAATCTTGTCTTATTCGAATCCAAAGGTGACATGTTTTCCTAATTGGCAAGTATTTTCTATTTCTTTCCATTTGGCATTAGCAAGTCATTCCAATTTGAGAACATTTGTTACCCTTGTAATGTTTAATTTCAACACCAAGGATTAAGGTACATATTTTAATTATGTTATATTTATCAATCACATGGTAGGTCTAGGTGGCAAATTATTTCTTATTTCTTGATGACATGGCATGTTAACGTGGCATATTATGTTTTGTTTTTTGACAAGCATGTTTGGGGTAAGTTGAATAGAAAGATAATGTGGTGGTGAATTGAACTTGGGTTGTAAAAGTGTCATTAGCATTGATAGTTCAATCTTGGAGGTGGCAATCACCATGAACATGACCTTAATGATGATCAACTAAGATTTGACATATTCAACTTTTGAAAGTGATTAGTTTTTTATAATAACAAGGCTAGTTTATTTGTTCTTGCATCAATTTGTTATAAAAGGTTAATACTTGTCATGTATATTGTTTCTAATGTGGGATACATTGAGGTGCAAGTATGACAATCTCTAAGATTTTGGAGTTTAACATGCATGTGCAAGTGAGCCAAAATTGTTGCATGTTCAATGTCTAAATATGGGCTTTTAAATCAAACTATAAATTGAATTTTTTTATGGGAAACTCCATAATGAAGAAAAGTTAAAATATTCATTTGTTAATGAATACATGATAATAAACATAATCTTTCTTTCAAGTTCTTATTCAACATATTTTTTGTTGTTTGAACATGTGCAACAATAGGTTTTTTAGTTAAAAGTTGGCCTATCTATTGAGTATATCAAAAACAAGATCGAAAAAACAACTTTGCATGAAAGAAGAGAACCAAACTCTTACATTGTTGAATATGTAATAATCAGAATACAAAGATCTTAAAAAAGGAGCCAAAAGACATGAGAAGGGAAAAGCCATGACATTCCATCAATGTATGAATGTAGTGGATGAATGTATAAACTATCTAATATAAAATCCTAACACCCCACCCCCCCTTATTAGATAGTTCCTAAACCCATTAAATGTACACAATATAAATGTTGACCTTTAAACAAACTTTTGGTGACCTTATGTATCTAGTCATGTCAGAGGTTGGACAAAATATCTTCTTGATTGTGTTGGCTTGCACTTGTTCATGAATGAAATGGACTTGAATGTCGATGTGTTTACTCCATTCATGAAACTTAGGACTTCCAATTAGCTGAATAACACTTTGATTATCAAAAATATAATGGCAATGATAATTTGTGGGCAATACAAGGAATCAAATAATTGGCCTAACCAAATTGTTTCAATAGATGCACAAGAAAATGTCATATATTCACTTTCAGTGGAGGATAGGGTGATGGAATGTTGTTTATGACTAACCCCATTGACAACATAAAGACCCAACAAAAAATAATAGTTAAATGTGGATCGTTGAATATCCAAGCTACCAAGCTACCAACTTAATCTAATTTTGAAAACCTTATAAAATGAAATCATATTGGGAACAAATATAAATCAAACCAAGTGTGAAAATGTTTTTAAGGTACTATAAAATCTATTTAATAGCAATCCAATGTATTTGTCTTAAATGAACTATGTATTGGGCAATTGTACTTGTGGAATAAGATATGTCAAGTAGAGTGTATATGGGGGTGTAAACGAAATAACAAGAGCCCACCTGCTTGCTTTTGGGATTGTGTTTGGAAGAATATTTTTTAGAATATTTTTTTTAAAATCTTCAAAAAAATCTTCAAAAAAATCTTCAAAAAAATCTTCAAAAAAATCTTCAAATTTTTTCATAATTTTTTTTATGTTATCATGTCAAGGTTTATGTAAAATATTTCAAAATATATGTAATTTTCAAAAGTTTTGAAGTTTATTTGTAAGTCCTTTTAGTGCTAAAAAACACACGTTACAATGTTTAATGAGTGTTTTTGAGAGTTTATTCATTGGATATTTTTCAAATTAATTCACATGTTCCAATCATATATTATGAACTTTACTATATTAAAAAATCTTATACTTTCAACACCAAATTAAATTACCATTTTTAAACATGAAAAACTAAACAAACACTGGTTACACTTGTTGTGGCTCATGTTTGTGTGATTGCACCCATGGAAAGGTACACGAAGGGCTCAACAAGGGCTTTGTAACTAAAATGTTGCATTTTTATTTTTCTTATGAAGTTGTCAAATAATCTACTTTGTTTAATTTAATATTAAATCCCAATGGAATGGAAATTGGGTGACAAGATTCCATTTTAAATTTGAGGAGGATGGATTAGACATATCTTTGTTAAAAAAATTGAATAAAACCTTGAGCACAATCATAAATCACTTCAAAGCCAAAAATGGTATTATGGGTGACAAGCCCCACATTAGTCATGTCAAATTTTGAACTCAAAACATTTATGTTTTTTAAAACTAAACCTAGGGGGCATCATTAATTATCAGAAGTATTTCATCAAATAAATGCAATAATGATGAAATTGTCACCTTTTTATGTATGTAAACATTAGTATCAACAACATTTGGAATAAATCCAATGGATGAAAAATAAAATCCAAGTGTTGGTACTAAATACAAGATGATTGTTTTAATCCACATAAGGATTTATTGAGTTTGCATACAAAATTAGAATTACTAGCACTTGTAGCCCTTGAAGTAACTCCATAAATTTTTTTAAAAAATTCCCCATTTAAGAAAGTAGTTTGGACATCCATTTGATGAATATCAAGGTTGAAATGTGTCGTATAAGCAAGGAGGACCCGCATTGAAAATGTTTTGAGAACAAGGGAATATGTGTCATCATAATCAACCCTTGCTTGTTGAGAAAAACCTTCAATTACTAGGAAAGTTTTTCAATTTAGGATTGCAATATTATTGCCATATTTTGTCTTGAAAACCCATTTACAACTAATTAAAATTAAAGTTGGATGGTAAAGGCATAAGTGTGCAAGTATTATTCTTCATTAAAGAATTAAATTCCTTTTCAATAGCAAGTTTCCATTCTGTGGATGTGGGACAATTTAAAGCCTAGTTATAAATGATGGGGATCATCTAGATAAAAAAATTAAAAAATTATAATGTTGACACTAACGTTTAATGTCTTCCAAATTGGTTTGGTTTTCCTTACATGTTTTTTGGGAATGGAAGGTCATTGTAAACTTAGCATTTCATGATTTAGTAATGGAAATCGTGCAAAATTCATTCAATCATAATTCATATGTTTCATGCATTAATATTGTGTATTGAAAACACATTTGGAGCATGGATTTATTAGAAGAAGCGAAATCCGTGTGACATTTGTTCATTCATAGGTTCGTACTTCATCCGTCAACACATTTATCCATGTGTCAAATGTGTTTTCAACGTATGATGTTTGTGCGTAAAATGTACAAACCTATGAATGAACAAACTTCACACAATTTTCATTATTAATTCTTCACATGCTAAATTTGTGATGGTTGTCTTTTAATTTGTTCAATAAGTCGAATTGGAGGTTTTTATTCGATAATATCATGGTAAAATAAAATTATGGCTAGGACTTGAGGGAGGACTAGAAGAGCTCCCCTCTTCAAAATCTTTTAAAACATGGGATGGGACAATAGGAGAGGAATTTGAAGAAGGTGCCATATTATGAAATTGTGGGAGTAATTGAATGGGGGGAATAAATGGATGTGGGGGCAGTTCATTTAGGGGTGGAAAAATTAATGGCAATATTGGAGGTGGAGGTGGGAGTACTTGGATGATGGAAGGGGATTTATGAAAGGATTAATGATTAGAGGCATCTAAGGTACTAATGATTGTATAGGCTAGGCATGGGGATTAGGAGATTGCTTGAAAAATGTTAGTGTTAATGAATGTTCAACATTGGAAGGGTAAATGTGATACTTCAAGATGAATCAATAAAATACCATTCTGTTAATACTTCATGTACCACAATTAAAATGTATTTTTTTCTCTATTAAACAATTGACATTGGTTGAAGGAGAATTTTGATTACACAGTACTCAAACATATCTATATAATATAAAATATGAATTGATTGCAACTTGCACCTTTCAAAATGACTTATACACCCTCGGTTGATCACAATGTTTCACTAAAGATAATGCAAATCAAAAGGCAATGGCCATTTCATTTGACAACACCATATTTATTTGGCATAGACGTTTGGTCACATAAGTCTCAAAAGACTACAAGATTTGGTTAACCACCACATGGCGAAGGGTAATCATTTGAATTTTATTTTTTTTGTGAATCATATATTTTTGGGAAACAAACAAAGTTGTCATTCCCAAAACAAGTTTAATTTCGAGCTAGTCAAATGTTTGTACATTTTGATATCAAAGGTCCTTTAGACCCCACATTTACTAGTTTCCAAATTTTTGTCACTTTTATTGATGACTTTAGTAGATATACAATGATATATCTAATTAAACACAAATCACAAACATTTAATAAATTCAAAGCATATAGGCCCAAGTTGAAAATTTTAAAGGTAGTAAGATTAATTTTTTTGCAAAGTGACAACAAGGGAGAATATTTTTAAATGATTTTACAAAATTTTGTGTGAATAATGGCATTCAACATTAATTCACAACCCCTTACACTCTTGAACAAAATGGGGTGTCTAAATAGAAGAATCAAACTTTGTTTGAAATGATTAAGTTTGATTCTTAACATATTCCACCATGCAAATTTGTCAAAAGCATATTGGGGTGAAGTTGTATTGGCAAAACTACATATCTTCAAAATCGACATCTAACAAAGGTAATGAATGGTCATACTCTATATGAAATTTAATACAAGTGGTCACCAAGTTTCTCACATCTTCAAACTACATCATATGTTCTTCGAATGCCTAAGATTTGAAGTAAATTGGATAATAAAATAATTGAATGTTGGTTTCTTGGAAATGTTGATGGAGTTAAAGGCTATAGGTTCTAAGCCAAATTAACACATCAAATAATTATCTCAAGGAATGTTGTTTTTTGAAAAGATGACTATAAACACAAAATACCCCATCAACCATTTTCAAACCCTTCCAATGTTGACCTTTCATTAACACCAACATTCTTCAAGCAATCACATAATCCCCATGCCCATTGAAATTTTTTGTCAACCAATGCCAATTTTAACATATAAAAGATTACATTTTAATTGTGGTACATGAAATACTTGCGGAATGGTCTTATGGAGCCATCTTGAAATATGACATTTACTTCTTCAATGCCTTTGACTTCATGGGTAGATCCATCAATTGTTTGAGCAAATTGCCTTTGTGGCAAATCCACATATGTGGCAAATGTGGTTCAAGTATGAGCCATATGTCGAATAACACTTAAATCATCAATCCAATCATCAATTGTGGAATTGGTTTAAGTTTGTAATGCTACTATGTAAAACATTTGTTTTTTTATTTGGGTTGTTACAACGAAACACCCCGGTTGTTTCCTCTACCTTCCATTTACGATAGTCCTTTAGAACATGGTTATCTTTACCATAATAAAAACATTTTTTGAGAAGTGGATTTGAATATTTTTTCCCATTGTAAAAAGAAGGTTCTTCAAAATGTATCCCCTCTTGAATAATTGGTAAGCTTGCCAAATTTTTGGTTTTGAAAATGTGAATTAAAAGGGGCTTGTTGATTGTTCGACCAAGACCTCTATTTGAATGCAAGGGCCAATGAACCAATTGTCATTGCTTCAACATTACTATCCAAACTTTTCAATAAAGTTTCTTCTTGTATTAAATAGGTGATCAATGTTTGTAAGGTGAAAGTTTGACCTCTTATGGAAATAAAAAAACTCCGGTAAGAAGGTGACATGTTTTGTATCAATTCAAACACTATGTCTTCCTCCTTCATTAGGTTTCCAACTATGGACAATTGTTTGAGAAGACTTCTAAAATTGTGCACATGCTTTGTCACATTTTCATTTTCCTTCATCTTCAACATTGTTAGCTATTTCATTAAATACATCTTTGTCACCGAATCATGTACTTCAAACAAACAAAAAAGTTTATCCCATGCTTCCTTAGATATGTTACAATCACTAATATGAGATACTTGGCTATTGTTTAAAGAATTTGCAACAATTGTTAATGCATGTGTATCATTTTTTTGAAATTCATTTTTACTCCTTGGTCTAGTGGGAGGTAAATGATGAACAGTGCCACTAGGAGTGGCAAGAAAAAAGACATATTTCCAATCCCTCATTAATTCTTAATAAATTTTCAGATTTTAAAACTAGTTTTATGTTATATTTCCAAACATGAAGATAAGTTCCATCAAGTTTTGTGATGTTACATAAATTAAAAACCTTGAATTGAGACATTGAATTAAGATGATTTTAAAAATTTATTATTCTTTAAGATTAAAATATTTTTATGTCATGTTATCAAACTTTATGCTAAGATCCCATTTTCTTATATCATATTTCCTTTCCTTAGTTTTGTTTTGTGATTTGAAAAAATTCTTATAACATAAATAATTCCATGATTTTGTGGATAACTTGTGGTAATAATATACAAGACCTGCAAGACATATTCTATGTGCGTATTGATTGAAGGTGTAAATCAATTTCTCTTTAAAAGATGGATGTACAAAAGCCATTGACTTATTTATTTATTTAAATTCCAATTAAAACTTGAATTCTCTTGATGTTACAAGAAATTTATTTGGTATTTGCTTTAATACCATGTTGAGTACAACAAAAACAAGATCAAGAAAACAACTTTGAGTGAAAGAGGAAAACCAAACTCTTACATTGTTGAATCTATAATAATTTAAGTATAAGGATCCTAAAGAAAGAACCAAGAGACATGAGAAGGGAAAAACCATAGTGTTGCATCAATGTATGAATGTACTAAATGAATGTATAAACTATTTAATATAAAATCCTAACATTATCAACTTGGGCAAAAATGAACTTAATGTTCGACATTACTAGCTTTAAAAATAGACATGGGTCTTTTTTATGTTGAAATTACAGTCACATATATATAACTAGTTCCTAATGGTCCAATAACATGTCTTATTTGATTAAGCTCATGGTCATCTTGACCAAGGTGTCATTTTTGTGCTCCAACTTTATTAGATGTCCAATTTGACAAGATAGTCAAATGAATCACTTTAATCAAGTTGATGAGTCAGCACTTACGTTTGTCAATCCATGCACAAGGCCTATAGTCAAAAAAAAATAATTTTCTAATTAAAAAAAAACCAATTAACATGAACCTCTTAAAAAACCATGATTTGTTGTAGTGTAAAAGAAGTTTCATTAAATATTTGGCATTAAATTGCCAAACCTACTACACTATTATAATAATGTGTAACATTGAATGAATTGCATTGTGGCATCAAAACTAAAAGGAATATATTTTAATGGTTTGAATGATGAAGGGTATATTAGAATGCAATTCTAAAACCTTTTACACTACTTGGGCTCCACATTGTTATGCATGACCAATGATAATCAATTGATTAATTGATGAAAAAAATGAATTGATTTTGACGAAATTAAGTTCCATTTGAATGAAAATATTGAATGACATTACATGCAACTTTAATCGAAATGAATAAAATTATGATTCAATTCTAATTCAATTCAATAATTAGATTAAGATTTAATTCAATTCAAATTCAATTGAAGAGAAATGATATGCAAATTGGTGAAGAATGTAGTTAAAATTTATTTAAGAATATGGTGTTGGAGAAAAAAATCTAAAATACACATTCAAAAAACACCTTTCCATGCCTCTATACTTGGGAATGGGTTAAACAAATTCCAACTAGGAACTATCCAAATGACGACTATAACTATAATTTACGACTTATGGAACCTAAAGTTGTTTTATCTAAACTAACTTCAATGAATCATTATCATTAGAATTACTTTATTAAAGGAAATTGACACATGTTGCAAACCCTTACCATCAACTTGTGACATTTTTGGAACAATTTATAAACTAAATTATGACATTGAAATGTGTAAAATAATTTCTAAAATTGAAAGGTAGACATGTTTGTGGATGTTGAAGGGTTATGTAAATAGTTCAAACAACTGAATGCAAATTGAAAATGATTTGTCATGTTCCCAATAACAAATATTTTTCTTCAAAGGAAATGAAAGTGTATTCCCATTTTGAATGTGTTTTTAGCACCATAATGCATGTAATATTTATGAAGAAATATATAGAAGATGTTGGTTTTGGGGTGTGGGTTTTGGTGTATAACTAGCATATTTTTATTTCAAATTAAAAGTTAATATTTTCATGGACATATATGTTCATGTAAAATTACTTGAAAATATTTAGAAATTTTTATCCCTTGATTTAATTTCATAAGCATACTTGTCCTATTTTGATTACTTAAATAAAATGAAACACTAAGATAAAATTTTCAAAATATGTTTTAATCATTTTGATTATAATCAATTTTTTTTGTGGTGTCAAGTTTCATGTATTTAAAAAATAAATTATCATATTTCTACCAAGCATAGCCTCCAACAAGTATCCACAATATAGAAGGATTAAAAATATTGTAAGATCTATTATCTAGATAAATCTAACTAAATCGTGTTGTTAATGATCACTAATGTGGCAACATCATAAAACTATGGGGGAAAAAACCATTGCCATAAATAAAATGTTGAAACATGATAAAAGTATTCAAAATATAATTTTTCATTTTGGTAATCTAAATTTTAAAAATCTCATTTCGATAGTGTTCGTGAAACATATGATAAAGAACAAATGATTTTATAGGTGTTTAATTGATTTTTGTCAAAAATTTCAAAATTGTGGTTATATCAAAGCTAGTTCTATGATTTTTTGACCACCATAATTATTGGCATGATTTTTTTTCAATTTTGTGAGGTAGGTGGCTTAGTGATTATCCATAAAAAGATTTAGTCAAATTTGGTTATATGTTAAAAAGGAAAGTAAGGGAACCGAACATATATTGGGGACATGTTGGAATGAATGTTGTGCCATTATATGGTTTAGGATTTCACCAAACATGGTTTTTTTAGCCCATGGGCTAACAAACTTTGCACCCACCTTTTATTTTTAAAATAGTTCTTAATTCCAAAAATAATTTTGTAAAATTCAACTAATCATATTTTTTGGGACCACGAGGTAACAAAACTTTGCGCCCACCTACAAAAAAAATTTATTAAAATTTTTGGAGAAAAAATGTCTTAAAAAATTCAGCCAATGACACCTTTTTTGGCCCAAGGGCTAATGAACTTTGTGTCCACCTTCAAAATCATGACAAAAAGTTTGTAAGACTAGTCGTGATTGTTTGGGCTCATCATTTAACAAATTTCCAACCCAAATTATATATATATATATATATATCTAACCAACTTGTTGGCAAGCCCACTTCAAAATATACTTTGTGTAAATGTAACAAGTTTATGTGTGTAAATGTAAATGATTTTATGCTTACATGGGATTTACATGTCGTATATATGACTATTAACATTCACATAAACGACATTGGTTGGAACCTATTTTTTGAATTTGATGATTTAAAAAATTATTTTAGATTATTATTTCCAAAGAAAAACCTTTTGCATGGATTGCACATGTTTTTTTGGGTTAACAAGATGCAAAATTTTCCCATTAAAAAACATTGGTTTGAACCCTTTGAACCACATAATAATTATGGGGGGTTGTTCCTACTTAGGGTAATTGACTAACATTAGTTTAAAAACATTAATGTTATTAAATATTAAAAATTGCACCAAACCCTTGCCAAGTATTAGGGTGATTTTACGGTTCATCACCATGATTATAAAGAAATCAAATACCCAATTTTCATATGCAACCACAACTATTAAAAAAGTTGAAAAAAACAAATAACCATTAAAAAAATTGCCTTAATTTCATGAAACTTGTTGCTTCTTTGAAGGTGAGTTTTGAAATAATTGGAGCAAAATAATTATTTCCATTTTTATTTTTTGCAAACTTGAGATTGATAAATTTTTTACTTTGAGATATTTAAATAACCAAAACCATTGGTTATTACGAAATTCAAATATTCGCCCAATGCTAGACCAAACACATAATAAGGTCAAAATGAATAAGTAAACCAAACATGTTTTTCTACCTTAAGTGTTGTTGTAGGAAATAAAGGTGCATAGACATACACCATAGCCACATTGTTGCAAGTTTTTTGTATGTTAGTGCTAATGAAATTACTACAATAGACAACACATCTTGGATATTCATTCATTTGTATGTTGTTCAAGGTTGGAAACAAATTTCATTACTGGTTTGTGTGGAGAAGGTTGGCATGCAAGGGATAGCAAAGAACATTTTTCATTTGATGTTAATTGCCACGGTCACTTTTGGTGGATTAAGTGTCAAAGACTTGGGTGAAAAACTCATATCCATGGGTTGTGATAGTAATAGTGTAAACACACTATTACCATCACAACCCATGGTTGTTCATTTCAAGGGTTTTTACATTTAGGTTTGAAAATGCCTTGAAAGTTTATAGCTTCATGTAAGAGTTTGGTGTGCTTGACATGGAGTGCAATCGTAAGAGGTTTGTGGAATTGGAATGTGGAGTAGGGTTTGAGGTTTCTACTTGGGGCTTTTGGTCTTCTTTGTGGAATGTGAATGCTTCAAAATTTGAAGTTGGTTGTTGCATTGTTGGAGCTAGATGTTAGATTGTGATTTTTATTTTTTGGCTTGATTCCACTTTGAATAGTTTGCTTGATGTGAATGAGGATTGGGGTGTGTTGTGGGTATAGGCACACTACTATTGCACATGGGCAAAGCCTCTTTTGACAATGGGGTTCAACTCCTCTAACAATGTTTGCAATGTGTTTTTGTAATGTGTTTTTGTAATATGTTTTTGCAATTGGGCACTTGGGGTTTTTTGTGTGAGATTGTAATCTTTCAAAACTTGGTTTTGTAACTCATTTTTTCATCTTTTATGGTACATTGAACTTGATTTTTTTTTTGAGATTGTAATGCTTCAAAACTAGGTTTTGTTGTTCATTTTTCCATCTTTTATGATAAATTGTTCATCAAGTACTTTGGGTTTGTGTATAAGTTGTCAAATGCTTCTTCCAAGATTTATTAGGATAGCCAAACTATGTAGCTTGCATTTTGTTTGTAGCCAAAAGCTTGCTTTTCATTAACTAGGATATCCAATCACATGGACCATGAAAAAATGCTGGTCCTGCTGTTTCTCTTTGGAAAAAAATTCTCGTTCTCCAGGTGATGCCCTTCTTCCACTGCAATCAAACCAGTGTTGTGTGGGTCTTTGAAATTTGAAAGAATCATCAATTCCAATTCTTTAATTATTTCAAAATCGAAGTGCGGTCGATTATGATTATTGCAAAATCCTTAAAGATTAGACAATTTTCATCAAAGGACCAGGAAGGAGCCTCATTCTTCAAGAACCTGCGCCTAAATGAGAATATACCCGGTCAATAACCGGAGGGTATCTTTCGCCTCATTCCCAAGAACCGCCCAACACTGATCAAAACCCTAAATTCCAAAAGATTCTCTACTTCCATCCCTGAATCCCAAATGTTTCTCTATTTTTCACAAGCAGATGTAATTTGCTACGTTACAATGTGAAGCGCTAAAATCATCTCCTACATACTGGCTAACATTGCTGCTGCACAGTTACCTGCCATCTTGGTCCCTCAACCATCTCTCAGATCGAAGGCATTGATGATCAAACAAATAGCTGGTAGCTGACAGTCTCTTGGTGCCTTCCTTGTTGCAGTTGCTACGACACAAAATATTTATCATGGCGCAAGCAGTTGCAGAAGATGAAGTGAGTACTTCATGACTGGCAAAAACTAACTTGTTTAGCATTTTGAAGAACCATGTAGAAAGCTCCATGTTAAACCCTTGGACTCTTTTTGGGGGGGGGGTTTTGGCAACACACACAGGCAATGATGAAAGCTGAGTTTGAGGAATGGGGGACTAAAACCACTATTGGGGTTTTAGCTGGAATGCTCTACGGTGGGCTCCGTGAGGCACTTGGCTCTGCGGTAAGAAAGAAACTGCACCTTTCTTTTCTCTTCTCTTTGGTGCACAGAGATAGTTACTTATTTTGCTTTGGGTTCCATTTTCCATGACCCCATGTTTAGGGTTTCGAGTTTTAGGGTTTCCATTTTCCCTGACGCCATTTTTGTTGTGCATTCTTTCTTACTTGGCTTAATTGCTGTGGAAATTTAGCATTCAAGTGATAAATTGCTAATTCCCACACTTAAGATTTCAGTGATTTGATGCAGAAAGAAATGCTTCTGTAGTAGACTTGTCTGTGTCAAAAGTGCTTTGTGTCAGTATTCTTTGTTGAATTCCACATTCTTTAAGGGAATCATATGAACTGATCGATTCAACAGGAAAAGGAGAAAGTGTTGCTGCATTCTGC
>Ga0209611_10008920_pt1 | contig 15416 bp, 9 predicted proteins | sample S1TSphgellanicum_3_FD_187693 | JGI IMG/M metagenome (GOLD analysis project Ga0209611, IMG submission 187693) | Host-associated microbial communities from peat moss isolated from Minnesota, USA - S1T2_Fc - Sphagnum magellanicum MG (SPAdes) (version 2) | ecosystem: Host-associated > Plants > Peat... | reverse complement strand
ACTTGTTGTGATAATATGTTACATTACATTTTATTTATCAAATACTTCATTTTAAACATTACAAAAACATAAACTTTGAAAATTCATATCTTATTGAAATTTTGTTCAAATGAAATGATTCGAGTTTTTTTTTTAAAAAAAATTCAATAATGTACATAATTACATTTATTTCCTTTTGAAAATTTAAAATCATTTGAACAAAAAAAAATTGAATATCATTATTCAATAACATTTCAATGACCATTTTTTTAGAAAAAAAAAGTTTAATAAATGATTTTTTTTGTTAATATATTAATACTACCTATGTTAAATTACTTTCAATTATTATATGACTATTTTTCATTAATTTAAATTATTTCACCCTACATTATTTACGACTATTTATGGTTATCCTTAATTATTTTTGGTTTTCTTTTGGCTATTTCACCCTAGGCTACTTTTGGTTATTCTATGTTATTTTTGCCTATTGTAGATTATTTCAATTTAGATTATTTGCAGTTATTATAAATTACTTTTGACTATTTTAACTTATTTCACCTTAAGCTATTTTCAGCTATTATAAGTTTTTGTTTTATTCTATGTTATTTTTGGCTATTGTAAATTATTTTAATTTAGACTACTTGTAGTTATTATAAGTTACTTTTGACTATTAAAAGTTATTTCACCTTAAGTTATTTTTGTTTATTATAAATTATTTCACTTTAAATTATTTTTGGTAATCTTAAGCAATTATAATATATGGCTATTGGTTATTCTTTTATTAGTGTTATTGGTGGTTATTATTGCCTATTGGTACCTATTCTATTTGTGGCTATCAATGTTTTTTAGTGGTAATTTTATTAATAGTTATTGGTGGTTATTCTATTAATGGCCATTAGTAGGTATTCTATTGGTTGCTATTGGTGGTTATTCTATTAATGGTTATTTTACTAATGGCTATTGGTGGCTATTCTATTATTGGCTATTGGTGGCTATTCTATTATTGGCTATTGGTGGCTATTCTATTATTGGCTATTGGTGGCTATTCTATTATTGGCTATTGGTGGCTATTCTATTATTGGCTATTGGTGGCTATTCTATTATTGGCTATTGGTGGCTATTCTATTATTGGCTATTGGTGGCTATTCTATTATTGGCTATTGGTGGTTATTCTATTATTGGCTATTGGTGGCTATTCTATTATTGGTTACTAGTGGCTATTTTATTAATGGCTACTGGTGGATATTGTAGTAATAGTTATTCGTGATTAATCTATTAATGGCTATTCTATTAATGGCTATTCATGATTAATCTATTAATGGCTATTGGTGGCTATTCTATTAATGGTTTTTCATGATTCATCTATTAATGGTTATTGGTGGCTATTCTATTAATGGTTATTCATGATTCATCTATTAATGACTATTGGTGGTTATTCTATTAATGGCTTATTGGTGGCTATTTTATTAATGGTTATTGATGACTATTCTATTAATGGCTATGAGTGGTTATTCTATTAATGGCTGTTGGTGATTATTTTATAAATGTTCATTAATGGTTATTATATTATAAGTTATTGTTGGTTATTATATGTTATATTACAACTATTGGTGATTATTATATTATAAATTATTATTTGATATTCTATGTTATAATATCATAGGCTATTGGTAGTTATTATATTGTAGGGTATTTAAAATTATTTTTCATAGGTTATTATTTTCTATTCTAAGTTATTTTTACCTGAAGTCATTATATTTTGTTTTAGATTATTTTAAAGTTATTATGCTTAAGATAAAATAATTTATAATAACATAAAGTAGAATGACCTTGAATATATTAAAATATAACTTGAAATAACATATATTAATTTTAAATAAAATAACCTAAAGTATAGCCTAAAGTTAGTTGAATAATTTAATTAAAAATAATTTAAAAGTTTATAATAAACTAGTTAAGATACTTTAAAGTAAAATAACATATAATTTAGGGTACAATAATTTATAATAACATATAATAACATAAAATATACGTTAGAATAACTAAAGTAACTTAAAATAATATAGGGTATATCATAAACTAACATAAATAGAATATTTTTAAAAACATATAAATAAACCTATTTGCTATAGTAAATTGTAATAGTGAATTATGTTAACTAGTAATGAAACACGATGTCTACATAGTGATATTATAATGAAATAACTTTCATTAAGTGAAATCAGTAAAATGCAATGAAGTTATTTCACTTTTAATGTCCCATAGTGATTTAAGCTAGTAAATTACACCCCACTTTGGTAGTAGTGTTTGACATTGATTTATGCGAGTTTCTTAATCAAAAGTAACATATTGTATTCATTATTTCTACCCAGTACCTAACAAGTATCTATCCATGATGGAACATGCAATGAATTGATTCGATCATTATTTAATTCAATCTTTTTACCATTTTGTTGCGGAATGTAAGGTGTTGAAAATTAATGTTGAATCCCATGACTTTTGAAGAAAAATGCAAATAGATTCAATGATTCCCCATCGTCATCATTCTTCATAATCTTGATTTTCTTTCTACTTGGACTTTCTACAAGTGTTTTGAACTCTTGAAATTTCATGAAACATTCATTTTTTTCTTCAAAAAATAGCAAAAGGTGAAGCACATTAAGCCCCCCAAAAATTATAATCATAACTATAATCTTTTTAAAATTAATGTTTTGGTAACATATGAACATCACATCTTAGATTATTTTTGTTCATTTTAAGTACATTTGATTAGTTTTAGATTTAAAGGTGTTTCCATGGTACGGTGTACACACTTTGTGTCAAAACCAGAAGTATAAATAATATCAAAAGTAATAACACATAAAAATTTCACTCATTTTGAATTCTTTTACAAATCGCATTAAATTGATTTGGGCTTTAAAAACAAGACCAATTATATAAACCATGAATATGAAATTGATTCATAGCTTGTCTTTATATGTAAGTGTACATCAATAATTTTATAAATGTTATTTAATACACCTTATTTAATAGTAGAACACTATATTTTGTTAATTTAAAATTTTTCATTTTATTTTTGTAGATTAATAAAGACAACATTCAACTCAACTACATTTTTAATCAAAAAATAATTTACAATTAAAAAATATCATAATCATCAACATTACAGTAACATAATGTACTACTCAACATTTTTGTATCATTTAATATAAACTTCTTGAATTTACGACAAATTGAAAATTTTGATGTGGAAGATTATTCATTATGGTGCTCTTTTTGTATGTGCAAAGTTTTATGGACAAATTCCCATTAAAAGTAATATTTCTTAATCATTTTCTTACATGTCAATGTTTGTAACACATTGTTGCAAATTTAAAACTTTGTACTCTAATTGATAATTGAATTATTCATATGTGCACCAATTTCACAACATTGTGACAATTTAGGAGGTTATCCACCTTTAATTGCACATTTCCATAAAAAAAACCTTTTCCAAATATTTATGGAGACACATAAAAAATGTTTTGTAGTGAAAAATGTTAAACTATGTCTACTTATTGTTTGCATCAAACCATGAAAACACCTCTAATCTAATCAATTATTCTAAAAAGTCCAACAAACATTGAAAATCTTGAACATATGGAATATATTTGTGACAAAATAATACCCATTGTAAAGTTTGAAAAATTGCATATATATTTCAAAACCAAGGTTGTGGGTGGAATCCTTGGGTGAACTTTTTTATGTATATGATATTGATATACATCAATGAAATCTAGGATTTTAAAATTTTGAATGAGATTCTTTTCAAAAAAAAATTTTTTTGATTTTTTTAAGCAATAAATGCATAATAATATTTTTTAAGGAAAAATCCAAAACCATATCACAGACAATTTTTTTTAATAAATGGGCACTGCATTAAGTTTTATTTTGTTTAGTAATGTTTCATGAACTACAAACATGAAGCCCTATGGCTATTGAAAACTATAAAATATATATGTTATGTAAAGTAATTTTATCCAATCTTCTTGAAGGTGAATGCACATTAAGGTGGACCAAAACTGGCATGTGTGGAGTCCACAATTTTATTTTTTCAAACTATTAATTCAAATATTTAATATTTTGGGAATGTAAAATTATCCATTTGAAAGTCGCAGGCAAGTAAAACATTTAAACGTTAAACTTACAAGTTTTTAAATTCCAACACATGTTTTGACTTGATCAACTAGAAGAAAAGTTGGAAGTAAAAACATGAGTTTCTTCAATTATGTAGGGATGTAGTAATGTCATTTTTTATAAAACCACAATTTTTAATTTTTCCATTTTAGTATATCATGGACTTTATATAATATTAACAATCTTATAGAGACTTAATAAATTAAAACATTAAATTTGTTTGTAAGCTCTTATTTTAACATTACAATAGTCTCACAATCATACTAAAGGTAAAAAATCAACATTTCACAAATGTTTGTAATATAATAAAAGTCCATAAATTATTTTATGGATTATGACACAAGATGTTACATCACTTTAAAAGTCCACCTTTTAATGAAATGATGACACTTTATTTTCAAAATTTTAAATTATTCTACTTGAGTGTTATAGATTAGTTAGACGAGTCCCTTTTATAATTTTCAATCATATCCCAACACATATTATACCAAATTAGAAGTACTCCCCCATAAACTACCTTCATGATGCCAGAAAATGGACTGTTTAATGTGTAATTATTTAAGTAACCCCCACCCCCAATTGCCCCTATGACACAAAAAAATGGATTGTCTAATGTGCAACTATGCTTCATCTAACCATTAAATCAAGATTAATTTTGATTCAAAGTGGACTATGAATTCCAAAATGTTATCATGCAAATTTAAAAATGTTTTGCTTAAGTTTAGGATAGTCAAAGGTTGTCATCAAAACTTTAACTTAAACTATGTATTATAATACTTGTTATACATCACCTTTTTTGGTGAAAAGTGGTTTACCTTTAATGTGCTTTTATCCCAAAACATTTTTTTAAAATAGTCATTTATGAATGTTATTAAATACTTGACACCTCTAGAAGATGGTATTTTCATTGGTCCCCACACATTGAATAAATGAGGTGTCAAACTTCATTGGCCCTTAAAGCTCCTTTTGTTGAAAATGGTTTTTTTGTGTTGTTTTCCATACACATAACCTTCATAGAAGGCCAAATTTTCATGACACTATGAGAAATCATGTTCGCCAAAACCACACTATCCTTGCGACTAAAGCTCCAAAACAACTATATACAACTACACTATAACTAGAGCATAAAAATATGGGTAATTAATAAATAAATCTCCATGTCACAAAATCAAAGAATTATGTTATAGTTGCAACTTAGTTGCAAATGGGACACCTATATGGTGTAATGTATGCATCATACATATAGATGTAGTTAATCATGTTTCATTTTTTTGCAAGTTGCATTTTAGTTGCGTGTGGTAATTATAATACAACTACTATAAATATAGCACCCAATTAATAATTATGTTGTAACTAATGTATGATTTTGATACATACAATCATGCCATGTGGTTGCATTTCCACTGTTCATTAAATATGACATTTGCAATTAGTTGTCAATTTTGATTCCCATTGATGCAACTAATTGTACAACTATGTTGTAATTATGTTTTCACTATAGAAATATTACTTTTCGAATATTTCAAGTGAATGTTGTTCAACTATTAATAAGTTAATAATTTTAAAAATTCATATTTAATCCTTAATATTTATTAATGAATTATTTTTTCAATAACTTATTAACCATTACATATTAATTAATATTTGAAAGGTAATATGCCTTAATCAATTTAATTCAAACAATTAATTTGTTAATAGACTCAAATAATTAATTTATAAATAATTAAATAACTAATTTTCTAAATTAAATTATCATCTAAATATTAAATTCCAATAATTAATCATTAATTGAAAAATTCAGATAATTAATTATTTGATGATTATGCATTGTACCCAAATTCATACTTAATATTTAATCTTTAATGATGAATTTTTTCCAATAATTTATTAAATATCAATTAATAGATAATTTATTAAATTATATGAAATAATTAATTATTTCATATAACTAATTAAAAATTTAGATAATTGGAATGATTAGTTCAAATAGTTAGTTAAAATCTGAATATAAAATTTAATTATCTAAATTAGAATAATCGATTCAAATAACTAACTCAAATAATTAATTCAAATAATCAATTTTGGGAATCCATATGATTAATTATTTAAATTAAATTTATTAATTAAAAACTAATTCAAATGATTATTTTAGATAACTAATTGACATATAAAATTAGCAAATAATTATTTAGTTGTACAATTTATAAAATTAAAAATAAACACAAAAAATGTGGGAAAACTTTTCTTTTAAAAGCAATTCAATTTGCAATTAATGTGTAAGTAAAATATTTAAACCATAAGTTTTGTCATTGAATTTCATTTCACAAATCGTATAAAAAAGATGTCTTTCTTGTGTGTTCACATTAAAATACATGGATTAATTTGGGATGAAATCAAAAAAACTTAATCCTAAAAGAAAAATTTCAAATACAATAAAAATATTCACACGGCTATTTTTTTACCTTCCTACCTATTGACCTACCTATTGACCTACCTAGGCAAGTAAATAATGAGTATTACTTTCTCACCTACCTACTTAAATAGGTAAGTAAGAACGTAGTGTAGGTAGGTCTACTTATGCCTATGTAGTGACCTATTTAGTGACCTTAATAGATTCTAATTCTTAATTTTTTGGGAAATTTTCATTAATATGCCATGTGGCAATTTTCCATTGTGCCAATGTCATAATGTAAAACCATCATAAATGAAAAATCATAATGGATGTTAGAGATCAATATTTTTTAAATATATAATTTTCATCCAAAAATCCCCATAGTGCCACATGTCAAAATTTGATGGATTGATGAAAAATGACGTTAACATGACGTTACCACGGTAGTTGCAAAGTGGTTGCATTATAATTACATAATAGTTATTCTTACATAGTTGTAATTAAGTTGCACAAGTTGCATATGTATACGGTTTCACATATATGATGAATTACATCTACTACAACTCATGTAATTTGTCTAATAGCACTCATGCATGTATAAATACATTGAGTTGTAATGAATTACAAATGAGTTGCAAGTGGTTATTGTAACTCAAAAACCCAATTTCAAGGCTAGTTGCAAATCACCCCATTTTTTATTGTGTGTTTTTTCAAGATGAACCTTTTGACTTGTTTTTTCTATGCAGTTGTAGACATCATTGTTCTTATTTTGTCTTTTGTGAGATGTGACCGTCAGCACCACCTTTCCACTAGCTTGTGGAGTCTCTTTCTTTTCCTTCTTCACAAGATCTTCACTAAGCAACCTAATGTTCACATCTTGCCACTTACAGTCCTCCACTTTGGATGATTATAGAAAGGTAATCAAGATTTTATAACTATTTGGAAAATTCATGACTAAGATTATTACCTTCATTTCATCAAGGACAATTGTTTAAATGGCATTTAGTTCATTAGCCATTACGCCAAGTTTTTTTAGAAGTTTTTTCATTATGTCATGTGGTTCCATCCAAGACATGAAGAACTTGTGCATTAAAAAGATTTTCTTGGCTATGCTTTTGTCAAGATGTTGTTTTTGGAGGGTTTCACAAATGCCTTTTGTTGTCATAGTTTTTTTTTTGCACGTTCACGAATTAGTTATCAAAAAGGTTTTTGTTGAAAAGATTGAAGGCTCTTCTTTCATTCCTTATGTAAATGTGAAGTCTAGTAACATTCATTGTGTTTGGCTTCACCTCCCTTCCAAGGATTAATCCCCAAAGATCCTTTACTTTGAACAATGTTTTGACTTTGAATTTTCATAACATAAAATTTTTCCATTCAAACTTTTCGGTGGTTTTGTATGATGGGCCCAAAACTTGTTAGCATTCTATTTCTTCCATTATTGAAAAAGAAAAAATACAAATAACCAAATGAAAATATTGAAGTTGTGAACAATTCATTATATTAAACATTAATAATGTTTGCTTACATTATTTTGAAAATATTATTTTACATAGAGAGGTAAGAATGTTAATTCAAGAAGTATTAGCTTATCTATAGCAAATTTCACTTAACATTACTAAATTTATCATTTTTTAGGTTGACTATTTCAATTGGACCCACCTAACACTAGTATAAAAATGGGGTGTAGTTCATTAGTTTAAATCATTATGGGACTTTAAAAGTGAAATAAATTCACTGCACTTTAATGATTTCAACCTAGTTAAAATTATTTCACTATAATATCATTATGTAAACATCGTGTTTCATTATTAATTGACATAATTCATTATTATAATTCAATGTGGTAAATAGGATTATTTTTATGTTGTTGTTTTAAATACCCTATGTTATTTTATGATATACTTTATATTACCCTACCTTAGTTATTTTAACTTATACCCTAAGTTATTATAAATGATTATAAGTTATTATAAATTATTATACCCTAACTGTTATACGTTATTTTATCTTAAAATATTTTAGCTAACTTATTATAGGCTTTTTATTTTTTGTTATTTTAAATTAAATTATTCAACTAACCTTAGGTTATTTAAAAAAATAATTAGTATGTGTTATTTCAAATTATACTTTAAGTTATTTAAGTTCATTCTATTTTATGTTATTGTAAATTATTTTATCATAAATCTAAAATAAAATATAATGACCTAAGGTAAAATAACTTAAAATAACCAATAACAGCCACTAATAGAATAACCACCAATAACCATTAATAAAATAGCTAGTAATAACCATTAATAAAATAGCTAGTAATAACCATTAATAACCACCAATATCCATCAATAGAATATCCACTAATAACCATTAATAGCCTATGGTAATTAAACCTAAAAATAACCACTAATAACCACCAATAGCCACCTAAAGAATAACCATTAATAAAATATATAGGCATCAATAAAATAGGCACCAATAACCACGAATAGAATAACCAACAATAGCCCTTAATAAAATAGGCACGAATAACCACTAATAAATAACTAACAATAGCCCCAATAAAATAGGCACCAATAACCACCAACAGAATAACCAATAATAGCCCCTAATAAAATATGAACAAATAACCACCAATAGAATAACCAATAATAGCCCCCAATAAAATAGGCACCAATAACCACCAATAGAATAACCAATAATAGGCACCAATAAAATAACCACAAATAGTCGATGGTAATATAACTTAGATTAATCAATAAGGTGAAATAGCCTTCAATAGCCAAAAGTAACCTACAATAACCTCATATAATAAAAAAAAACCTAAAATGAAATAAATTAAGATAAAATAACTAAAAATAATTTACAATAGTAAAAAATAGCCTAAGATGAAATAGATTAAGATAAAATACTTTAAAAAACTTACAATAGTTGAAAATAGCCTAAGATGAAATAACTTAAAATAGCCAAAAGTAACATAAAATAATTAAAAATAATTTAGAATAACCATAAATAACCATAAATAATGTAAGGTTAAATAACTTAAAATAATGAAGTAGCCCAAGAATAACTGAAAGTAGCCTATCATAGGTAGTATTTTTATAGTAACAAAAATGTTATCCATTTATTAAACATTTTTTTTTTCTAAAAAATGGTCATTCAAATGTTATTGAATAGTGATATTCAAAATAAAATTGTTCAAATGATTTTAAATTTTTTAAAAAATTCTCTTATGTAGTTCCCCAGAATAAGTGCTTGCTTAGGTTGATTACATGGCCTATGTAACTAGGCTAGGTTTTTAACCTAGCATAATTAATGACATGTGTCAATAATTCATAAGCTAAAAATCATAAAATTAATAATAATATTAGATATGACATTAAATTTTAAATAATTTAAATTAAATTGATTTTCATGCTACTGAGTTAATTAACTAGCAAATGAAATGGCTCAATAAATTTGTATTTCACTTTAAAGTAACCTTGTTTCTCTATATACTAATGGACCAATTCATTGTTTGTAACAATTGGTCGCATTCATAAGGGGATTAACTAGTTTCACCATGATAAAACTTTCCAAATTCACTCAAAATCTAATGAAACCCAAAGTGGACTAGAACACATTTTGGTGTAGTGTAGTGGCCCTCAATTTTTGCCCATCAAGTCAATTACCAATAATTTGATGTATTAGAATCAACCTTTTAAAAGACATAAATCTGGACATGATAAATTATTTGTCAAATTTGTTACCATTTACATTTTTAAACACATGAATCATTAAAAGAAAAAGTTTTAATTTGTGATTATAGTTTGCAACTAAAAATAAGTTGCATGCAACATCTAATTGCAAATGATGACTAAGCGTGATGTTATCACATTCCACATCTATGATGTATATGGTCAACATATACACCTTCATTTGACCATCCGTATAAACTTTGCAATTAATCATCATTATTTGTTATGTTATAACCCATTACAAAGTGCTACGTGGCAACACGTATTTTCTTTTAATTATTTAAAAAATATATAGTGGATCCTCATCATCTATTTTAGATGGTGTCAAATCACGCCATGTGGCACAATAAAAAATTCCCATGCGGGATGTTAATTGAATTTTGGCCAAAATCAATTTAAATCAATATTTAGGTAGGTATCTATGTAGGTAGGAAAGAAGGTAGGTAGGAAGGTGGATAGGTAACCTAGGGGGTATATATGTAAATATTTTTATTTTGTTTTAAGTTTAGCCTCTAGGTTTGAGCCTCTTTGATTTGCTCATCTCAATTTACACATGTTTTTTATTATATAAATGTAAAGCAAAAGACCTTCCTTATATATTGTTACAAGATGTAAATAATGCACAAAATATATGAATAAATTTTGTAATTGCAACTAAAAAGTTTATTTCATATCCTTTGTTTTCTTTTTCAATTTTGTAAACTATATATCTAATAGGTAACTAACTAGTAGCATAAAATATTTAAATGATTAATAAATTAATAAATGATTAGATACTAGTAAATAATAGAATAATAAATTTTATTATTATTAATTTGAAAATAAAAAATAAAAAATAAAAAATAATTATTAATCATAAAAACTGATTATTAAGTAACTATTAATTAAATATTAACTATGTAATTAATTAATCATTAGTATGAATTAACTAATTAACTTGTATTATCAATTGTGATTGTGTATATTAAATATAATAGGTATATCTACTTACTTAACTATTTAACTATTTAACTATTTACTTACCAACATATTTAGCTTACTTTGGGCATACTCAATATATATTTTGCCCAAAAGTAATATATCTTTAAAAGGCCTAGAATATAAGATAATTAAATTCATGAATATATAAATATACCTCTAACATATTTCAAGCACATTAATATACATAAAAAATATATGTACATCACATATAGATAATCAAATTTTGACTATTTTTAGAAGCAATTGGACATAAAGGTCTTTTCTTGGATCTAAAGCCTAAAAGATTAGTCAACATGGAAAGACATAAAATTTAATAGTTTCAAATTAATTACACTATTGTCACAAGAAATGTAATAGATTGAAACGGATGGTGATTAGTTGTAAAAATGACAAAACGTAGTGGCAAATCACCTTTAGTTGCATATCACAACAACACATTTTGGGTTTTGCAATTACCTTTTACAATTACATATTAATAAAAAAGGACATATGCGATTAGTGATTAGTGAGTTACTAAACTCATGTTGTTTCATCCATTTAGTTGCAAGGGACATTTAATTGCAAAGCCTAGTCGTTTTAACGATTAATTTGTTAAGTTTTTTATAATAATGAAATTCCATGTCATCATTAACTTTGGTATGACGTGTAAAGTGCATGTCATCTCAGCTTCGTACTTTTATTCAATTAATTGTTATAAAAGATGCATTGATGGATGGATGACATGTGTCAAAAATCTATAAACATGTTATGAGTCATTGCACATGACAAAAAGTCAACCTAATTTAACCCATGTAGTTAGTGTAGCCAAAAGTCAACCTAGCCTAACCTAGCTAGGCTAAACAACCCAACTTAAATTGCCTAACCACAAATCAACCTAATTTAACTTAGCTACCTATGCTAAGCAACCTAGGTTACCTAACTTAGGCTAGCTAGCCTAAATTAAAAACAAATGTTGAATTCATAGCCCAAGAAGCCTAGTTTAGGTTACCTAATCTAAGCCAAGTGGCCTAGGTGTAATAGGTTGCAAGAATGAAAACTTGAACCTTTCACCTTCACTTCGGGGTTCAAGTCCTCATCCATTACATTACCACATTTTTTTATACTAATTATATTTAACACAAAGTTATAAAGGTCAAAAATTTTAACCTTGAATTAACCTTGGCCACCTTAGGTTCACTTAAGCTAACCCACCTACTACCTACCAACCTAGCCTAAATTTAAACCTCCGTAGGTTGACTTAAAATGAATTAGTTTTTCAACCTATACTACTAATTAACCTAGCCTAGGTTAACCTATGCATTCTTAAGCTAAGAAAAACCTAGGATAATTATGTCGCATCATAGTTGCATCTAATTGCACAAACTTGATAAAATATCTTGTAATGAAGCTACCTAGGTTAACTTGGCAAAAAACCTAAAGCTACGAACCTAAGCAAGCCTATCTAGGTTAATATATTGGTAGGTTAACTTATTCTAAATATATTTTAAATACTAGATGTAGTAAATTTCTTATGTCTAATTAAATAACTTATATGGTAGTTAATATTACAAAGTAGGTTTTTACTATTTGTAGCCTATATACATAGGTTAAATTAATAGGTATGTTAACCTAAGCAAATGTGTTAAGTAGTAAAAAAAATCAAGGAGTTATGTGTCACCTTTCTCAAAATGACTATTAATATTGTAATCATAATTACAAATTAACAATAGATTGTTTAGTTACATACACATGCATGTGAATTACTTTAAAAAGATTATGGCACATAAAAAATTATGGCATGCCATGACAAATATTGGTGCCATAAATTCAAGACACATAAAAACTTATGGTGTCACAAAAATCATGGATTGCCATAAAACTTTGTGAAGCTCTAGTCATAATCAAGGCACCCCAAAAGGATTATCACATGCCAAGGATTACAATTCACAAAATTCAAATATGAACTATTTTTTTTCTCATATTAGATCTTAAATTCAAGATTCCCAATGAGTTTTATGAGTTGTAATAAACAAAATGATAATTACAAATAAACATTTGGTGCACAATTTAATGTCTTTAAGATTCTTAGAAAATTAATTTAGTCCTTGGTCACAACACTTGTAACATGATATAAGAATCAAAAGGATTAATATACTTGCCAAATTGCACCAAATTTAAACCATGTACACAAATGTTGTAAGATATCAAATGACATAAAAATATTACCATGTACATTGTCCAAAGTTTTTAATGGTAACATGTAGCCTTATTACCATGCAATATTTTCAGGCTATAAGCTTAAAGACTATTAAATGAACATTATTTAGTGTGTTTTCAAGCAAATATGAAACTTTTACATATATACTAATGTTGGATGTAATGTTTTTGTACAAAATATTGAAATGATTTCAAATACATCTAATTAAAGCTACATGCGTTAAATAGTCAAAACTAGTTTAAATCGTTTTTGTTTTCAAATTGTTTTTTAAAGTCCTAGAGTATTGGTTCCTTTTAGGAACCTTGATTGTGACTACAATCGTGACACCTCGTTGCCAAATGGCATGCCATGTCATCATCATATGGAAAACTAAATTGTTATTAATTGCAAAGGAAAACGATTTTTTTACTAGTTAATAAATGAGATTAATTCATCAAATCAATGACATGAATCATGATGTTGACAAATAGGACCACATCATCTTGTTGGTAGATAGCATGCCATGTCATCATCACGAGAGATTGAATTGTTATTAGTCCCAAAGGTGAATGGTTTTTGCAATTATTTAACTATAGTTGCAAAACCATGACATCACATGACATTTCAATGGCATTTTCAACTACATAATGATTTTTATGATTAAGCAGTTATAATTGTAGAAAAAAAGGACAATCGTCATTTTTTTGATTGGTTTAAAAACCCATAATGTGTTGTTGACGTAGATTATAAATTCACACATTAAAGTCCATTAGCTTAAGGCAATAACAAAACCTACAAAAATAATTGGCATATAAATCTAATGAACACACCTTATGAATTTTTTCCATATGGCATGTATCCCAAAAATGAGATATTGAAAAATTGGACCATTAATCACATGACCAATTAATAAAAGAAAATTCATTGAATTTAGTGTCACGAGTCATGAGGTGTTTCAACTACTAATCAACCTTGTTGCCACACAACATGCCATGTTAACATCATTAGATCATAAGTTGTTATTATTTACCAATAGTTGCAATAATCAATAGAATTTTGTTATTACCTAATTTTGTACAATTACAAATATATTTTTAAATTTTTTTGTATTTGGGCAAAAACCATCAAGTTGTGGATATCAACTATAGTCACAAAACCATAATGCCAAGTGGCACCGCAATGTCCTTTGTAATTAGGCAATCATTAACATGATTATGTAGTTTACAATTGTAGTAAAAAAAAACTTAGTTTTTTTTGTTAATTGGTTGTAAAACCCAAGATGTGGTGTAGTGTATAATCACAAATTGGATCATTGCGTAATATAAGGTTTTTTCTAATGAATAAAACTTTTTTTGAAAGGCATAATTTTCCATTATCAAAGGATATTGTTTGGTAACAAATTGTCAGAGCTGGGCATTTTTGTATTTTGCATTAAGACATTGAAATTTGGAGGTGATTGGAATAAGCATGGTCAATTTTAAAAAAAGATGATGTCATGTTTTGATAGACATTTGTGATATTTTTGAAATAATCCTCATTAAAAAGTTTGGTTGAAGTTATTGTTTAAAAAAAAAAAGAACAACAATTTCAAGTATGTTAAGATTTTATTTACCAAAAATGTGGAACACACATCATGAATAAGAACAATAAAATGAATATTCAACACCGAATTGTATTATAGAAATGAAATAATCAAACCCTAATGCACTACTAGAAATTTTGGGTTTTGCAACTGTCACATGCAACTAAAATTCAGTTGCATGCGACACATGCAACTGCAAATTTGTGTAGTTGCATAAGACAAGTTGCATAAGACATGCAGTTGCATGCGACATTACGTATGTAACATGTATATACGGTGTTAGTATACATGTTCATACATACATACCAATCCAATGTAGTTGCACCTTATGTGCAACTTTCTTTGCAACTACATACAACTAATCAAAATATGACACATGTTTAAAAATTAGACAACTAGCTT
>Ga0209611_10008919_pt1 | contig 15418 bp, 10 predicted proteins | sample S1TSphgellanicum_3_FD_187693 | JGI IMG/M metagenome (GOLD analysis project Ga0209611, IMG submission 187693) | Host-associated microbial communities from peat moss isolated from Minnesota, USA - S1T2_Fc - Sphagnum magellanicum MG (SPAdes) (version 2) | ecosystem: Host-associated > Plants > Peat... | reverse complement strand
ACTAACCACTTTGTGTGGGTTGTGTGCAAGCCCGTGTGAGTGAGTGAAGCTTGTCAACTCTTCCTAATCCCATCCCGGAGCTCCAACACGCCCCTCTACCCCTCAAAGTGTTGTGAGCTAGGGAGCGTGCTCCGACTCCTCCTTCTTCCGTTGTTTTCTACTTGGGCTCACATTTGAGTCCTTTAAGGAGTTGGGAGTGCGTCATAGGGGAAAATATCACATAACTTCGCATTGCAATCCTATTATAAAACCTTGAAGTTCTAAACTAAGCATGTCACATCAGGGTGAAAGTTCAATGCAAAAGTTTCAATATTTTCTAGAAACACTATGAGAAAAAAGGGTTTTTTGCAACTGGCCTTGTAACTCAATTTTTGAGTTTTAAAAGACACTTGCAACTCATTGCAATCCAATTATAACTCTATCAAAACAACTAATTTTCAACTATTATGCAACTCCATTAAAACTTCACCCATAATGTCATGTTAACGTCATTAATTGTCATCCATCTATTAAAATCTAATAAGGCATTATGGAGATTTTTGGACAATTTTTTTTTTCGAAATATTGATTTCCATCATTCACTATGATTGTTAATGATGGTTTGAAATCATGACAAATGGCATAATAATTTTTTTCCACATGACATATTTAAGTGTGTTTTGGAATATATATATATAGCTAAGTAGGTTGCACATAACCATAGATATGTGGGTTGGTAGGTCTTAAGACCTACATACTTACATATTTATTTAGGACCTACGTACCTACTTATATACCTAGGTAAGTAAGTAGGTAGGAAAACACAAGACTTAGTGAATTAAAAAATGGCCATAAATTTCATTTTTAAAGATTTGCCCTTTAGGTTAAGCTTTTTTGAGTTCATCCCAAAATGGCATTTGTATTTTAATGTGAAAATATAAGAACACAAGTTTTTTTTAATATAACTTGTAACATGGGATTTGAAGACAAAACATATGGGTTAAATTTTTTAGTTGTTCTTTAGTTGTAAATTGAATTACAATTGAGTTGCAATTATAACACTTTAGCACTCAAGGTAGGCTAGATTTGAGGGGAGGGCTCCATTGTTTTTTATGTCAAAAAAAAACTTGAACCCTTCCTATTGGTTCATTTTGCGCATTAAAAATCGTTGAAAATGGAATAAAATTGAGAAAGTTACAGCCCCCCATAGTAGAGGGGTTTAAGAACTCAAAAAAAAAAACCACCCAACACTACAAATGCTAGTTCCCAAACACCCAAAAAAATCCTTTTATGTTATGTTTTTGTTATTAGAATTCAAGGGTGATTTGTAAAACTTTAGGTGGCATTTCTATAACATTTTAAAGTGTTTAAAATGAATAATTAAAAAAATAATTATGAGGTTTGAAAGTTGGAGGGGTCCAAAGAAAAAAAATGGGAAAAAACATGTTTTGTAAGTTGGAAAGCTTATTTCTTTTCTTGTTATTTTTTCATTATTCGTAAATTCCTTTGCACTTCAAAGATGATTTCTAGAGCTTGAGGTAACATTCCCATAACATTTTAAATCGTTCAAAATGAGGCACATATGATGAAGATATAAATAATTGATGAATATGTATTTTTATTCAGTTAATTATAAGTAGTTGTATTATAGTCATAACATAGTTGAACATTAGTACTTTAGTAGTGGTGCATTAGTAGCCATACTAATTGTATCAATGGGAATCATAATAAAAAATTAGTTGCAAATGTATCCCATAATGGGTGGTGGAAATGTGGACACATGGCATCATCGCATGTATGTACATTATACACTAGTTGCAACATGGTTGTTGTTTTAGTGACACATTTATAATGGTTTTAAAATAGTTGCGTGCACATGCAACTATAATGCAACTCCTAAAAAAGTCAAATATGGTTGATTACATATGTATGTATAATGTGTATAAATTACCATATAGAAAACCCATTTTTAACTCATTTGCAATTATAATACAACTAATTATTTTCTAGCATGACAATTTATTTATTGGTACATTGTATTTCTAGGGGGATAATTGCACAATAGTTGTATGTGAGTTGTTTTTTGAGTTTTAGTTGTAAGGTAGTGTGGTTTCAACGGACATGATTTCTCATAATGAAAAATTACAATTTCGGATCAATAAGGGATTAGACAACAATTTAGTTACAACATATATCAAGAAGGTAGTAGAAGTCCATCCCAATGCAAGGGATGTGAAGAAAGAAGTCCCTATTACATTTGAGATTAGGGAGAAACTAGAAAGAGTTCCTATTGCATTTGTAATCAAGGAGGAGGTAGAAGAGCTTAAAGGAATATAAATAATGCCAAAAAAAGGTAGATCTAAGTGGTATACCAACGCTAATACAAGAATATAATATCAAGTATTTAAAGTACCTTTACTTTTGCTAAATTTAACAATCAACATTTTAAAAGCAACCATCTTATTCTAGTAGTAACATCGGTTGTAAATTTCCTTCTCTTCCGTCATGTTGCACCTTGAAATACATTCCAACTGCCTGCACATCCATAACCAATGTCACATTAGATTGGGCTAACTTTGTTGAATTTTATGAACTTTTTTTTTCAAGTGAAAAGCTAGAAACCTATACACTTAAACATTATCCAGATCTCACACATTTTTTGATTTCTTGGTCCTCATGAAACACAAATTCATACCTCTAAACCACTAATGGATTATTCCAATTTAAATGTGGTAACATTAGACCAATATATGGTTGTTCTAAAATAGAAGGTCGTGGACAAAAAAATTATAGATAAATTGAGGGAATAAAAAGCTAAAGAAAGGGAAGAAAAAAGGTCTAGAAGGGTTGAAGGTACATAACTCACCCAGGTTGAGCAAGTAGCTCAAAGGAGAATTGAGAAAGATGATAAAGCTAAGTTTAATGAGGCATGGTTTACTATTTCTATAAAGGCTATTGGTGAAAGATTTCACAATAACTTTAAAGCAAGTTATTGAGTTCATCTTTTAGGTTACATGGGGTTTGGATTAAGAATACCTTTTGCATGACATAAAAATGTTAGACAACAAAGAAGGGAAAAAATGCAACTTGCTAGCAATGTCCCAACAAAATTGCAACCTTCCATTCAAGTATTATAAGTCAAGGGGGGTTTGGGGTGGGTTTGATGGCCAATTAGAAAGGAAAGATTTAAAGAACAAAGGGAAGAGACACATAGGTTAGGGAATAAGAAAGATACATGGAGTATGGTAAAGGCAGGGGGGTAAAGTAAAGATAGAAAAAAGTAAAGACTTGTTGAACTATTAAATTGATCACATGCAATGGAAGTAATTGCACTGATGTAGATGGAGATAAGTGATACTAAAAACTAGTACATCTTTGAGATTAGGCATGGTAGGCTTGACCCATTATCCAATAGGTTTCAAGGCTTTGAATTCACTCATCAAACATCTAGGGTTTTAGAAGATGATTTGCATATTGCATTAAGGAACATGGTACCAAAGGGTTTACATGTTTTAATTCATAGGAAACAAATATGTTGGCATATTGGTAGAACCTTGATGCAATGAGTGGTATTAAGCCCCAATGTAAAATCGCCAACCAATAATAAACTGGATCAGTGTCACTAGTGCCTAAAGTATTGTTTCAACATTCTTACTATTTTCATTAGTGTCCATACCCATCACCACAAAGGAAATCTTGTCCCTTTGACTATTGTCCATTAATTCAACATCAAACCTTACATCATCAATGGTATTGATCGATGATGGCCCTTCACATAGTTGCATTTGGTCAAGGCATTAACTTTGTCATATTCTCTGTCTTCTGTAGATGGCGAACACAACACTACAACAAAAGGTGTCCCTGTACGTCAAGTGATTTCATTAGATTTTGAGTACATTCATTAGTCTTAGTAAACAAGGACTAATTGGAAAGTAGTGAATTCATTGGTCTAGTGAATAGGGACTAGTGAATTGCACCCACATTTTGTAGTAGTGCACCAAGAAGGTCAACCATGAAGGCGTAGTGTTCTAATTTTACAAAAATTGTGTAAATTGGATTCATGGCATCGTAACAATGCATGCCTTCATCTAGTTTTCATCCACCAAACTTATATTGCTATATGATAACAAAAGAGAAACAACATCATTTTAAATAGATGTGCCAAGAAAGTGTAAAGCCAAGGGATGTTTCCATGCCAATGCATGGCAAACCCTACAAGTATGGAATTCCAAGATATCACATTCCTCAAGGGCATCTTGCTGAACACATTATATGCGTCTTCCATGCTCCCACATTTTGCACATTTATCAACTAGGCTACTCCCCACAAAGACATTTGAAGCACTTTCAATAATCTACTCATGAACACATTGCTCTTTTCAAGTGCACCTACACTAGCTCATGTATTTAGCACTGCCACAAGAGTTAAAGTGTCGCAACCCTAGCCTTGGGTTCGTGACCAAGGCAAAGGGCTTGCAAGGGTGTGAGCCAAGACTAAGCCCGGGAGTTGCATTCTCATGCCCCTAGGAGTGCAAAAGAGTGTGAGGGAAAGAACCCTCACATTCCCAAGTGAACTCCATGTTGGGAATTGGAGTCCCGGTGGACTCTTGAATGTTCAGAGAGTGATTACAAGGGCCAAAACCCAATGGCTCAAAGATTTCTTCATACCATTGAAAAGCTATTGAAACGTAGATGTCTAAAATGGGCTCACATGACCCATTTGGACATTTGAAGCACAAGTTATGGCCAAAAGAAGGGTCGGGAGTCAAATTGGCAATTTGACTTTCGAACATTAAAAGTCGAGAATCACCCTAATTTCCTTACATGCAGGTGGCATGTGACATAGTATTCGAAAACTCGCAATAAGAGCTACAACTTTGTTTTAGGCCTCATCTCAATCGGAGGTATGCACACAAAGTTATGGGGCCCCAAAGTCACGAGAGTCCCAACTTTGGTAATTTTGGGACTCCCACTTGGGAGTCCCAGGACAAAAAGCCATTTGGATGTGAGCCTCGTGGAGAGGCACAAAGTATACTATAAGGGGGAAGGTGGTGGCTTCTTTCAAGTCCAGGCCGTGGTGAGTCTTGTGAGTCTGAGTTTGCCCGTGGTACGTCCTAACACCAAAAGTGCTTTAATTATGCACTAACCACCTTGTGTTGGTTTTGTGCAGGTCCGTGTGAGTAGTTGATGCTTGTCATTCTTCCTAGTCCCATCCCAGAGCTCCAACACACCTTTTTAACCTTCAAAATGCTACGAGCCGGGGAGTTTGCCCCGACTCCTTGCTTTTCTGCTATCTTCAGTTTGGATTCACATTTGAGTCCATTAAGGAGCTTGGGGGTGCATCATAGAGTTTGTCTACAAACCTTCTTATTGCATATAATAAAATGGTTCAAGATTTAGGTTGAGGATTTGATCCAACATTTCTTTCATCACACACTATGTAAACCAAATCCTAATAAAAACCTTGGGAAGAACGCCAGTAGGCATGCACATAAGACAAAAACAACTCTCATTCTCAATTGCAAACCAGAATCTAGCAACATGCAAACATAATAAGTTAGGAAATTTTTAATTCAGGGTAAGAAATAATTGATTGCATTGGTGACTTGAGTAATGTTGATGATGGTGGTGTTGATGGTGTCTTCTTGGAAAGGTGCACATAGCAGAAACAAAGAGAGTGTAGGTTGGTGATGGTGGCATTGACATTGTCTTCTTAGAGAAATGCACATAGTAGAGGCACAACGAACGTAAGTTGGTGATGGTGACATTGATGTCATTTTCTTGGAGAAGTGCATAGAATAGAGGCATAGAGAGCATAGGTGATGGCATATGTTGTCTTTTTGGTGAGGCACGTAGAGTAGAGGCGATGGTTTCTTAGACTTGGACACAAAGGCAATGGCTTCTTGGACTTAAACACACATAGACCTAGACACACCAAGCAATGGTTTCCTGGACTTGGACACACATAGACTTAGAGAAAAACGAGAGAAAGAAGCAAAGAGAGGTTTGGATTTTGGAGAGAATTGTGGTGGCAATGTTGCAACGTTCTTTTCTTAGATCCAAGGAGAAAACTACAAATTACCCAAAGTGGCGTCATTGGGATCGTTGATCTTAGGGTATTATGTTGTTGTTTGGAAGATCCCTAATTCAAAACCCTTAACACCTTCATGATTGTGTAGTTGCTATTGCAAATATTTGGGTTTATTACAAGTTTTTAAAAATCTAAACAATAATAAAAAAAATAATCTACACTTAATTAAATTATTATTCTCATGTTTATAGGAGGGCATGTGTCATGGCATAAGGTTTCAAATGTTTGTTCATCTAGGTAGTAAATGCATGAAAATAAGAGTTTAATGTGTTCTATCCAACATTTTTCAAACAACAAGACCCCCCTTATTTTGGGGGGTCATAAGTTTCTCATTTGAATTTAGAATCAAGTGTTATAAAGGCCTAGTTGTGCTATGGTTGAGGGGACAACTAAACTCTTGGAAAACTTATTGCGAAAAATGCACGGTTGCTAAACTTAAGGAGATTTAGCTTTTAAGTGTTCGCTCACCGGCCTTTCTACCCTACGTTCGTGTTTAATTTTTTACTACCTACCAGTTTTCCGTTGCAATGCACGCTGTCGCTGGCACAAATCCACATACATAATTGTAAACTCTACACTAGGAAGGAGACCACTCGGCGCTCCGTCCGTCGTCGAGAATCCGCGACGGAGATTGCTGGTGAGGTCATTTGGAGCTTCAGACGCGAAGATCGGATCCTGAAGAACAAGGAGAAGATTAACAGGAAGGAGGAGGATTCTTTATTGTCGGTAACGTTCTTTTAGTTATTTTCGTCGCATTTTGTGGAGCACGATTTTGACAAGATAAGCGATCGGGGGATTTGTCTCTTGTTTACAGCAGCAGCAGGAGGAGGAAGAAGAAGAAGAACGGAGTGTGTTGAGCTTCAATCATATCTGCTGCATGCGGAAGGTATTTTCTGTTTGCGGCTTGTTTTAATCGTAGTAGTATTGGCGCCGGTGGAATTGCGGTTTACAATTGGAACCGATGCGGGATCTTGTGTTCTATGAGAAGCGATTGATTGATTCTGTGAAGAGGAAGGAGAAGGGTTGAGAGAGAGAGAGAGAGAGAGAGAGAGAGAGAGAGAGAGAGAGAGAGAGAGAGAGAGAGAGAGAATTTTTTGGTGGAAAGCATCCTAGGAGATCTTGGGAGTGTCATCCAGGATAGGTGTAGTCGAAATGACAGCAAGCATGTCTGTGTGTATGAGAAGAAGATGTGCTCTTTTTTTCTTGTTAGTAGTGTTTCTTGCCTTGTTCCTCTGTGTTACATCCAGCCCTTTGTCTCCTCGCTTACCTTTTGGTCAAGCGGAGCGCATGATCAAGGCCCTCAATCTGTTACCCGGTGTTGCGGAAGAAGGAGAGTCCTCCTCTCCTTCTTCGCTTGAAGGACCTCAACTGCTGCAGGAGCGGCGTATCCATCTGGATATCAGAGGAGGAGATTCAGATGTTACTGCCGAGGAGCTAGGCCACTATGCGGGGTACTTCAAACTCGCGCGCACTCATGCTGCCAAGTACTGTTCACCTCTGATTCTCAAACCCTCCTTGTTGTGGCTCTCTTAGTAGGCTGGTATCCTCCCTATCATCTTCCAAGCTGTCTTCACATTGCCATGGCAGGTTATTTACAACTGGGGAAACCTCAGCTTGCTTGTAATTTCCGAGAGCATGTCAACAAGTGATCATCCCCTAAACACCACAATGTGTTAGGGTAAGAGCATCTCCACCAATGATTGGCATGTGGCCTTCCAACAGTAAATCTCGCATCCAAGATACCTGGATTGTTTCCCATGCCCCACCCACAAAAATGAAATTGGCTCTGTAAAAGGTAGGGTACCACTAATAGCAAACCACCTGGGCCAATCAAATCAGTTTGGCCAATCAACTAATCAATCTGGCCAATAATAGCAAGAGTTGGACAATGCAGTTCCTTCTGCCTGCCTCCAAATCCTGTGTGAAAATGCCAGTTGAAAACCATTTTCCTGCTGCAAACTGAAATAATGGATGCTCTTCCTCATCCAAGATCTGCTATACATTGTGTTGGTTGAGATGCTCTAACCAATAAGTTTTGGCACTGATAACTGGATATTGCTGGAGAGATATTGTTTGCAGAATGTTTTACTTCTTCTTTGAGTCACGAGGAAACAAATCAGAAGATCCATTAGTGCTTTGGATGACTGGAGGTCCAGGCTGTGCTAGCGAGCTTGCATTGTTTTATGAAAATGGGCCCTTCAAGATCACCAACAATTTGACTTTGGTGTGGAACAACTACGGATGGGACAAGGTACATTCTGTCTTTTTCTTACTGTCTGTTTGAATATCTGTTCAATTGAAGGTTGCAAGGTACCTCAATTTGAGAATTTCTCAGTCAAGAAAGTGATGTCTGGTAACATGCTTGGGACTTGGGTCCCTTTGACCCTGTCCATAAGAGACCTGAATGTTCCCAGATTACAAGTTAACAAAGCATATAATCATTCCAGACCTTGGTTGTAGTTCACATATAATTCTTCAATTCACTATTCCTCTTGAATGCTAGCCAACATCAGGACCAAGGCTTCCTGTTGCTTCCAGAAATGTGATTAGAAATTCAGGACAAACATATTTGTGTAATCATTTGCCTAAGATTTTTGGTGATTTTTTTATACTTGTCTACACCTACTGTCAGGAGCTGATGAAGCCAGTGGTGAGTAATGGCAGGTTGTCACTGTTATGCAATGTCAAGGTGATGGTCTGACACTTTGTGAGTGACACTCATAAGGTTATGACGACAATCATTCTTGTTATTTTACATTCATAGTGTTGTAATGCATTTTTCTCTGTAATCTCATAGATATGTAATTCTTCAGTCACTTTTGGGTGATTATGCTGGTTGTGGCTATTGCAGGGAAGTATGTTGAGGTTTAGTGACCACTTTGTGCCACTTTATGCAGGAATCTAGTCCTCTCATGTGACAACTGTGGTGGTACCATCTCAATAGGAGAATTTTGTTTATCTATCTTCACATGGTTTGTAAGTGACTTGACAGTCACCCAAGTGAAATTTAGTATTCATACTAGTGATTAATCACATCTGACCCTGCCATGGGAGCTTGTTTGGTAGGTCTCAAATATAATCTTTGTGGATCAGCCTGTTGGAACTGGCTTCAGTTACAGCAGTGACTTGCGAGACATTCGGCATGATGAGGAGGGAGTCAGTGAAGATATGTATGACTTTTTCCAGGTTGTTTTTCCTCAAAACAAATGATGTTTTGGGGCCCTCTTGTGATTTGATAGCTGCTTTTTCATTCCAAGGGATGGTCTGGTCCATCAAATTGATTCTGCAGTTTCTACATGGTGTTTCCCAACAGTAGTCTCATCTCATTTATGTATGTTGGTGGCTCCTAATGGCAGGCATTTTTCAAAGCACACCCCGAATTTGCAAAGAATAACTTTTTTGTGACAGGAGAGTCATATGCAGGACATTATGTGCCTGCTGTTACTGGGCGCCTACATCGAGCTCTGAAAAAGAAGGAGGGTGTACCTATCAACTTAAAGGTGAGGATTCAAATGTACTTTATTGAGCTGGGGAAGACAGGGTTGTCACTTTTGGTTATATTTGAGAGGGATCATGAGTAATGGTTTTTGTGTATCGTGGACAGGGCTTTGCGATTGGCAATGGCATGACTCAACCAGACATTCAGTATGAAGCGTATGCAGACTATGCTCTTGATATGGGTCTCATTTCAGAATCTGATCACACCAAGCTGAGCAAACTTTATCCAGCATGTGTGAAGGCTGCCAAGATCTGTGGTCAGCTTTCTTCCGCTTTTATTGTGAAAGCAGCAATTGATTCATCCACCGTGGACAGTAAATTTTTCTCAATGACTTGTTACCTATTTTAAATGTTTCTGAGATGGGAACCTCTGTCTATTGCATTGGTGCAGAACAGAGAGGAAGTATTTCTTGTCTTGCTGCATACATTATATGCGAGAGTATTTTCAGCTCAATTTTGACTATCACAGGGGACATTAATGTAAGTTCACTTGAACTTGCTTATGTGCAAGGGTCCCTGAGAATTTCTATCTTAATTCAGAAAATTATTTTGCAGGTGATTTTCATGATTAATTTTTGGAGTGGGATGGTATAAGACAAGATTCCTTGAGAATTTAAAATGTGAATTCACATTCAGCAACTGTTTCAAACATGATAAAAAAATTAGCATTTTGTGATCTTGCTCCATAATGAGCGTAAATTGGATGCAATGTCTCTTACATGGACTTCTTTGGGCAGTACTATGATGTGAGGAAGGAATGCAAGGGTCAGCTTTGCTATGACTTTTCAAATCTGGAGAGGTACCTGAACAATGAAACTGTTTTGGAGGCATTGGGGGTTGGAAAACGCAAGTTTGTATCATGCAGTCCGTTGGTGTTTGAAGCTATGCTTGTGGATTGGATGAGGAACCTTGAGAAGGGAATCCCTGAACTCCTAGAGGATGGCATCAAACTTCTTGTCTATGCTGGGGAGTATGATCTTATCTGCAACTGGTTGGGTGAGTTGACTCTTTGGCTCTGGTTTGTGATGGTGAAGAGTTCATGTTGGTGCTTGAGGATAAGACCAATTTAACCAGCCACATGTTGTCTTAGAACATTTATTTCCCTGTTAAACCTTTAGTTTTGAGTGAGTGAACTTTTGTTGGACTTCACTTGACACAAGATGGTCACCACTAGCTGCCAATTTTTTTGTAGGACGCATCATGCAGCCAGATTGGGCATATGAGATGGTCAGGTTTAGTTCTGATGGAAGCTTCAGCTAACATTTCAAATTTTGCATTTTTGTTTTTTTCCTATAGGGAACTCCAGATGGGTGACAGCAATGGATTGGTCCGGTCAAATTGAGTATGCCAAAGCAGACTGGAAAGCATTTGAAGTTGACGGCAAAGAAGCGGGTGTTTTCACTGGCTATGGTCCTCTCAACTTCCTTAAGGTCCATTTCAGTCCAGCTCAATGTGTGAACTGTCTCCTCAGCAGTGCTTTTCATTTCAGCAACTTCTAGAAGTAGTCAGAACCATTCAGCAGGGTATTACCAGCTTTGTTCCTTACAAGAGGGGAGATAGTGTTCATGGTAATAGGTAGCACTTTCTGAGATTTCAAATGGACATTATCTGCTATTGTACAGTTTACGGCCATTTTCTACCCTTTTGCTTCTAGGAAGGGGGAAGAGGGGATTTTGTTCTGTTGTTTCTCCTCAGGTCTGCCTGTTACAATGCATGATACTAGGCTGAATTTATTCCGACTGCCAAGGCTGTCACTAAATGATGTCATGTATTTCAGGTACATGATGCAGGGCATATGGTACCTATGGATCAACCTAAACATGCATTAGAAATGCTTTACCGCTGGACACGTGGCAGCTCTTTGGACAGGGATGACCCAAGGCTGCATATCTCAGAAAGGGTTGCTATAGATTCACAAAGTGCAGTCTCAATATAGAAGCCCTCGCAAACTACAGTCTTCAGGACAATGCTGGCAGAAGTTGTCTGTGATGCCATACCATTGACCATCTTTGTGTTGTACATTCTGGGGTAGATGACATCTTGATTTTCTTGTGCACTTCATTTATCATAGTTTGTGAACTGCCAAAACAAACTTTCAACATTGTAAATTTGTTTTGTTTTAAATTTTCATGGCTTGCAAAATAGTTTTCAACCATGTTGGTTTAGTGTGACTTACATTGAAAGTTGTACATTGTTCAAACTAGTGACCACAGATCATCTAGCACTTCTCCATTACCCCTTGTTATAAATAACAAGAGCTTGGTTTGGCCTATAGTTGAAATAGTTTCTTTACTATTTTTATTGTTGGGTTATATATGATGTATGAAACAGTTATGATTTGTAATAATGATTACATGGTGTGTGAGTGACAAGGTGATGTAGGTGAATTGCTAGATTGAAATCCACTTTGGTTTTTTTTGTAAGTTTACTAAAGCCAGGATTGTTAGCTAACCATCTTGTTGGTTACTTTTTGGAATTCAAAAATCTTTGTTTTGTTTGCGTGGAGAGAACAATGTAAAGTTCATTTGGTCCTAGTGGTCACAATTTAAGGAATTTTTGTCAACTTACTATGAATTGTGAGTTCATTTTTGGGGATATTCACATGTTTTATTTGAACTCTTAACGATTTGAACTTGCAACTTATATGATGAGGCCTGCATGTTTCAAATTATGATTGTGGTATTGATCCATTTTTTAATCAGTGTTGGACTATTCTTCTTTAGTGAAAAGAACCTTTGATGATCCTACAAATAGATTAAAATGATGTTCTCTTCTAATTCTATTCTTCAATAATTTCACTCTAATCTAGGTTCGAAAAAATAGCAAAGGCTGATTCTAGATCTAATGCTTTGCACAATAACTGTTTGACCAATTTTTAGTAGGTGGGTTATTCTTGTTTGAGGTGTGAGTAATTTAGATCTATTGAATTGGAGGGTTGGTTATGCACAAGTCTTATAATGGGGCATGGTAAACTTAATCTATTGTTGCAATGGAAAGGTTTGTATTTGTGGCAGATTTTGTCATTTCCTACCTATCTATTTTACTAATTCTATTGTAAGAAAAATTACAAGAAGTTTTGTTCAAATTTTTTAAATTATGCACATTGGTATTCTTAGACTTCACATCTGTTGATCAAGGGCCTCCGAGATGAAGTGCAAATTCCTAAGGCTATAGGACACATGATGCTTTTGATAAAAACTTTTGAACACTTTTCATGATGTGAAATGGATGGAGGTAGAAGTCTAAAATTCTATCTTTTAACATGTGTGATATTGCTACAATTATTCATCCAATGGTGGGTGGTTTCATAACTCCTTTTGATGTTGTTGAACTTCATAAGAATGTGGGGTGGTGATGGGAAAAAAAAGTTTATTTGTATTAAAACAAACAAGAACAAGGTCATTTCATGGATGCAACAAGGGGAGATGACATATTTGTCCCAACCCTAACTTGGGCTTGTGATAAATTTCCAAGAATGATAAAAAAATGTTGTTCAAAACATGAAATCAAGCGTCAAATTCTTAATAAAGAATTGAATCAAACATAATTCAAGATATTCTAATTTCAACATTAATTTCCTAATAATCATTCATGTGAAATTATTTTTGAAAAAAGACAAATCTTTGAACATCCCCATTGCATCTTTCAGGATCATCATTTTCATAATCTATGTCATTTCAAAGTGGTAAATAAAAAAGAGAAGAGCTCTCAAGATCATTATTATTGAAAAAATGACTTTAAAAATGTCACTATGTTGCTTTGTAGCTTTGACATTGGTTTTGCATGTGGAGGTGACAGGTGTGACTCCAATTTCATCATTGATTCAAATTAATGTTGAAGTTGGCAAATAAACGAAAATTTGAACCTTCTTAATATTCACTAAAACAAAATGAAAGCTTCTCAAAGGTTTTTGATGAGAACTTTAAAAAATTGATCCAATCATTTAAGTTTTTTACGAAGTTTGAAAATTTAAAGTTACAAAAGTTTTTTTTGTCATGACGTTAGCCTTGAGCTCAAGTCCAAGGCTAAGGAGCTTAAAAGGGGTGGGTTGAGTATGGAATAGCTTGTTGACATGTGACGACCAAGGCTAAGGAGTAAGAGAAGGTGGGTTGAGTATGGAATTAGCCTAACATGTGATGACCAAGGCTAAGGAGTAAAATAAGGTGGGTTGAATATGGAGTAAGCCTAACATGTGATGACCAAGGCTAAGGAATATGAAAAGGTGGGTTTAGTATGGAATAAGCCATGCATGTGAAAGTTTTTAAAAAAATCTACTAAGATCCCAAGTTGTGTTTCCAATTCACAAGTTTAGATTCCAAATGAGTCATAATTTCTTTAAGTCGAATTGAAAGATTAAAATAGTTTCAGATCAAGTTATCATCGATCACTAAAAACTAATTTCAATGTAAGTTAATATATAATCAGCTTGCAATTACCAATTTGAAGGAATTTCTTGCAAGTTAAATAAGGGTTTGAAGGGTTGAGATAAAAAATTTCAATGTGATTCCCAAACATTCAAAAAAACAATTTGAAAAGCTAAATCATGTTCAATTTGGGATCTTGATACATGTATTTGCATTTCCATCTATATTACATTTTAAATTAAATGTGCACTAGATAATGCTTTCAATTATTGTTATGCCGAGAGGTTATTCGCTTAATTGAAGATTATTTTCAAATTTATGTGCTTAAGTTTTGGAATCTTCATGGGGATGAATGGTATCTCACCTACCTAAGTTAGGTTGTTGTGTTTCATGTCTTTATGTTCAATGATGATATGGGTGGGCACTTTGTGAATTAATTCCATGTCATTTTACAAAACTATAACAATGAGTCAATTTTTCATGTTGTGTTGCAAAACTATTAGCAAATTTTATATTTACATAAGGTAAATAGGTTGGCGAACAAACACTTTAGATGTCAAAAGAGATCGAATCCTCACACATTGTTCCTTTGCTTTGGGAATTCAAAGAGCATTTGTAACCCTTCACCTACTGCTTTCAATGTCATCAAAATGTTCAATTTGATAAGAAAATGTAGAAGATATGGGGTGTTTGGTGTAAAGGGGTTCAATATTTAATGATAAGTGAATTAAAATAGATTAAGATTTCAAGCTTAAAATCTTGGATTGTTGTTTTTGAAATAAAAAGAAGTTTTGTAAAACTTTATTTGTGCACCCATCATGTGCCAAATCACTCAAAATGGAAAAAATATGAGGCTAGAACTAAAGAGGGCTTTAGAACTATTTTTGTCAAAACTTTTGAAGTAAACTATCATTTATTCTTTTCCTGTGTTTTTTGTGCATTGTTCCTTTGCTTTTGATGTTCAAAGAACATTTGTAAACTTTTAGTTCGCTTGTCCAATAACAAAAAAATGCTTAATTTAGTTAAGGAATGAAAAAAATTAAAAAATGTTCAATGACAAATATATGTTCGATGATGAGTGATTTTATCTTACAAACTAGTCTGTAAACCCATTTTGCAAGCAAAATGATCAAATAAGCAAAAGACTAAAGTGTTATGTATCAAAATCCATTTTGTCCACTTCTACCCATCAATTATTTTAAAAAATCAAATGTGCCCCAACACTGAATAAGTGGGGTGTTCTTTGCATGGGGCATTAGCCCATGCCAAAAATGGTGATGAAGTCTATTGGAAAGAGAAATTTCATGCATTCAATGGGAAGGCCCAAACATGCACTCAAAGTGCCTTGTTTTTTTTCCTTTTATGTTTTGGGGTGTGAGGGGGCGAGGAAAGATTTTTTTTCATTTTTCCCGACTTCCCAATGTGTTCGCACTATGTTCCTTTCAAGTTCCCAATGGGTTCCCAATATTTTCCCCAACATTTTCTCC
>Ga0209611_10008918_pt1 | contig 15418 bp, 8 predicted proteins | sample S1TSphgellanicum_3_FD_187693 | JGI IMG/M metagenome (GOLD analysis project Ga0209611, IMG submission 187693) | Host-associated microbial communities from peat moss isolated from Minnesota, USA - S1T2_Fc - Sphagnum magellanicum MG (SPAdes) (version 2) | ecosystem: Host-associated > Plants > Peat... | reverse complement strand
GGATGAAGATTTGTTTTTAAAAAATAGTCTCCTTTCATATAATTTCTGTGACAGGTGGATGATGAACAGATGAGAAAAGCAACACGACAAAGGGATGAATGGATGTAAGGATGAATGGAAGATTTTATTTTTTTTTGAAATAGTCTCATTTCAATCATTTGTGTGACAGACTAGTGGAGGAAGAAGAAGGGATGAGAAAGGCAAAACAACGAATGAAATGAATGGGAATATAATGGATGGATGATTTAGGATTTTATAACTAAAAAAAAAAATAGTCCCCTTTCCATAACTTGTGTGAACCGGTGGACGACGAATGAATGAGAAAAGAAAAAACAACAAAATGCGATGAATGAATGGATGAATGAATTGAAAGAATTTTTTGAAATAGTCTCTCCCTTCAATCATTTGTGTGACTCATGGTGGACCGAAGAAGGGATGAGAAAAAGCCAAAACAATGAATGAAATGAATGAATGGAATGGAATAATGGATGGATGGATGGATGAAAAAGATTCCCCAAAAATGTGTAGGGTAATAAAGCCCAAGGATGAGAGCATTGTTGGAATAAGGAAGGGCTCATCATGCAAGGTGAAGCCTCCGAGTGCAAGCCCAATTTTCAAAGGGTGGATGGCACAATGTGGAGCAATGGGGCTTTATGTAAAGCCCATGGATGAAATCTTAAGGCCCACTATTGTTGCATGCAAAAAATATTAGGGTTTGTAGTGGGTCCTTCAATTCACACTACAAAAAATTCTAAGATCATTTTATATGTATTATGGGGGATTTTTCCATAATTTTAAATTTCTGAAAAAGCCTTGGAGGTTGACCAAGTCACCTAGTAGTAGGACTAAGTCATATGGGGAAGAGGAGAGAGAGAGGCCACTTCACTACTAGAGTTAACGTCTTTGAGGCCTCTTAGAGGTTACCTTTAAACCTTGGAGAACTTGAATTTGAACTCAGAGCTCTTGATTTACTAGACTATGGATGATGATGGTATCTATCTCGGAAGCAAAGGTAGGTTTGTTTGGTTTTTGTTGGCCTTTGCCTTCATTGCCAAGGCAATGAAGGCAAGGATACCGTGTTTAGGTTCATTATGGAGTACTAGTGGGTACGCCTGACCTTCGGGCACTGTGAAGTCCCTCGGTTTCTTTAAACTTGGTTCATGTTTTAGTGTTTTTTTAAGAAACTTTTATGGAGTATAGTAGCTTAAAAGAGATTTTATTTCACAATTTTCAGAGCTAAGGTGTGGAAGGTATTGATTTTTTTTTAAAGTTGGATTTTGTTGCTAAAAATTCAAACAAATTTGCAAAAAAAATTGGGTTTTGGAAGGAAAAATCAGTTGAACTCGTTCGTGTTCACACTTGGACTAACAGCATAAGATATACTAGTGTTTGTAAAATGTTTAGAAGTGGCCAGGGTGAGTCAGCACCCCCAAGTCCACACTAGTTTAGAAATGACCCAACAAAAAAAATTTGGGGCTTTATAGTTTTAACCATGGTACGAGTATAGGTGATGGTTAATTAACCTAAGGTGCCACTTCACAACTAGATTTTACTTTTGGGAAAGACCTTGGAATTTAAAAGGAATCTTAAAAGCTTCTAGAGAAGTGCACTCTTCTAACAAAAAAAACAAGCATCATGCAAAAGGCTCAGTCCCCCCCCTTGTGACAAGTTCCAAGCTACAACAATAAAAATAAGAAATGTTGCATGAAGTTCTCAAAACATGAATTTGCATGAAGATTATGTTAACACTTGATGAACATTTCTTCACAAATTGTGGGGACCAAATGAAAAAACTTGCACTTGATGAACATTTTCTTCAAATTGTGGGACCAAATGAAAAACTCGCACTTGGTGCACCATTCTTCAAATTGTGGGACCAAATGAAAGATTACATCATTTGGAAGTGTGTTCTCTCACTAGAAGAGCCAACAAAGATTTTTTATTACTTAACAATTAGTTCCATGTTGAGTTCTTATGTATTAAGCTATTGCTTCATTCTTCTTCTTTTTAATAATTATGAAATGGGATTCTTTGAACCATGACACATGGGGTGTGTATGTGTAAAGAGGTTTTTTTTTAATTTAAATTATTTTTTATTATTTTTTTTAAATAAAATTTCATCCAATTTTGACCTCAATAATCTTACTTCAATGAGTGTTGTGTGAGTACTCAAATCCCAATGTTAGCACTAGTTGTTTGATATTTGGGTATCAAGATTCAAACCCAAGCCTTAACATATTTTCAAAATGGGCTTAAAACCTTTGTTCATGAATTGTTTATTCAAGTAGAACCAAGTTACCATGGAAACTTCTTACCCATGGGTATAGCTTGGAGGGAATCCCATGAGAATGTGTTTGGGTGGGTTTAGAGTTTTTTTTCAATTATTAGGGTTTAAGTTTATTTTCACCTTCATCACTCTTGTTTTCCCATGTTGATTTTTTTTCAGTTTCATTTTTGCTTTCATTGCAAAGTTTTGTTTGCTCCATAACTTTTGCTTTCATTTTTTCATTATCATTAATGGCGTTCAATATGTTTTTATTTTGCTTCTTTTGAGCCTAAAACATAGTGCTCTGAGTTGTTTATTGTTAATTTTTATATTTTTTGGTTTTTGATTTCTACTTTCAAATTTGGACAACAATCGTGCTTGAAGGAATGTAATAGTTTGTTATAGTCATGGTTACAAAGTGTTGTGCTTACATTATGTAACATGGACATAAGAAGCTCCACTTTTTTTTCCCTTGTTTTTTTTGTTTTCTACATTTTTAAATTTTTTTGCCATGGTTGTTGGCACTCCTTGTGTCTCATTGTTGTTTGCACAAGGTTGTTTAGGGTTTTATGTGATAAGTTTTGTAAGTTTGAAACAAGTTTTTTTTTTAATTTTCATGATTTGACTTATGCATCTTGGTTTTCTTTTTTGGTTTTCTTGTTGTTGATTTTTTTAATTTTATGTTTTTGAATTTTTTTTTCAAGTTGTGAAGTTGATGGAGTTGATGAAGATATAAAGGTTGTCAACTTTTAACAATTAAATTCCCAACTTTTGAAAATATGTTGCAATATGAACCTCCTTCTATATCGAAGGAGGGAAAGGAAAAGGAAAATAGTAAAGAGATTATATTCATGATTGTTCTTTCTATGGCATAACATTGGTCTTGCAAGGGATTGTCCAAATGATTTTAATTTAAAATAAGCTTTAAAAAATAAGGTAATTTTTTTGGGTAATGTCTTTGTGGATGGAAAAATGGGAATATGTTCATTGACAAATTCAAAAGCCCAAACAAACCTAATTATGAATAACAAGTGTTTTGGATTCATGATTTATCATAGCACTTTTGGGAAAATGCAAAGCAAGTTATTAGGCCATAGTTTTTATTATCAATTGACAAAACAAGTCTTTTGAAGCTTGATAATGACAAATCAAATCAAGACTACACCATGTAAGCATTTGTCAAAGATTGAATGATAGAATTTGAAACCAAAACTAAAATGGATAACTATGGAATAAACAATTTAATTTTGTGGGTAATATTCACGACCCTTAAATGAGCAATGATCATAAGAGTATCTCCATGAAAACTTGTGATGTGTGGATTGCTACCAAAGCTAAACATTTAACAAAAACAAAATGCATGCATGTGAAGGTCTAAAATTTAATCTAGCCTAGACAATTAGATTTGGTGAGAAGGAATCAACATGTCCATTTTTTCATTATTGGAGTGTGTAGGAAAGTCCAAGCCCAGTAAATTAAACCAACAATGTACCTTGCACCAAAATTAAAAAATAGGTCAAAAATAATTTTGGAACATGGTAAGGGAGGGGGGACGAGGTCTATTTTAAATTTCAAAATAACGTGTAACTAAGTCTATAGGGGGAATGGGTTCCTTCCCTACTATGGTTAGGTTGTTTATTGGCATAACCATTATCATTTATCATATTCCTTCCCTCCTACATTCAACAACATTGTCACTTTACAAAGAAGGGGAAAACAAAGGTCCACCAAACGCCTTATTTTGTGTGTGTTAGTGGATTACAAACTTTTCATTGCCTATTTCTTTGAAATTTAAATGTGGTTGTTAAAATTTGTTTAGTTTTATTACATTATTGGGAGGAAATTTGAACAATGTTTTATGGGCACCAAGAAAGGCCATGAAAAACAAACTTTTTTTTGCCATACTAAGTTCATGTGTACATTTGTGTGTGTTAAAATATCATTATTGTGTCCATTCAAGGTTGGGTTAAACAAAAGGATTATCTTGCCCCAAAGTCACTCTCAAAACATTCTTTTGAATGACTATTACATTTATGAAATAATTTATTTAGTAGATTTTCTTTCTTCTTTAAATATTCACATACTCCTTGATTAAAACAATGATGAATTTTTGTGATTTAAATGATTAAAACATGTTTTAAAAGCTAGCTAAGGAACTGTGTTTTACCACAATTCTATCGAACATGAATCAACAAGACTAACAATATTTGTTCAAATTATTCAATATTTTAACCACAAATAGAATAAAATATGTTTTATAACAGAGTAGTCAACTAAGCTAAATTAAATTGACATAAGTTTTGAACTCAAACCTTACCTCATGATTTTAAAAGACTTTTTTGTTTTAAAATTCATCTTTCACTCATTTGGTGCCAAATGAAGGATATGCAATAATTTGAAATCATGTTTTGATTTTGATTTTTTTTCAAGATTCATATTTTTGTCAAAGAAAATAAATGAATTTCAAATTATAACATCTCCACACCAAATGAAGGGAAAATGAATCTTGGGAAAAAAAAAACTAAAAAAATCTATACAAATGATTACATTTCCCTCCTTCCCTTAATGCCAAGTGTGGGGATAAATGAATCTTGGGAAAAAAATAACTAAAAAAATCTATACTTCAAATGATTATATTTCCCTCCTTCCCTTAATGCCAAGTGTGGGGATAAATGAATCTTATAACAATAAAAAACAAACAATTTCAAAATGACATAGGTTTTGTACTTGATTATCCTTGGGTGCCAAGAATAGTTATAGGGTTTAACATTCAAATTTTACATCATTTAAAAAAAAACCTACGTTGACACTGACAATGTAGGTTTTTTCAAAAATGATGTAGGTTTTGTATATGATTATCCCTACGTGCCATTAATGATTATAGGGCATATACTTCAAAACCTACTTGACACAAATTTGTTTATCATCATTTTATTTCATCATGCATGAAACTTGAACATATGTTCTTGTTGTATAAATCACATTAGTTCATTATTAACTGCAACAAAATTTAAAAACATCCAATGCATAATACAACCTTGTCAATTACACTAATAAAAAAAACATATTTAAAAGTAAAATGGGTGGAAAATAAGTCCATGGTAGAAAAGGGGTGGAAGATATATGAAAGTGGAAAATAAATCCATGGTGGAAAATAGGTGGAAATGGATGAAAGATGGGTGGAAAATAAATTCATAGTGGAAAATGGGTGGAAGATGCATGAAAAATGGGTGGAAAATAAATCCATGGTGGAAAATGGGTGGAAGATGCATGAAAGATGGGTGGATTATAAATCCGTGCTAAAAGATGGGTGGAAAATAGATGGGTGGAATCTTCCAACTTTGCAAAATTATATAAAGTATGATCATTGAAGCATACCAACACATGTTTCCCACGAAGGTTATTATAAATCCCATTCTCTTTCAATGATTTATTCATGAAAAACACACATGCCCTCTTCAAACACAACTATGTTAACACATGATGAACAACATTCTTATAAAAGTAACAAAATTTAACCGCACACCTTTTTATTACACTTGCAATTATAATACATTTTTCCTTAATTGTTTGACCCATTTCATGTATCTTATAATATCATGTTGGTTTAGATCACCACATTTTAAACATTGGCATCTTGTTGAATAATCTTTAAACATGCATTGTGTTTCCACATTTTGCATACATGTCAACCAAGTTAATTTCATAAAGTGAGATATAAATCCCATCCACTTTCAAATGTTCTATTCATCAACATACGCCTATTCATTTCAAGTACAATGAACTCATCAACAAATGCATTTAAAAACCCCACAAAAGTAAAAAAATTGGTTGCACATTTGTTATTACATAACACTAATAATCTAACTACAACAATTCAACAATAAAATAATCAAACAACAATTGTAACACAATAACATTGGATCAACAATATCATTAAAAAAATACTAGCATCAATATAGCACCAACAACATTTGAAAACAACTACAATAACATACAAGGAACAACACATGAAAAGTAATAACACAAAAAGAACATCAACTAATTGATCTAGGTTCCAAGGAGGATCCAAGGAAAAGAAAATTGATTTGTTTTGTGCAATGACATCACTAGCAATGCATTTAACAATGCCACAAAAGCAAGAAGATTTGGTTGCACACCTTCCTATGGCATAATAACTAATACAAATTTATAATCACGACAACATTGAAATAAAACAACAACACAACAACAACATACAAGGAAAAACAACACATTAAAAGTAGTAACACAAAAGCAATAACATTTAACAACAACACAAGAATATCAACTAGCTTAAAGTTTCAAAGAGATCGATTGCTTCATCACCAACCCCATCCTAGGAACCAACTTGAATGAATAGGTGTACGCATGAGCTAAAATTTCATATTCAAAAGATGAAAGAATAAATCAAAATAGTTAATGCCACATTCACCTTGATTTGAAATTGTTCAATTTGAATTTTCTTGGCCATTCGTTGGACAAATTTTTACCACATTCGCTTATGTGATAAATAATGGATGTAAACCACTAAGGTAAGGTTTTAGATCATATAAATGAAAGCAAAATGAAAAGGAGTGAAGGTAATATATTTTGATAAGCTATATTTTTTTGGTGTATGAGAAATCAATCACATGATGTGCTTGGTGAGGATGGATCAAATGGAGCTTGTTACATAAAGTTGCAAATTTGAAAGGTAAGAGGACAAGAAGTGGAATTTTTTATCATGTGCAATAAAATTGTAACAATGTAAATTTGAAATCCAAAGTTTCTTACATATGTTTTAGTTTTGATGTCAATGGTTTTTTTTGTGATTATGTTTGTAATATCTAGTATATTATATCAACATTCACATTTACTCAATTATCAAATACATGTCATGTTTGGTAACATAATGTCAATATCAAATTTGGTGTGAAGTTCATTATTCAATGTTGTAAGTTTTGGTGTGCAACTCCTTTTATATTGATTTAAAGATTGAAATAAGGCGTACATTGAATTTCATGGACAATATACATAGGTGTGTGATGCATGACCTATTACTAATTGCATTTGATCCCAAAAAAAATGTTGTTGATTTGTGTGGTTGATAAAAGGCATCAAACATAGTTATGCAAGGTGGAGTTTAGTGATTTGTTTAGTACATCAAAAGAATGATCTAGGGGTGTTGTTGGATATCATGGTGGAGATTAAAAGGGAGCGTGCAAAACATATCAAGATGAACTTAAAGTTCATATAACATAAACAATGACCAAAAATTTCTACAAGTAATTAGTAGTGTTTCTCAAATCTATTGATTGTAACATATCTATCGGTTATCCTTGATTAATCACATTTTAACAACATCATGAAAGCATGTAAGGTTTTTTGAACTTGAAGTGTAGTGGCATATTCTAAGTCAAAAAATTAGTTATTGGTTGTCAGTTGATTGACATTTGTGTGCATTGTGTGCCACACTCAAGTGTAGAAGCTCATTATTAAAAAATAATAATTTGGTGATGATCAATGTGATTGTGGTTGTCACCATGACACCATTGGCCTAAAGGATATTGGTTGATTTATTCTTGAATTGTAATGAAGATCATGTAAAATCGAATTACAAACAAATAAAATACATCAAAAGTGATTGCATGATAATCATGAGGTTTCATCTATTACATTGTTGTTTATTATCAATCAAAATAATCCCTAATTGAACTAACATCCATTCATTTTTCAACATAATCTAATAAAGTCCATGGGTAACCAAATAAATTTATAATTTAAAATAATTATTCATTGGTGTCCATCCCCAAGTGTACATCGTGGAGTTTAATGGACATGGGGTGGTGCATGATGAAACTCTAATGGACCTTCTTAATCATTCTAATTCATTAAGATTTTCATTAAAAATGTTCAAAATCCACTAGAATGGAGACCCCCCCTTTCCCTTGGAATGTATGGTGGTTTGGGGACAAGTTTTGTAGTAGTGTAAATTGAATGCATGTATAGCCATAGTCGAATGTAGTTGGGGTGATAACGGGGCTACCATTTGAACAATGCAAGGGTAATTATAATTAAAAAGATGACCTACACGTGTTCCTTTTACATAAACATTGTCAAAATTTCTTGTACCAAGCTTGGAAATCCTATGAGGTTTAGATGTATTGTAGGGGGAATTTAGAGTGGATTAATAAAGTAATGCATGTAAAGTGATTAGAATGTAGGTGGAATGTAGATGGAAATACAATGGATTTATAATGTGATGCACATAAAGCGATAATGAAATGTATGTGGTATGTAAATGAAACCCAAGTTGATGTGTCTTATACACCATGTTAGAATTCTTCTAAGGTTTGTATAAAATGTATACAGACCCAAAGTGGATGGGAAAAATGTAATATAAGTGGAACTAAAGTGAAATATAAATGAGAATGTGTGTGGAGCTTGAATGGAATGTATGTGGGGCGAAACTAGGGTTGTCATTTGAAACATGTGGGGTAATTATCGATAAGGGAACAACCTTCCCTTAGTTGTAGGTGTTATAAGGTTAGTTTATTTTAACTTTTCATTCAATTCCATCATAATTCATTTGAGTGACATTTGTTTCAAGTAATAACATTATAGGTTCTCATTATATTCATCTTTTATCAAGTACATAAATTACTATGGCAAGAATGATTCATGCGAGTTTTGTTATTGTCATTTTTACAAGAAAGATGCCCTTCACATGAAAACATCATGTGGAGAAGGGGAAAGGTGCAAATAGTAATAATGGAAAGGGTCATTACAACAACACAAGCATAAGGAAATCCCTTTCTAAATTTTGGGCTCGATTATCAAATAGGAGTGATTTAAAGACCCCATTAAACAATGAAGTGTTTCCACCTATGGGCATAAGTGTGATAACCAACATCCTAATTTAAATGTTGGGTTAATAGTGTTCAATTATCAACCTCAACCCATTATATAGCCTTAAATAAAATAACATCAATCCAATTTGGTGAGTGAGATTTTAGTCCAACCACCAAGAAGCCATTGCCATACAACAACAAATTAGACCTATAGTTTTCAATGTTATTGCACCAAAAAATGGAATTAAAATTTTGCACTAACCATGTTCCTTTTATATGAAAAAATCATTGATGTTCAAGGTTAAAACAGAGAAGGCGAAGGCAAGATCCCGCTATGCCCACATGCAGATAATGGTGCATCAAGCCCTACTCATGATCAAACTTGTCAACACACTACTACCAAAGTGGGGTGTAATTTACTAGCTTAAATTACTATGGGACCTTAAAAGTGAAATAACTTCATTGCATTTTACTAATTTCACCTGCTGAAAATTATTTCACTATAATATCACTATGTAGACATCATGTTTCATTACTAATTAACATAATTCAATGTTACAATTTACTATAACAAATAGGTTTATTTCTATGTTTTTAAAAATATTATCTATGCTAGTTTATGATATACCCTATATTATTTTAAGTTACTTTAGTTATTTTAACTTATATTTTACGTTATTATAGGCTATTATAAATTATTTTATCCTAAGCATAATAAATTTAAAATAATCTAAAACAAAATATAATGACCTAAGGTAAAAATTACTTAGAATAAAAAATAATAACCTATGAACAATAATTTATAATATAATAATCACCAATAGTTGTAATATAACATATAATAACCAACAATAACTTATAATACAATAACCATTAATAACCATTCATAAAATAGCCATCAATAACCACCAATAAAATAACCACCAATGGCTTTCAACGGAATAATCACCAATAGCCATTAATATAATAGCCACCAATAGCCATTAATAAAATAACCACCAATAGCCATTAATAAAATAACCACCAATAGCCATTAATAGAATAGCCACCAATAGTCATTAATAGAATAGCCACAATAACCATTAATAGAATAACCATCAATAACCATTAATAAAATAGCCATCAATAGCCATTAATAGAATAGCCACCAATAGCCATTAATAGAATAGCCACCAATAGTCATTAATAGAATAGCCACAATAACCATTAATAGAATAACCATCAATAACCATTAATAAAATAGCCATCAATAGCCATTAATAGAATAGCCACTAATAGCCATTAATAGAATAGCCACCAATAGCCATTAATAGAATAGCCACCAATAGTCATTAATAGAATAACCACCAATAGTCATTAATAAATTAATCGCGAATATCCATTAATAGAATAACCACCAATAACCATTAATAGAATAGCCACCAATAGTCATTAATAAATTAATCACGAATATCCATTAATAGAATAACCACCAGTAGCCATTAATAGAATAACCACAGTAGCCATTAATAGAATAACCACCAGTAGCCATTAATAGAATAACCACCAGTAGCCATTAATAGAATAGCCACTAGTAGTCATTAATAGAATAGCCACTAGTAGCCATTAATAGAATAGCCACAATAGCCATTAATATAATAGCCACCAATAACCATTAATAGAATAGCCACCAATAGCCATTAATAGAATAGCCATCAATAGCCATTAATAGAATAGCCACAATAGCCATTAATATAATAGCCACAATAGCCATTAATATAATAGCCACAATAGCCATTAATAGAATAGCCACCAATAGCCATTAATAGAATAGCCACAATAGCCATTAATAAAATAGCCACCAATAACCACCAATAACTATTAATAAAATAACCATTAAAAAACATTAATATCCACAAATAGAATAAGTATTAATAGACATTAATAACCACTAATAACACTAATAAAAGAACAACTAATAGCCATATATTATAATTGCTTAAGATTGCCAAAAATAATCTAAAATGAAATAATTTCTAATAAACAAAAATAACTTAAGGTGAAATAACTTTCAATAGCCAAAAGTAACTTATAATAGCTACAAATAATTTAAATTGAAATAATTTACAATAGCCAAAAATAACGTAGAATAAATTAAAAAACTTACATTTGCTGAAAATAGCTTAAGGTGAAATAAGTTAAAATAACCAAAAGTAATTAATAATAACTACAAGTAGTCTAAATTGAAATAATCTACAATAGCCAAAAATAACATAGAATAGCCAAAAGAACTTACAATAACTGAAAATAGCCTAAGGTGAAATAAGTTAAAATGGCCAAAAGTAATTTATAATAACTGCAAGTATTCTAAATTGAAATAATTTACAATAGCCAAAAATAACATAAAATAACCCAAAAAACTTACAATAGCTAAAAATAGCTTAAGGTGAAATAAATTAAAATAGCCAAAAATAACTTAAAATAACCAAAAGTAATTAAAAATAGCCATAAATAGCTGTAAATAATGTAGGGTGAAATAATTTCAATTAATGAAAAATAGTCATATAATAATTGAAAGTGGTTTAACATAGGTAATATTATTATCTTAAGAAAAAAAATCCATTTATTAAACTTTTTTTTTCAAAAGAATGGTCATTGAAATGTTATTGAATAATGATATTCAACTTTTTTTTTGTTCAAATGATTTTAAACTTTCAAAAATAAATAAATATAATTATGTACATTATTGAATTAAAAAAAAAAAAGTAAACTCAAATCATTTCATTTGAACAAAATCTCAATAAGATATGAATTTTCAAAGTTTATGTTTAGTAGTGACAAACAAGGGGATGTTCAAGCTAAGTTGGGATGTTTTTGCAACAACACCCAATCTAAAACTAGTTGGCATTAATGTTCCTATGCTTTGCCAATTAGTGTTGTGAATAAATGAAGTGAATATGTTACACCTTGGAGCATTTGTAATGTAAATAATTGTACTCCACTTGATGTTCCTTAACACATGTAATTAAAAACCTTATCATGTTGCATATAAACATGTTGTTTGAATGTGTGATGGTAACTAGTTCCATTAAAAGTTGGCACAAAATGCACCATCTTTCATTCCAAGTTTAAAAGAAAAGTGATTGAAAACTTGGGATTGCAAGGGTAATTGTTTATGAAAGAGCATTGGGAATATGGACTTGGCACAATTGTGTGTAAAGGGATGGTAGATGGTGATGGTGACCAAGGTATTCAAGTGAAATGTGAACTCATGGTGCTAAAACCCTTGTGTAACCCATATTCAAACTTTGGATGAAGCATGTGTGCCTCCAATAATCAACAACACATATGTCATGTGGGCAAGCGAATGCATGTTATTGGAATTTCATGTGGTAACACCTAGTTAGACACAACATTTTTGGAGATGACATTTATATACCCCCATCATAATATGTTGTAGTTAAAGACCATGTCATTAATAAGGACAATTTTTGGCATCATATTGACACTTGTTGATTTTTTTACTACATCAAACATTCCATCTTGTGTGTAATTTCCTTGATTTATGGAATGACAATATGCCAAATTTATTGCATGAAAATGTTTACCTTGGTGGGATTTTGAATGTTATGTGCAACTAAGTGGAATAGACTAGGATTCATGAAAGTAGTGGAAGTGGTCTTCCATTAGTAGTGTGCAAGGCAACACACACACACACACTCAAAATTGAAAACACTTTTCAACTACTCAAACTTCTAAGTCCAAAATGGCCCTAATCCACTTATAAAAAATTATGGCAATCCACTCATGATGGTTTCCATTCAATTTCCACCAAAAAAAAACTCCACCCAAAAAAGGTTTTAACATTCCATTTACAAAAAAATAGATTGAAAAAACCATAAGATTTTATCCTAAAAAAAAATCACAAGGTGTAAGAAGGGGAGGTTTTAAAGTGTATTCCTTAAGAATGAGAGGGTTTTTACACCTAGAAGATGGTGTAAGATCCTTTCTATTCATAAAAACATGTGTGAACATTGAATCTTTCCTCTTTGCTTGGAGGGATATTCACATATCTAAAGTACCCTCCAAATACATTTAGGAAGTTTCTCCAAATGTTTTAAATGTAGGTTAAAGTGCTTAGGTATTGGTGTTCCCGATATAAGGGGATATAAGGGGTTAGATGAGGCAAGCTTATTATTTTTTAAAACAAAGTAAAGTAGTGGCTTTGATAATATTAAATATGATTTCTTTCATCATTTTTTTTACACAACAAATGGTTGTTATATAAACACTGAACACATGATGATCATGGATTTATTGGCTTGACATGATTAAATTTCAAAACTTAAATCCATTATACTTACCCTACATGGTTTCCATGGTTGTTGATTACATTTGTCTATCCTATAATATCGAATATTCTTTCTCCCCATTTTTGCAAAATTAAGTAATAATAAATGTTGTAAAAGGTCTCAATACGATAAGGGTTCAAAAACTAAAAAACGTGCCAAAAAAAATTACTTACATTTATTGCCAAAGTCTTGTATATATATTTTTATTGTTGAAGTTGATTTTGATAAATAGAATAATTATTTGACCCCTAAATGTTGAACTTAAAAGGTATTACAATAATGTAAAAATTTGTTTATGTGAATCACAACAAAAATAATAAATGAATGATCATAATGTTATAGTCAAGAATGTAAGGTTACTTGAAGGAGTGCTTATCTTTGTTCAATATTGTAGTACCTTTTCAAGTTTAGCACTAAGGTGTTGAATAATTAATTTAATTCTCAATTCTTAATTCAGCGGTTCAAATTTGAATTTTGAAAATTTCAGCACTTTGTATTAAATTTATCATAACCAAATGTTTATAGAAGAAAAGCTTAATGCTTTTGTGGTTAGGTGGTTAGTAAGTTATTGCTGAAAGCTTGGTTGGTTGCATGAATTTTTTAAATTTTCATCATCACTAAGTATTAATATCCAAAAAATTCAACTAATTAAAAAATAATTTAATTTTTGTTAAACCTTAAAAGGTACTACAATATGCTAATTATGTTGTTGCATTGAGCAAGCATAAGCAAGATCCAACTCCTTCAATAGGATTACCATCACCACAAACCCTATACCCAAAACATTAAAGATGTAAAATGTAAATTGATATTGTTATTTCCTTCATCATTTTATCACTTTCAAGTAATGCATCCATTCCTTGTTTTCCACACATTCTAATTTCTAATCTTCAAGGGAAAATTGTTCAATTTCCTTCTTGCAATACAATGTTCTTTTTGTTTACATGTTTGGCACAATTCAATATTATATCATGGTGAAGTGGAATTTGTTCACCATGGCTTAACATGACCAATCTCATTTCTTTGTGTCATATGCATAATCCATTTGATATCTATGGTACTCAATTTGCATCTTGAATGTATTGCAATTACTTCAAACATTTTCAAGAACGAACATAAACCTATACACACTTCATAACCTTTATAATGGGAAACAATGTTCAATACTTTTTTCCAACAAACGACCTAGTGACATTCACAACATCAATGGAGCTCATTCACATTTCCTATGGTGAAGACAACCCATCAATCACATTCATGTCTAATAGTTTTAACAACAAAATTCCACGAAATTACTTCATAGTTCAACTACCTAGAACATGGAAAGTTTCATGGAGCTAGGTTGAAGATCCAGTTGCTCTTACAAAAGTGCCCTTTGATGCAAGGGTGAAACTCTAAAACCAAAGCCCAATCCTAACCACTATTGCAAATAGAAAGTGGACATCATGCATGTTTCAAGTTTCTCAACAAATACACCAAAGATGGTTGTTATAAGTTCCATCTATCCATTGTTTTCTCAAGGTTGAAAACCTAAATTACCTATACCCATAACTGGTGGTTTAATAAGTGAAAAGCCACACCCTTTCAAGACACCACAAATCGTTGGCCACTTCACTATCTCTACCATTTCTTTGCAACCTTGTATCCTAGTGAAGTTCTTATCAAAAGGCGAAAGCAAAAGTTTGGCAAAAGCTACTTCACTTGGCACATTCATGAAGGATCTTCCAAGAGGAGATCAAATAATAATCTCCACACCTGCATATTAGTGTGACAATAAAAAGGTAAGTCCTTCCCTTCCCCCCCTCCCCACCCCCCACCCACAAAAGAAAAATGATATAAGTTCTAGTAACTTGAGAGAAGACTTTGTGTTTTTCAATCTTACATGATTTGTTAGATGCTTTGCGGACATGCATGTTTAGTTTGCAGGAAATAGACTCTAACTCCCCACCCCTCCCTTGACCACCACAAGG
>Ga0209611_10008917_pt1 | contig 15422 bp, 12 predicted proteins | sample S1TSphgellanicum_3_FD_187693 | JGI IMG/M metagenome (GOLD analysis project Ga0209611, IMG submission 187693) | Host-associated microbial communities from peat moss isolated from Minnesota, USA - S1T2_Fc - Sphagnum magellanicum MG (SPAdes) (version 2) | ecosystem: Host-associated > Plants > Peat... | reverse complement strand
TGTAAAATGGAAGCATTATCTATATATAATTTTAGTACATACATTAAAATACACCCCTATGTCATTGTAGAATACCTTTAGGATGCAACTAATTTGGTGACTATTGCGACTAATGTGACATATCAACCTATTAATGGATGAAAATAAATGTAAAATTGATGCAACCAATAGGATGAAATTTCTAATAGTTATATCATAGTTGTGAAAATGACCAAAATAGTTGAAAGTTGGTGATCTTGTAGTTGCAAATATTCCCAGATCTAGTTGCAAACAACTACAAGTCGCATGTAGTCGTAAATGGAATGGTTACATTTTGGTTGATTTCTACTAGTGACAAATGGCAAATGGCAAATGTGTGAAGGGGGCACATAATCAAAATGAAAAACACCTATAGATGCATAGCACACCTTGAGTTTGTTGGTAAAGTTTTAAAAGAAGAAAAACACATGCCAAACACATAAAAAACAACAAAAAAATAGAAAAAAACACAAAATATATTAAAAGGCTTTTGTTTTCTCACTTTCATATGATGCTTCTAATGCACCCATCATTTCCATGAAAATTGAATAAAATTTGAATAAATGAATAAATTCATAATAGGGAAAAGTGATAACTTTTGTTATTTCAAGGTCACATTATGACACACCCCCACACTCCTTGAAAGATTTGAATGTGAGTTCGAAAATGAAAACAACGAAAGAAGGAATTGAGGTATGTTCCTTAACTCACAACATTTCGGGGGTAAAAGGTTGTGTTAGAGCTTCAAGATGGGGATTAGAACGAATGACAAGCATGTCAATTATTCACATGAATCTGCACAAACCAAATAACAAGTTAATTAATGCATAATTGGAGCACTTTTGGTGCACGAACGAATCACGAACATACATAAACTCACAAGATTCACCATGGCCTAAACTTGGGAGAAGGCACCACCTTCCCCCTTACAATATGTTTGTGATTAACCACAAGGGTTCCATCTAAATGTCATTTTGTCTTAGGACTCCCAATTTTCTAAATTGGAACTCTTAATATTTTGGAGGAGCATAACTTTTTCTGCAAACCTCTAATTGAAATTAGGTTAAAAAAAAAGTTATAGCCCTCACCAAAAGCTTTCTAACAATATGTGACATGCCACCTGCAAGCACATATTTTAGGGTGATTTTTGACTTTTAATGATTGGCTGACGCACTCCCAAGTCCTTTGCTAGACCCACTTGAGGGTCTAAGTACGTTGAATTGCAGAAAATTGGGACTTGAGGGCCACTCCCAACTTCCAGCACTAAAAGGGGGTAGAAAGGCGTGCTAGAAGTCCCGGGATTAGACTAGGAAGAGGGACAAGTATTATCTCATTCGAATCTGCATCCAAAAACCAACCACAAGAGGGTTAGTTCACATTCGGGAACACCCTTGGGTGTTGTGACAAGTCACGAGCACTTGGACAAACTTGATTCATCACGGCCCGGACTCGGGGGAAGTCACCACCTTCCCCCATATAGTATTCTCTGCAGTTCTCCACCGCACCTACATCCAAATGGCTCTTTTTCCTGGTACTCCCAAGGAGGAGTCCCGAAACTGTCCCGGGTTAGAGTTTCGGGACTTTGGGAACTCATATCTCCTGGCTCCAACCTCCGATTGGAGTGAGGTCTAAACCAAAGTTATAGCTCTCCTCGAGAGCTTTCCAACGCCATGTCGCAATCCTTCAGAAGACTTCAGGATCATATTGATTCCCGACTTTTAGTGGTCGGGAGTCAAATTGCTAGTTTGACTCTCGGCCTTTCTTTTGCCCATAACTTGAGCTGAAGATGTCCAAATGGCACATGTGAAGCCATTTTGGGCATCTACACTTCAAAACCTTTTCATTGATATAAAGAACACCTCAATGCAAGGTGTTTTGACCCTTGAACTCTAGCTCTCAATTTTCGGGAGTCTCGGAGGACTCCAACTTCCCACTTTTGGGGGTGTGAGTTTCATCCTCACACTTATCCCAAAGTGGGGTTGTGACATTGGCACTTTGATTCTTGACCTTTCTTTTGATAATAACTTATGTTTTAAGTACATCTACGTTTCAAAAGATTTCTAATGGTATAAAAAACTCTTTAATCCAATGATTATTAACCGGTGAAATATTTTTTAAAAAATTTGAGATTCCATGGGGCCTCCAATTCCCAAAGTGGGAGTCCACTTGGGAGTGTATGGGTTCATTCCCTCACACTCCTAGGAGTGCAAATGTGACTCTTGGGTTACATTCTCAATTCACACATTTCCATGCATTTGCCTTGGTCGTGAGCCCAAAGTTAGGGTCATGACATATTCAAGGAGTTAAAGGAAAAATTACAACATTGAATGTTGAATGTTTAGTGATTTCATTTTTCCCATCGCAAAAAACCAAAAACTCAAGAACCTCAAAAAAAAACATAAAACTAAATTTTTTGTCTTTCAAAGAACTTTAAAACAAAACCACACAATTTTCATGTTGTGTGAAGGTTCAATATTTTTGAAAAAAATTCAAAAAACCAGTAAATGGTTTTCATATTTTGCAAAAATAGGTTTTTTTGAAAGAACCTTACAAAAAATGTGAACAATTTTCATATTTTGTAAATGGGGTTTCTTTCAAAGAACCTTGGAAACGTTGAAACTTAAGTCACTTTTCAAACTTGTTGCACATCAAGTTTTTTAATAAAGAACTTCAAGTGTTTTTTAGTGTGAAAGCAAAATTTGGGGTTGGATTTTAGAAAATGGAGGTCGCCAATTTAAAATAAAGGCCAAGTATGGGGTTTCCAAAAAGTGTTAGGTAAAATATGAGGGTGACGGTTTAACAAAAAGAAAATCATTATATATATGCCCATATATTTGATCTAAAAACTTGCAAATAATTGGCACTACATTAAAAACCCACCCAACATTGAAAAAAACTTAGAAATGTGCATGAATAAGCAACTAAAACCATTTATGTATGAGGTGGTTGAGGCTCATAACTTCAAAGGTGCTAACCCAAAGTGTAGACATGAAAATTAAACAACCCCATGGTAGGAAGCCTTTAAGGCCTAAGACACAAAAAAACTAGTTGAAAGTCTACATTTGATTAATGAAAATATAATTCCATTGATGAATGAATTATTTGTGTGGGTAGGTGTTTTTTAAAAAAAAAACCCTTGGAGGATTTTCCAATTGCTATGAGAATTCCATAATCCATGTCATAAATATACATTAAACTTTGGTCAATTTGGTCTAATTTGCATGCATGCATCCATGTAAAGGGGTTTAAAGGGGGTGTTTGTGTTTTGGAACAAGAATTGGAACATTCATTTTTTAAATTGTAAATTCAAAAAGAATGGACAAGGAATGGAATTTTTTCACAATATTTCCAAATCACAAAATTTACAAGAATTGGAACATTCCATTTTCGTATTACAAATTTGAAAAGAATCGACAACAAATTGGAAAAAAATTCCAATCTTTTGAAATTGCAAAATTGGATCAAATTTTAAGAAAAAGTTAATACAAATTTGGAATAAAATTTTATAAATTTTGGAAATTTTTGCAAAATTTTAAAAGCAATTCTTTTTGCATTCATCATGTGTCTATGAATCTCAACTGAATTCCTTTTTTTTTGGAAAATGTTGCCAAATTCTTGATATCACAATTTTTTTGAAAAGGCCTTGGTTCATCATTTTGAAATTGATTTATTTTAAAAAGAAAACAATATCAGCCCAAACATTTGAGCTTGGGGGCTCCCCATGGGTTACTATAAAACAACCATCACTATAAACAAAAAAAACCCTAAAAACTGTAACCATTGCATTTGCAACTACATGTAAATAATTGTTATTTATAACTAGTTCCAATCATATTACAATTACTTTGCACCTTTGATCATTCTTGCAATTATGCTACAACTGCATTTGCAATTAATGACTTATTCATTTTACACTTTAAAAATGTTTCCATCTATGATCATGCACATATGTCTCATTAGTTGCAAATGGAACCACACTTAATCACATCATTAAAATTTCAACATAACCCTTAATGATATACATAGGTGTATTAGGAATTTTTTGAAAGATATATGTATTTTTGTTAAGTTTTCTTAGGGATATAATTATGAGTATGTTTCCATTTGTGTATTTATAAAATAATATTTAATTTTTATTTAGGCAAATTTACTACCTACCTACTTACATATGTTTGTTTATTTAACCTACCTACCTAACTACTTATTTTTACCCACCTATTTAACTTAATTATCTACCTGCCTAATGTAGATTTATTAATTAATTGATAATTATTAATTAGTAATTAATATTTGATAATGATTAAAATGTCTACACACACACACACACACACATCTTATATGAATTATTAATTAATCATTTATAATTAGCTAATTAGTTAATTGTTATTTAGTTCCTAATTATTAATGAGTTAATCTTATAGTTATTTATTTATTTATGACTTGTTCATCAATAATTTTAAACTAATTAATTAGTAAGTTAATTAATTGTTATTTACATAACTATAATTAATAAATTGGTTAATTAATAAAAATATGAACCATTCATTTGTTTATTTGTGAACTATTAATTAATATTTTATAACTAATATGTTAGTTAATTATTACGTAGATATTAATGATTTAATCATTATTTAATTATTTTTCAAAATAAATTGAAATTAAATAAATTAGATGGTTGATCATTATGTAAATAGTAATTAGTGATTAGTTGGCTAATTAAGTAGTTAGTTACTTAAATACATATTTATATAATTTATTTTATATATATATGAAAAAAACTTTTTAAATGCAACCTAATTTGCAACTAAGCAACTTCAAATTTTATTCATATGTTTTGTTTTCCATTTCCATTTTGAAAACTATATAATGAAAAGGTTTTATTATACATTTTCACATAAAAAATACATGTCATTTGGGTTGAGCCAATCAAAAAAGTTTAACCTACAAATTAAACCTAAAATCAATTAAAAATATTTACCTACCATCCTCATAATTTATGTATTTCCCTAATCTACTTACCTATTTAATCTTACCTACCTAATTATCTAAATATTGATTTTAATTTATTTTGTTCTAAAGTTTAAAAATGATGCATGATACATTTCTATTATTTTATATCTAATAATCTAAAACCATTTAAGATAGACAATGACAATGCACTATTTTATTAAAAACGAAAATTCCCAAGCATTTTTCAATTCACATGTCATTATGTAAGTTATTGATTTGTATGGCAAAATACAAAATGGCATACATTACTGTATGAATGATGAAATATTAGTTGATTGTTGATTTCATTCACACTTACAACTATTGTCACATGCAATTTGTTGAATATAATTAGGCCATTTTGTAGCAAATTTTTTTGCAAGTAAAATATAATTCTCAATGATAATTGTTCTAATTTTCTTTTAATGCATGTGAGAAAACGCCAACAAAAGTAATTAGCTTTAATGTGTTTATTCTTCTAAGTGCAAGTTCAAGTTTTGAGCTTGGCCTTTCACCTCCATCATGCATTTGTGTTCTAGATCACATTTGACATGCATCTACAAACATGACATCCAAAGTTCATTGGTTGTTTGTTTTTTTGTGATGTAGCACCCACAAGAGTGCCCATCAAGGAAATGACAAATGGGAGCATCAGCATCGACAAGAGCTTCCCATTGCTCACTTTCTTATTGAAAACCAACACCCACCGAAGAAGCGTGGAAACCCTAAAACCCTAAACCCTAAACCTTGATAATCACACCTAGCCCATTCTCTCATTTGGTTTTGTCAGAGGGATCCTGACTGTGGTAATACCATCGCGGGCTCTAATCTATAGTTATGTGATCCAAATGTAATTGTCACTCATGAGAGACTCCAACCGGAATAGAATCTCAAAGATCATTCTAAGATACAAAGTTCCTAATGATGTTGCAGAATCTCTCCTCAGTGCCAATTACCGAATGGAAGGCATTAGTCAAACCCAGCTTGCAGCCACTCAACAATCAGCCATGTCCTCCTGATGCTCATTACCTGGTACAGATAGTATACAACAATCCACACAAGATTTTTGCCAAAGAATTATACAAAAATCTGTATCCTGAGTTTCTGTCATATTTTTAGAGGCAACAGACACCATGTGTCATGATCTTGGCTAGCAACTAAGAGATATAGCAAGTCAATAATATCACTCATTAAAAGCCACAAATCATCAAAGGCAAATATGCTTTGTGAATGGTCCAGCTCTTCTTTACACCTATTTTTCCACAGAAAATTTCACCATGTGCAAAAAACCAGAGAACACTAAACACTAAGAAACTCTGCCTTGGGTATCTGTGGAGTTATGTCGTAGTTGCCATTGCATCATCTTACATGTCTTCCCCGTCCAGATACTTTGACTAGAGCAAAAGAAATCCTCACAAATTTCCCTGTGGCAAGGCAGGAATTGCACATTAGTATATCCAGACCAAGATCAGGACTGAGAGGTCTCACTCATATTACAGACCTATTCATACCAATGCTACTAAGTATGCAAAAAGAGGAAGTTGAGGATTTGAAAATTTCTGACAAATAAGGTTGATTCTCATCCAAGAAAGAGTAGCTCGAGGACACCCAAACCATATCCTCATACTTGAAGAGCTGAGAATGTGAACAGCAACAATGCTCTCAGACCAGGCACCAATAATTCATATAGCTCAAACAATTCCATGTCTGATAACAGATCCAAATTAATAATTCAATTAAATGTGCAACTGCTACACACTACAGCAACTCCTCCCTGATCATCATGGAAGACTTCATGGGGTGTTCATGACACGTCTGGCATATGTCAAGTGAAAACAATCTCACTTACCTCAAATTGCTTTTGAAAGAGCATTACCACAAATGATGATCATCTCATTCATTGCTCATCTCATCACCAATCCATCTCTCACACACAAGATGCTCAGCATGGATTTCCACAAGTTCCAGCTTGGTCTTCTGGGTGATTCTGTCCACTGCGGGCATAACATCATCTCTCATGAGAATCAAGAAATCTCCATCCTCACAATGAAGAAAGCCAGAACAAGATAAAAATCCTTCTTTAAAGCAAGAATTTGAGAAAAGAAAGACAAAACACAGATCACTGTAATATGAAGCTTGTACATGCTGGAATAAAAGACCTCATTCCATCCTGATTGTTTGATTTGTGAAAAGTGGATCTGAACCAGCCACCGCAGCAATAGCTCCTTAATGAAAACAATTAGTTTACAACAATATATAAAACATGCGTGGGACAATAACACAGCTTTGTGCCATTTCACCATGTGGAGTTCAGGGACAATTACCAGCAAACTTCCCTTGCTGCAATTACAAGAACATCATGAACTGGGCAACTGATTCAATCCTTCAACAAGGTGCGTATCCTTCTCACTCCTACAAACAAAAGCACCATAGATCCCAGTAAGCACCTGCAGCACACTAAGGATCCAGCTGACATTGTGCCAGACTCCAATAGGAGAAGTCAAGTTCTGAATTTCGCTTAAAAGAAAGACCAGAGAGATTGGTCCCATCTGAACACAGTCTGGTCAGACAAAGACAGGTTTGTACAGAGCTGTAGACAACCTATTCACATGTGTACAATTAAAACAACACATTATGCACAAAATAAAGACGATTAAAAAGGGGACAGGGACAGAGACTGCACTGCAGGTACAAAGCACACAGTACCTGGCAGAAAATGGCAACATCCGAACGGCCACCACACACGAGTCTCCTCAACAGAGGGACAAAACGGAACGATACGTGACATCATCATTACAGCTGACAAACCCCTGTCACACTTGTGCTGGTATAGCAACAAACACACATCACAAGGCCTTTGCTACAACAGCACAGTGTACACACCTCCCACATGACATTGGGACCAGATCACCTCTACTGAAGCAAAGCCCATCAGACGGTTGGTGACGCCACTGTGAAAAAAGAAGATTCACTAGAACTTGAAAGGGTTACCAGAGTCAATGCTGACAGGAACACCACACCACCTAACCCAACATCCATTCAAACAACACTACACAAAACCTCCAACACAATCTCAGTGGCACAGAACAAGGGCACCAAAACTATTCCATTTTTCAAGCAATGCACAATCCCTATACCTTGATCCTCAAGGAAATGTTCCCACAGGGGAAAAAAAAGAACACTGTTATTCCAACAACTGAACAATGAGATTCTTCAAGCAGGCATCAAACCTACAAGAAGCAACAACTGCAAACTACTATGTGACATTCTGCTACACAGGGCTCGGACAAGTCCAGTAGCAAAATTGACTCTTTAGCTTCTGACTAAGGATACATCGTTGCAACTTTCACTATTATGAAGAACCATAATGCTTGTACCACCAAACACTCTTTGTGGAAGCTAAAGAAGAGGATGATAGACAGTCAAAAGAGCAAAGTGAAATTCAAACAGGTTTCACAAAAGCACCATACAAGCAAACAAGCTTGCTGGGAAGCAAGAGCAGCTGCCTTCCCACCTGCATACATGTCTGGTGCTGGTGATGAACTCAGCAGTTTGATTAGGAATGCCAGTCCATCTACCATCTAACTGGGTGGCCTTCTTAGAATACAGCAGCCAACCACTGACAGCTTTAATAGGGCTTGCTTTGCTTCGTATCACGCTTCAGCTGCACCTTCAACCTTTTCCCACTCAGTTGAAACCCATTCATAACATTGATGGCAGCTTGTGCTGCTTCTGGAGAATCATAACTTACAAACCCTGCACCATTGAGGCACTTGTTGATCAGCACTGCACAAAGACACCAAACAATCACATGAATGGATGGGGGAACAAAGAGCTTTAGGGTTTGAGGTGGGATGAATACCAAAGCACTTGCTGGCACCCGTAGTCTTGTCCACAAACACCTTGGCACTGATGACATTACCAAATGGTGAAAATGCAGAAGACAGCTCCTGATCACCGAACTCAGGTGGTATATGGTAAATGAAGAGGTTAGCTCCTGCTGGCCCTGTAAATTCAACAAAGATAGAGCCCACACGTAATACCATTAAGCGGGCCTCCATTACCAGAACTAATTGGAAAACATCCAGGCCCACAAGCACCGATAAGCACAGAGACAGAAGGGTTGTGTACCTTCTGTCTGGGGACCTACACTGGTCCTGACAGCTGCTGCCACTGCTGCACCTGGATTCATGGCCACTGGTGAGACAGGTGCAGGATAGGGTGTGGGATGTGGGCCCATCATTGGGCCTGGATAAGCCATTCCACCATACTGCCCTCCCCCAAATGCATATGCGGTGGTTTGCATAGGTGCATAGGTCATTAGATCTGGCCCTGCCCCAGGGAGAGTTGCAGGTAAACCAACCATCCCTGGTTGTGCTGAATATGCCATGACTCCTCCATAGTTGCTCATTGGCTGTTACAATCATACAGATTGCCATGTCCAAGTTTAACATCTGAGCAACAGGAACAGCTCTATTCTAAACAATCAGCTTTCCAATTGTGGATCTTGGATTACTCTATCAATGCTTGTTGGATTTAGCATCCATGCCATCAGTCTGGGGTAGAGTCATAAAGCCTGCTAAGCACACTGTTCAATTGCAGCAGATCAACAACCCCTGACTACAACCAGGAACAGAAACCAAGAGATATGCCTCAAAACATGTGATCCTAGTGGATTTGTGATAGTACAAAGGCGCAACAAACTCAGGCCAACTAAGCACCAACAGGTTATAATACTAGAAAGTTCCAGCAATAACCTTGTGATGCAGACTGCTAGCATGACTTTGCACATGAAGCAGAAGATCAATGGTGGTGAATGACCTGGTAGGTGTAACCATTGTAGGGAGGGGCTGATGCATAGCCCATTGGTACTGCACCAAACAATGAAGGCTGCTGCTGTCCAGGAACAGGAACTGCTGAGACACCCTGGTCTTTCTGTACTTTACGGGCTTGCCTTTCTTTTTCAGTATCCGCCCATTTTACCACCAGAGCTGATGGTGAACCCTGCCAAGAGCCAATAAATTCATGAATCTTGTGAGAATAGCACGCTTCATAACATGCCACTGTGAACCCTAACAAATATTTGGATGATTGAAACACTCTGCTGCAGGACTCCCACATTTGAGAGTGCTGAAATTTCTCTACCCTCAACTTCCAGACCACTTCAAACACTGCTTTCTGGTCATTATGCATACTCCTACCAATTTGCACAGTTCAACAGTGCACATACAGCTTGTGCACTTCTGCATCACAAACATCAACCTAACCCTCACAAGTGGGAATCCCCAAGTTCCATGCTCAAATGCATTACTACATTCCCATTCACCAAACACCCATGTGTAAGCAGATGTAGCCAACAAACCTCCATCCTATACACTCCATTGAGGGCCTCAATGGCACACATTGCCTGTTCTTTGGTATCATACTTGAGAAAGGCGCAACCTATTACAACATGTTCCAAAGTTAGCATCATTCCTTGGCAGCACAATTCAATGCCAACACTAACTCAAGGTATCTCTTCTCATCAGATACTAGACTAAAAGGCCAAAGATTCTGTGCTCTGAGACATCACAAATAGTTCATGTGTTTCTTGGCAAGAAATGTCAGCACATACTGGGGCTGTGATACTGCAGTGATCCTGCAATATAGTACAAACCCTGACACGGACAATTTGCAGCTCAAAAACCTCAATCACTGGTTATCAATACTAAAAAGATGAAACAAAAAGAACAGACATTGAAGCTACCTTTACTAGTCGGCTGGGAGCCTTTGATCACAGATAGCTCCTTGATGTTTCCATAGGGTGCAAACACATACATGACATCTGCTTTTGTTGCTCCCCTTGGTAGCATGCCAATAAAAAGTTTGTGCTCTGCCACCACCCACCATTCACAGCTCAGTAACAAGAGAAATTTGCACAGGACCTAATGTACCAACCCTGAATGGTGGCACAAATTGAAGCCTGAAAGCTCTCGATAGCTACTAGGCAAGTTGGCAAACCAGCCAACTTGCTACAAATGTGTGTTGCAGATGGCTCACCCAATCGCTCCATCTCCCCATCAGCATATTTCACTTGCAAAGGACTTGCCACCTAAGATGCAAATGGGAAGTGCAAAACAAATAAGAAGACTGTGCGGTACAAAAAGACAAAACAAGAAAGGAGAAACCCACCTTTATATATCCACAAGTCTAAAACTAAAATGATTGACATAGGACCAGATTGAAACACCAGACCTCATCCACCATTATACCAGATCAATCACTTGGAGGCTGAAGCATGTTCCGACAAATCTGGGACTTGTAGTCAGTTCTTCTGATATTATACTCTTAACAATTTATGAGAACGTAGAAATTGGTGGGTTAAACTGACAACTCCAAAGTGGCTTTCCAATCCTAGCCTGAGTTTATGAACTCTGAGGAATCTGCTTGCAGAATGAGCAGCACATGATTATCCTACAACAACCGGCATTAGAACTGATGTCTTATTTTGACAGCTTGTTGAAGATACAAAGTACTCCACTACAGACCCCCCCAAAAACAAAACAAAACAGGAAAAGAAAAGAAAAGAAAAATAGAATTTAAATCCTTCTTTAGAGAGCTACAGTATCAGAGGAACAGAACAGTACTGGGGGAAGAGTACGCTTGTTATGAAAAATTTCAATGGCATTGTCAGCTTCCTGCCTTGTGGTGTATGTTAAGAAACAGCAACCTGCAAGGAAAGAAGAAGTTGAAATCAGGAACTGGTTGACATCAATCTACACAGGGGGGAGAGAGAGAGAGAGAGAACATCCACCTCCACAGCACCCAACAGATTTACTGCAACACTCTTATATAGTGAGCAAGTAGGACCACAATACTTCTAAAAGCATTCGGATATGAAACCTTCATGTCAACACCATGCAAAGCCCTTGAGGTGTGGTTTATTCCTAACCCTAGAAAAATGAACTAGAACACAGAATGCCATTGTTCTGGCATTAAGGTTCCACCTCCATTTCTACAACCCCAAAAACAAAGAAAAAGCAAAAACAAAAAACTGCTTGAGTGCTTCTCTACGCAACCGTTCATTCAGCATGAAGAAGAAGAGGAAGAAACACAAACAAAGAGAGCAAGTGAATTTCATGCTCTTACCTCGAGACTGCTTGGTGACCTTGTCCTTGATAATATTGATTTCATAAACAGTCCCGGCTTCAGAGAACACGGCGGCCAGCTGCTGCTCCGTAAGCTGCCTCGGCAACTGACCTACAAACAGCTTAACGGCATCTAAACCCCTACTCACGGGCTGCACATCATGCGCATACTGTCCTACTCCTCCTCCTGCTCCCTCCTCCTCCATCTCCACCCCCGTCAGCTCAGCTCAACGAACTGTGAGGGAAAGAAAAACCACAGCCACGAAGGGAAAAAAACGAAAACTAAATGCAGAAAGTGACAAAAAAACCAAGAAGAGATCTGGAGAGAAAAGAGAGCGAGACGGAGAGACAGAGAGCGACACAGAGAGACAGAGAGACAGAGAGGCACAGCAGCAGGATCGACAGCAGTAGCGATGGCTCTGCTAAAACCCTAAAACCGTTGCCCTAAAACAAAGAGAGAGAAAGAGAGCAGAGTTTTACCCTAAAAATTTCAACTACTGAAATTTTCAGACTTGCCCGTTTTTTATTTTATTTTTATAATCCTGCCCAATTTGTTAATAACCGGTTGTCGAAACACCAAGGATTTTTGAAACACGATATTTTCACTTGTGTTGAAACTTGAGATTAGTTACAGAGTTTTAATAATATCTTGAAGGAATTTTGGTTTCTTCTAGAGAATTTTTTGAAAATTATATTTTTTGCCTGTTGAAATATTTGAGTTTCCATAACTCTACTTTTGCCTTAAGATAATTTTTCATGTAAATGGGGAGGGGGCCACAGTGTGACATGGTTTAAATTTGAGGATTATGGGCATTTTGTACATGTGCACAAAAATGCAATTTTCACACAAATGGAGCAGGAAATGTTATTAGATTTTCAGAAAACTTCTGCCTTTGCAAAACTAACTTAGAATGATTTCAACCAGGGTTGTGTAAGAACTCTGTAGTTAAGCACAATTTCTAGTGGAATACTGTTGTGATGGGTGGTAGTGGGAGTAACTTTTAATAGGTATATATACTCTTGAAAGTGTTGTTTGGTTGGGTCCATGTGTTGCCTCCATACATGAGGCCATGTGCAAGCTTTGATCACCTGCAATTTCCAATGCTGACCCATGTTGTCAGACATTCAGCCCCACCAAGTGCTCTCTGACTTATCTATCTGAGCCTTTTTCTCACTCACTTTTCCCAGAGATGCCAGTTCTGTTGGGGTTGTCTTCAGAGAGATGCAAGAACAGGCTATCTACAATTACTTATTTATTTATTTATTTATTTATTTTTGGGTCTACACGTTTGCATAAAAATAAAAGCAGATCAGCTCTGTTACACAATTTATTTATTTTCCTCTTTTTTTCTGGTGGTGAAATTTTGTAACTAGGCTAATCTCTTGTGATTTAGAGGGAAATTTTTTCTGCCATTTTTATGAAATAAAAATAATTAAAAGTAGCCACATCTTGATGTGGGCACTTCCTAGGTCACCACTTTAAAAATTCAGAAATTCTTTACCCGGGGTAAGGGACCCAATGCACGATGGGGCTCAAACATGTGAATTCCGTGGCATGGATCCCTTACCTTATCGGGAACCCATTGTGGTGTCCTAGGGTAGAACGATTGGTGAGCGAACATTTAAGAACTCAAAGCTCATGGGCTTAGTAACCATGCATAGTTTTTTTAATCAAGGTCCTCAAAGAGAGCTTAAGTGAACCTTTCAACCACAGCACTAGTAGGCGTTTATGACACATGGGTGCTGGTTCACCCAAGGCTGAGTTCCACCCAAATCTCTGGTGGGACTGCATCACACCCTACCAGTCTAGGGTGAGAGGGAACCCACTAGCTCACGATTGTAGAATGGATGGTGTGTGGACAACAAAACACTTTGTTTTTTTTGTTTTTTTGGCAGTATTCCTGTCCCTTATGTTGGGAATACTCATTTGGGAATATGCACAAAAAAACTATAACAAGAATAAATAATGAGCATTGTTTATTTGCATTTCGATGACAGCTCCAAAAGATGGTGTTGTGTGTTGTTGTTGATGCTCTATCACTACAACACGCTAGCTGCGACAACAACAGCTCCAACCTCCAAACAACTAACTATGCACAAACTTCAATACATATTAAGATTCAACAACATCTTCAACCTCCAAAAGACTGAAAAAGCATCGACTCCATCCAATATTGTAATGCAACAACAATACAAAAAGAAATTGAATAACATTGAAATAAATAACGAGAGAGGTTAAACCGGATTAGGTGAGGAAAAGTAGAATCAAAATTCAAACTATGGGGAGAATATATATGTTGAGTTGACATAAGAAATCTAGTGATCGTTTTATATGACTCAATGATAAAGTCCAACACTTAGTGTAGTGTGTAATAGTAGTTTTTCAATGTATTTTTATTACAAGCCAAAGTTATGGATTTGTAAAAATATTAATCTTTTTCAAGAAAACATTGAATGATAACCTTATAGTATAATTTAGGTTGCAATTATTGTGAATAAAATTTTCTTAATTTCATAGAATCATGAAATGAAGGACTTTGTGATTTTTGTTAATTTTTTGTGTCATAAAAAGGTCATAAAATTTTCATGTGATACTGAAATGGTTTAGAAGATTTCATTTTGAATTGTGAATCACATTGATGATTTTCAAAGAAAAAATGATGTAATTTCATTACAAACCATAATTATAGTGAATCCACTCCCTATTGTTTTAAGGACTATGGCACTACAACTTGTCTATATTTAGAAGTCTCTCATTTTATGTATATTTGTTTAATTTCTAATGATTCCACTTTTGTATCACACTAAATGATATAAAAATTGTATGAATGAGTCACTTTTCATAAAAAATTTTAAAAAATTGACATAAGACACATTTCAATCACAATGATGCAAAAAGTATGACATTATGACAATTGTAAATATCCCTAATTCAATTAGTTCAAAATAATGAGTAATTAACACCAAATGACAAGCATGTGAATTGAAGGTAATCTCCCATGAACATTGGGCATCAAGAAGAACATGTAACATTGAATGAAAGTGTTGGAATTTCTCAAGTTTGTGAAGGTTGGCATATATGTGACAAATCTAGCCATGCATTGTTTGAAACATATTCAATGATTTTTTTTTAATTTCGTTGAAACTCCCAAATAATGCAACTAAGTTCATCAATGTGTTTTGATTGCTTATGGAATTGTGAATTAATGACCAACCAAATAGTTGTCATGTATAGAAAAGGTGAAAGTGTATTAAGAAAATCCAATGTCACATAGAAGGTGGCATAGC
>Ga0209611_10008916_pt1 | contig 15425 bp, 15 predicted proteins | sample S1TSphgellanicum_3_FD_187693 | JGI IMG/M metagenome (GOLD analysis project Ga0209611, IMG submission 187693) | Host-associated microbial communities from peat moss isolated from Minnesota, USA - S1T2_Fc - Sphagnum magellanicum MG (SPAdes) (version 2) | ecosystem: Host-associated > Plants > Peat... | reverse complement strand
GGGGGGGGGGGGGGGGGGGGGGGGGCTCAAAAGAGCTTTAAAAAAAGGGCAAGGAACCCCTCCTCCTGCTGCAGTGATTGAAGGAGTAAAGGGCGGCCAGAGTTGAGGAAGAGCACCAATTGGGTCCCCGGGGAATCTCCCAGGTTTTTGCTGGCTTGATTGTTCATCATCGGAGCCCCCCCCCCTCATAAGGGATGGAACACACTATTTGCCAACCCTAATTCCCTCGGGTGGTACCCACCCATGAAAAAGCTTAAGGAAGTTCACCTTTTTTCGACATGTCTGTCGTGTATACAACAAAAACAAACTATTACATTCACATATTTCAACCTTTTTACGACTTGTTTGGTTCTACTATTTGACTTGGGCACAAGAGATTCACCGGGATAGAAATAGTAATTCAATGCTTCTTAAATAGTAGTACTACCTATTATTCCTATATATACAACAAGGAAGACTGGGATTTATTTATTTATTTATTTTATTATTATTATCATTATCATTAGTATTATTATTATTTTAAAAACCTCCCAAAAAATCAAAAATAAAAAAATCATTCACCAAAAGTCAAGAAATTGTCTCGACATTTACAACTACTTACAAACTTTGTAATCGGGTTAGGTTTTCCAAATAAGAAAATCCAAGAAGCTGGGTGAATATTTTATTTATTTATTCATTCGGGATGATGATGATGCGGATAAGGAGAGCGAGTCTGGCATGTGTTTGTGTGTGATGATTCCGATAAGTTCCCAACTTTGAGGACGGCACAAGACAGACTTAAGACTAGACGGAGCTTCCAAGTTGCAACTTTACTTGCTTGTTGACGAGAGCCTTGCTTTTAATTAATACTACTAGACTTGTGGTTCCCACCACCATGTCCGTCCGTCCGTGTTTCCTGGAAATGGTGGTGGTGGTGGTCATCCAGTTCTCGTATAAAATAAATTTATATGTATGCTTGGCACGAGGGTGGCCGGCGGAAAATTCACCATCACCACCCACAACTAGACTACAAACCATATGGTTCTAATCATAGTTTGATGATGGCCAAGCTTCAAGAACCTCAAAAAAGCCCATTGGAAATTGGGGGGCCTTGTGGGGGTGTCCCTTTAGATTTGTGGACCAAAGGCCAATATATATCATTCATATGAACTCAAAGATCATGGTCTCATTTTGGGCCCCAAAATTCAACACCCCCTTGACTTGACCAACATAATTTACTTCTTTACCGATTGTATCCATCTATCCATGATGACATCGTATTGATCCTTTCATGTTACATAACATATCGATCCCCAAGTTCCGAGCCAAAGAGCAAAACCCAAAGTGCGTCATTAAGGTGCAAAGGAACAAATTATGTTTCGGTTTGATATGATAGTAATTTTTATTTTATTTTTTTTCGTCCCTATATACTTATGTTGTAACCAAACTTAATCCCTACTAAACAAGTTTGGATTTTCATATATGGATCGCATGAAGACACATGTCCTCCATTCATCATCATCATCATCATCATCCTTCTTTTAAGACCTTTTGTTTGGCCACAATTCAATTCGACAATGTTTTATTCCCAAGGATGTCATATGTACTATGATGGATGTCATCATTTGCTCACTTAATTTTCATATTCCTAGTTCCTTATATGTTAAAGCCTTTTTTTTGGGGCTAAAAATCATCTAAAAGCAACCTGGGATTCTACCAGGTTATTGTCCTCAACATCTAGGGTTTATGAATAGTGACATAGCAAGTGTTGCCCAAGCCCATCACTCTTGCCATCACCTTGTTACAACTCAAACGAGCCTTTTTGCTTTTGCGGTTTTGTGAGGATCTTACAATTGCCAATGTTCAACCTTCATTCTTGCAAGTGGTCGTTGTGTATGGTTACGAACCTATGCATGAAGGGTGTTTATGGTTTTGTATATTTGTAAAATTGCAAACAATGTCATTTTTTGAATGTGTCATTGGTCTGGTGAACATCGAAATTACAAATTTTATTCATCGCCCAAACTTTTAAAGGTATTATTGATTCCAAGAGCTTGTGCTTGTGCATTGAAATGTTAGACGATGTATGGGAAACATGAATGTTTAGTGTGCAACAAAGTGTTGATAAACATCGAGGTTCAAATATTAAGGCTTTGATTTTGAAATTAGGACTCAAGAGTTGAGACTTTACAAATGCAAGTGAAAGTCTCTTCTGGTATTTAGATTATAAAGCTATGATTCTTTCCATGCATTTTTATTCCTCTCAAGTTTTGTGCATTGTGTGAACAACAAGTAAAGTGCTCATTGTGATTCTTTCTATGTGATTCTTTTTATGAAATTTGTTGTGTGCATTATGTGATTGATAAAGGACGTTTGATTATTTTCTTGCATTGTGTGAACAATGAGCAAAGCATGTGGTTCTTTTTATGCAATTTTGTGAACAATGAGTGATTTATGAATCGTGTGCAGTGAATGATTTGTGCAATATGTTTTTTATGTGAGATTTTTTCTATTTTTCTTATGAGCAATGAATAATTTGTGAGTTGTGTGCATTGTGTGAGTAGCAAATGTTAATGAAGGTTAAAATTGTGTTCATTTGTTTTCTCATGATATCTCTTCTTTTTATCAATCCCAAGAATTTTTTTGGTTTTGGCCCATCTTCATTATTCATGATATTGAAGCCAAAGTTGATCATGAGTCGAGCATTATTTTCACATTGAATGCACAAATTGCAAGTTGTTGATCTAAAATTTGAAATAGATTCTTTGTATTTTAATGGTAAGTGCCAACATGCACATAGTGAATGAATTTACATTACATCTCAATGCCCTTTTGTTGTAGTTTCGGTTGTCTTTGAAATTCCACAAAACAAGAAGAGGAAATTTGTTCAATTTGCTTTAGTCTACCATTTGTTGTCAAGAGGTTCAAGTATGACAAATTTCAAAAGCATAAAGGACCCTTTCATTATGCTTAAGGTTAAACACATTCTTAAAACATTGTAGTGACTTTGTAAGGTGGGGCAAGCCCATCCTTGGGTGGTACCACTAGGAACATCACACCTTGATTTTCTTGCACCCATCAAAGTTTGAAAAATCATAAGAAACATTTAAATAAACATTTTCAGAAATTTTTAATGAATACATTTATTAGATTCCATAAATTTTGAAAATCCAATAATATCAATAATATTGTGTATTTTGATGGTCCTAATCATTGCATTTAAAAAAAGTTTCAAGAATGTAATTCTAGTTTTTTTCCTTAAACTTTTTGGTCAAGAACACAATTTTGAAAAATGATTTGAAAATTTTGTTATGAATTTTTTTGTAAGGTCATTTGAAAGTCATTTTATTTTTAGATTTTTATTTGGCAATTAATTGATTAAATACAATTTAATTACGAATTTCCAAGTTGACACTATCGATTTTTGAAAGGGCTAGTTTAATTAAGAATACAAATTTTAATTTTTTTCAATTTTTGAAATTCCCAAATAAACTTCAAGCCACATATTAAAGCATGAAATTAATAAACATGAAAAATGATAATTTATAGTTGTGAAAAAATTTAACGAAAAGGGCCCAAAAAATGATTTGGTTATTTTTGGTTCTTTAACCATTCCTTGAGGTGGTTCCTTGTAGTACCACCCAAGGATGGGTTCACCCAATGAAACATAAATAAGGATGGGTTGTTGTTGGAATCCACTTGAAAATTGTTGTTATAAATTTCAAATCTGTCGATGTAGATGAAACAACAAAAATAGACAATACATCTTAGATTTATATGCACTTATACATTGTCCAAAGTTGAAAATGAATTCCACATTTAGCTTGGGTGGAGAAGGTTGGGGATGGCTAAAAACATTTTTCATTTCATGTTCATTACAATGGTCACACTTGAAAGTTTAAATGTTGAAAAATTGGGAGTTAAGTTCATTTCAATGGTTGTGATGGCAATAATGTGTTTCCAAATGTAAAAGTTAGTGTCATCACTCAAACCAAGGAGAATGTGGTTTGACTACTATGGGAATACATTGTTTTGTTCATCAAACCAACCTAGTTGTGTTGGTTTTATAGAAGCTAAATTTGGTTGTTTGATTGGAAGCCTTCTTTCAAGTTTTATATGCATTTTTTCACTCATTTAAGAAATTCCTTGAATTTTAGAGCTTGTGTGATTTGCTTGTAAAGAAAGGAAACAAATTGTTAGTAAATGTAAAAGTAAGTTGGATTAAAATGTTGTCCTTTGTGAAACATGTGATGAAGCAATAACAATATTTGATTACAGATATGCATGAAGATGCTACAATGAACAACATTGCCAATGAAAATTGAAACTTATTTTGTGACTTTGAATTGATTTTGGGTTTGCATGTCATATTGTCACTTTTGGACTATCTACATATTTTAATCAAATTTGCACAATCTTACCTATTTGTATGTTATTTTATTGATGCAATGAAAATCTAACAACTAAAGTTTTACCAATTCTACAATGACTTTTATAGCAAATTTAATGACCTTACATTTTGTAAAATCTATCTTCAACACAAGTCTAACAATGATGGTTCGTAAAATATTTAAACTAAAAAATTCAATGACAAGGTACTCAACTTCCCCATCATTTAGGTTTGCACACCAACTCATTGGCAAATTCTTACTAGTGAATGTCTCAAAAAATCAGCTCATCAAAGGTTTTGGCTTATGTGAAAAAGTCTTGTGAAAATGTTGCGAAGTTTTCAGTCCATGAAATGAAAGGTAGATTCCCAAACCATGATCGTATGTTGGCATTATGTATGATCTAACTTTTTTTTTTGGGTTAATCACCCCAATGATGCCAAAGATGTTTTGCACTAGCACTTGACTGTAATTAAGGCTACCTATTATATGCCTCATAAGATGGGAAAGGAGGTGGTCTTGACAAAGCTTTCTTGGATGGCCATGTTTTGAATGTGTAATGATTTTCCTAAGATGATAATGGTTGCAAATAGTGAAGCAATCATGAAAGATGCTTCTCTTGTGAATCTTGTCACTTGACTATGGGCCAAGCTTAGATCTTTTTCCATCCTCAAACACAATCTCTTGGAATTCATGAAGGTTGTTGAAATTGCATGTGTTCAATTCTTTGGGTTTATGGAAGGTGAACACAACTTTTCATCAATGAAGTTCATGGAAAATAAGTTGAAAAACTACTCGATTTTGCATTTGAATCTATGCATCATTTTTATGCACAAAAGTTTTAAAACATTCAAAATTTCCTTTTTGAAGAAACCATGACCAAGTGGTGCACACGGGCAAAATTTCTTTTGAAATTCAGGTTCAACTCGCCTAGCAATGTCTGTAATATGTATTGAATGTGTTTTTGCATATTGTGTTGACTGTGTTTTTGCTTTATTTTTCCAATTTTTATGTACATTTATCACCAATTCTCACAATTTGTATGTGTTTGGGTTGTTAATTTATGTTTGTTTTAAAATTAGGCCAAATAGCCAAACTTAGTAATTTGCATTTTGTTTGAATTGCCAAAAGTTGTTTGTTCGTATAATAATTATATAACCAATCATAGGATATTGTAAATTTTATTAACCAAAAATTTCAACTTTAAAATTTGACAAATAGGTCATATCACACATTTTGTTTGGCAAAATGGAGCCAATCCAACAACTTTCAAAATTTTAATAAAAAAATCAATGATGTGAAGTATAAACCTTGGAAATTGGCAATAAATATTAATGAGTGTGGACCAAATACCAACTTGGAACCTTGGTGGATAAATTAGTATTGGTCTTGGTATAAAGAATTAACCAAATTAGTAGGACATGTGACGCACTCCCAAGTCCCACCAAAGTCGGGCCTATTCATTTTGAGAAGGACTTCAAGTTGTTCCGGGGTGAATAGGACCGAGCTTCGTTGTTCTTCCTCATTTTCGGGTCCAATTTCGGGCTCATCTTGGTCCTCCCGGGAATTTGGTTCCTCCTCCCCAATTGATTCTGGCGGGGCTACTAAGTTTTTGACGGGTTCCTCGGACCTAGTCTCTGGAGCTTGCTTCCGATTCTTCTTAGGTGCCATCCCAATGTCCCAAGGGTGGATCGAAAGCACCAGAGCTCTGATACCACATGACACACTCCCAAGTCCCTTGTTGAACGCACTTGAGGGTCCAACTATGTGAAGTTGCAGAAACTTGGAACTTGAGGGGCGCTCTCGGCTCCCAGCACTAAAAGGGGGTAGAGGGGCGTGCTACAAGTCCCAGGATTAGAGTAGGAAGATGGACTAGAAGATCAAGCTTGAATTGCATCCAAAAACCAACCACAAAGGGTTAGTTAGCATTCGGGAACACCCTTGGGTGTTGGGACAAGCCACGGACATTCTTACACACAAGACTCACCACGGCCCGGACTCGAGGGAAGTCACCACCTTCCCCCATATAGTATACTCTGCAACTCTCCGTAAAGGCTACATCCAAATGGCTCTTTTTCCTGAGACTCCCAAGTTGGAGTCTCGAAATTGTCCCGAGTTGGAGTCCCAGGACTTTGGTCGGTCATAGCTCCTCGCCTTGAACTCGGATCGGGATGAGGTCTAAACCAAAGTTGTAGCTCTCGTCGAGAGCTTTTCAACGCCGTGTCACACTCTTTGAGACGACGTCGGGAAGAGGTCGATTCTTGACTTTTAGTGGTCGGGAGTCAAACTTGCAATTTGACTCCTAGCCTTTCTTTTGCTAATAACTTGGGCTGCAGATGTCCAAATGGCCAATGCGAGGCCATTTTGGGCATCTACTCTTCAAGACCTTTCCATTGATATAAAGAACGCACCAACGCGAGGAGATTTGACCCCTCAAATCGTCTTCTAAAATTTTAGGAGTTTCGGAGGATTCCATTTTCCCACTTTTGGGAGTGGGGGTTGCATTCTCACACTTAGCCCCAAAGTGGGGTTGCGACAACATGAAGCAATATTAACTTCATACCAATATTTGCATGGTAAGGATTTGAATAAAACGAACCTTGTATTAACAGTTACTTGATACTAAAATTTAAAATAATAATACAAAGGTTATAATAATTTGAATGATATATATGTCAAATCAACCATGGATTTTTAATTTGGCATGACCAGGCTTGTATGAATTTTTTTAAAACATCTAATATCAACATCCACTAATATGTTCAAAAGTTGATAACCATCCCACATTAAAGAGTTGGAATTATCATTCAGGAAATGACTATTTTTCTTTTGTGTTTTAAAAATCTTTGATTGTTTACATAAACAAGTTGATGATTTGTAACTTCTATTTGTGCCAACAATAGAATCCTTTTTCATGCCATAGTCAACCTTTTCCAGGTTCAACTTATTATTTCTTGTTGTTCGTCAATATGAAGTGAAATTTGGGGAAAACAAAATTAGAATTTTTATTTCAATGTAAATTCAAAAAAATTGTGAAAAGTTTGAAAAAAATTGCAAAACTTTTGAAATCACAAAATTGGGTCAAAACATTTATAATTAAGACACCTTATTTATTAATTCCAATGATAATGGTCACATTGGAATTGGTTTAAGGGGGGAAACTAGAGGGTCTAATTTATTTTGTCATACCAAAATATATTTTTGTTTGGAATTTGCTTTGAATGGAATGAAAATGCGACTTTTCAAATTCCTATCTTAAAATTGCATTTTTATGAACACCATAATCATGAGTGATGAAAATGACAAGAAAATTTTCAATTATTTTTACATCAATTTGCATCTCATTCTTTTCAATTATATTCAAATTAAATTAAGTAAAATTGTAATTTAATCCAATCCAATTTGAATCCATTGGATTTGAATTCAATTCAAGTTGCATGCATTGTGAATATTTTAATTCGAACGGAACTTAATTTCCTTTTTCTTTTCATTATTTCATCATCACTAATAATGTGTAGCATCATAAAGCCCAAGTTTCTTTTGCTCATGGTGATGGTGTTTTGGCAAGATAAGATTTCTTTGGATTTGAAGATTAATTATTAAAAGGATTGCCTCAAATTTGTCTCATTTCATCAATTGAGTGTTTTATGGGTCCATGGGAGATAACACTTGGTTCATTTGACCAAAAGATTGATTTTGTAACAAATTATTTTAAGTTAGTTGTTCCCATGTCAAGCAATGCAAGTTCCACTACTAGAGTTGGCAACATGATCTCTTATAGTCCATTGCAAGTGTTTGGGGGCGGGAACACTCAAGCATTACAAGTCTAGTGATTACTAGCTAGCACACAATCATGAAATAGATTCTATATGAACAACTTTCTTAAATCTCTTCCACAACTCTTCAGAACTTTTGGGTTAGCTCTTGAATTGTGATGCAGATTCTAAAAACCTTGAGCTTTACCTCTACCCTTGCATAGATTGAAAATTTTGCAAAACCCTACATGGTGTATAGGTATAGGTTAAGCCTTTCCAGCTGATACCCTTTTATCAATTCTTTTCTATTTTACCTTTACTAAGCTGGTACATATGTTGTGATCATAAATTTTTCCCTTCATATTTTAATAGCCAAATTTGGCTAAATGATCTTATGGATGATCACCCACCCACCTTGGCTAAATTACAAAATTGACTAACAAAACACTGATATGATACCATGTGGCACACATTATATATAGGTCATATCAGATGTTGCCCCTTGCCTGAGCATTAGATGGATCTACAAGTGTTGTGTGGGTATCAGAAATGGCACCAAACACCCTCCCTTGATATCAGGGTGTTTCTTTCATTTCATAAGCATTGTTACCAGAAAATCAGAGAACCGTTTCTGTTATATAACCATGATTTTTGAAAAAGAAAAGAAAGGAAAGAACCATCACCCAAATCACAGTTCTTGACTTTTTTAAATCACAGGAATTAAATTAGCAAAATTAGTCAAATTTACACTAAAAAAACACATTTTTCCCAAAAAAATAAATAAAATCACCATAGGAGGGTTCTTATGGGTTTTGGATTTAGGGTTTAGGTGTAGGACGGTTCTTATGCCTACCCTAGTCCTTTTGAAGGGGTGGGAAAGATCTTACACCCAAGTAATAATAGATGTAATATTCCTCCTCTTTTCTCTTGAAGGGATATTCATGGAGGGGAGAACTTGGAAGACTCCTAAATAATATTTTTAATTTAATTTAATTTAATTTATATACTTTTTAAATTTTAATTAAATTATTTTAAACCTAGCCTAAACCAGGGGGTTCTTTGCCAATTATTAGTAGGCTAAATAGTTAATGTTGGTGTTGGTCTTTGGTAACTAGAGCATTGCAAGTGGGCCAGGGTGATTAAGCAAAGATGTCTTAGATAGAAACTTATAGTTAACAAGGGAAATGCTGAATTTAGGCTCAGACCATGATTTAGTCTAAGGATGGATGGTATATTTATAGTGTTTAAAAAGCATCCAAAAACTTGGGTGTTTTAGTTTTTACCCATGATGACAAAATTAGAATAAACGAGTTCGTTTTTGGTTTTGAATTATTCACTTATGTAAATTATGGTTTTCATATGGCAATTTTTGTACCTCTTTTTAGTCTCCTCTTACAAGGCACAATGGACAGATCTTCTTTGGTCTACTCATGAGTTACCGACCTAACCATTGTTCAAAATCTACATGCACAAATTGTGTGGAGAGCCCAAATTCTTCACATGCACCTCCCTCTCTCTCTCTCTCTCTCTCTCTCCACACAATGGCCTGTATCTGGCACATTCCATAATATGAAAGGGTTCAAAGCTTTAAACTGGTGTTGGGCAAGTTCTTTCCTTTTAATGAAGAACTTCCAGTTCCAGATCTAAATAATAAATTAGAACTATTTTTCAGTTCCATTCCATTTCCACACTAAAATGGAATCAAGAAACCTGTTCTGGGTCCAGTTCAAAAAACATAATTCCAACTACAACAGGTTCCAGACCCAGTTCCCAAGCCCGACACTATTGGAAGCTTCACAGCACTGAAGGATGTACATAATAATAATGTACATACATGAGTGTGGGTTTGGAATTTATCATTTGCTAGTTAGTATTAAAAATCAAAAGAGATTGATTGTGTTGAGGAGCAAATCTGCTGACACCATGGGGATTCATGGAACAGATAGAAACTTTTGAATCATTGCTTTCTGACCGACAAGTAACAACAAGTAGCAGCAAGTAGCCAAAGTCCCAGAGCTTTTAAAATAGTTCTTTCCTCTTGTTTTCAATGATAGAAAGGTCGACAATTATAGCCCAACCATGTCCATGAAACTGGTGTATGAACTTTGAATATTTTGTTCAATGCCAGTGGACTCTGACATGCTGCTTTTGGAAAATTTTCACATGATAGCAGCACCGGAAGTGAGCCAGGGTACAAACTGATTTAACCAGTTGTGAGATGAGAGAAAGCCAGAGTTTTGGAGTGCAGGCTAATAGCTCCCCCTGTGTTGTTGCAAATGGGTTGTAACAAATAGCTCAATATGTTGTTTGCAAATAGCTGCAACTGGTTTGTTGTAAATAGATTGTTATATTGTTGCAAACGGGTTGTCATAAATAGACACAATATATTGTTGCAAATGGGTTGTCATAAATAGATATAATATATTGTTGCAAATGGGTTGTTACAAATGTATCACAAAGTTGGCAAAAGAAGAATTTTTTTCTTTGCATCCCTAATATTTCTCCACCGCTTTTGGCGAGAGCTGGAAGGCCCACATGTTAAGTTATCTAAGGGTTTGATAAATGGCAATTTAGTCAGGGCCCAACCAAAACTGGGCAATGCTAAAATACCCACTGTTTGAAAACCCCAGAATTCCTTCCCCCCTTGTCTTAGTGCCTTAGATTCTGTGAATTCAAGTCGCCACTTCTCATGGAGTTTTTAGGGTTAGGGTTAACCCCAAACTGAGGCAGGTTTAGGTGCCTATTTGACTCCAATAAAAGTAAAAAAGCAAAGAAGGATCTGATACCACGTCCAATATGTAAAAGTTAGAAACTTCTAACTTTTGCCCAAGATTCTGTCTTTTGTGTGTGGTGGGTCCTAAACCCTCTCTCTACCTCCTCTTCTCCAAAATTTGTCAAGCCCAAAATTTGTCCCTTCTTTGCTAAAATTGCAGTGCAAAATGATCATATTTTAGACACCAGAACCACTTGTTGAAATTCTTCTCTTTGGGTTGTTGGAACCCAACAACAAGCCAAATAGAGCACAGTAGTAGTACCTTGCCAACTTCAACACATGTCTGTCAAAGAATGAATTAATTTTTCATTTCTACTGATAGAATATTTCTGAAGATTCCATAATTTCCTTCACACACAAAATTCAAAAAAAAAACTAATTTGAAATAAAATTTGATGAAAATTTCAACATTTCTGAAAATTAATATACTTACTATCAAACCTGCCAAGGTACTATGGTATTCAGTTTGTTTCTTAGTATCCTTTTATTCTTTGTCAACATTAATGATTATTTTCAAGCAAGCAGCTTAAACAAGTCGTAAACCCTAAAGAATTCCATAGGTACTTTTCTCATCACAATAGTGTGAGCGATCGTGGAATTTGGTTTTTTTTCCCCTTCATCTTGGGCCACAATTTGATTTGAGATGAGGTTAAATAAGGGAGAAAAATAGCGAATCTTGTAGTGAGGTCAATAGTGACACCGCAAAATTCTAAAGTATGAGTCACTATTAATGTTGGGCCAAATGGTCAATATCTTTGAAAGGATGACAAATGGAGAACTTGGAAGGATGTGTAGTGCAAAACACAATATCCAATACATGGAAACCAATTTTTTGTGCCATAAAAGCAAAGGCAATATACAAACTACATCATAGAGCCCAATAGGTTCCACACTATGGGCACAAAGGAATAAAATGAGTCAATAGAATAGATCGCAAATGTAATGAGACAAGTCATTTTTTAAAAACCTCTATGAGGCCAAAAAATGTAATGGATACAAGATAATTGTAAAGGGGAAAAAAAACATATACGGATGACAAGACTTTTTGTTAACTGTGCTCTGATAGGTACACAATGGAAATCAATTGACACATTAAAAAGGATGTGTTGGTGAAAATGTTTTGAAATTATGCAATAAAATCAATCCAATTTCCTTGGATGAATTAACCATTTTGAATGAAGGAAACATGAAAAAGCTAAGAAAAAAATGTTTAAGACTATTTTCAAACATTATTGAAAACAAAAAGAGCAAATCTCAAGGTGAGCCAAAGCAGTAACTTGAATATGGGCCATTGATCAAACAAAAATCTACGGATAACAAAGCTTAAGCCAATGCACAAATTACCAAAATATCAATGACAACCAAAGTGAAAAGAATTTTTTGGATTTTTGTTGTTTTCAAAGGTGTTCTCACAAAGTTCCAAATGGGTTCCCAACAGCATCTCACTTTGTGACTTTTTCCAATGTTGTCCTCTCAGAAGCTATATAGGTGAGTTAATATTCCAACTTATACATTTATACTTTTGGAGTGAATACTTTTGTATGTGGAAACCTCCAAAGCTTTTGAATTTTTTATTTGTGATGGCCCAATAAGATCACTCAATGAAACGTTTGAATGGAATCTGAAACAAAAGTGAGCAAAGTAAAATTTGACTACCCAATGGATTATGAGATCACAAAATAAAAGCATGAAAATAGTGTTATAGAGGAAAAAGGGACCATATAAGATGCTTGAAGTTCCATAATATCTAACAAAAATTTCTACAGCTGAAGCTCAAATGGCTTTTTTAACGAATCTATTTTGATAGGCCGTCAGAAATACTCACAACTTCAAGAAATAACATAAGTTCAGTTCTATTTTTTGTTGTGAAATCCTCTTTTATACTTATCTCTCATTTTCTTAGAATTACAATTGCAAACAATAATCAAGACATGGAAAAAAAACGAATGTAAAGAAATCAAAATATAAGACAAGGTTTGATAGAACCCAATTGTGTTGTTGAAAAAGCTCACATGATAAACATAGTGCGAAAAACATACATCATGTCTCGAGTCTACAAGTCTAGTGAGTGCAACAAACCCAAAGAGTCGAGTTTCAAAATTTTACTTACAAGATGTTAAGCAATTTTGTATAGTACTTTTGTGTATGTGAGATTGTCAGCTGTTGTTGCAAAAGGAAAAAAAGACCCATTAGGTCAGATTTGCATGGTACTATGTAGACACTAGCAGCTACCTACTACTAGCAACCAAATGTTGTCTGGATAGTCAGTCCCCTTCAATTGTGAAAGCAAGAGTATTATCCTAACTTCCAATTCAATCATACCATAATAATGTAAGCAGTTTTTACAACAATCTATTCAAATCAAATCAAACCCCACAAGCAACAAAAATTGGTTGTGAATCTATGAATTTTTGTTGGGTGAACATTAGCTTGATGAAACTTTTTGGGTGCTGATCTTTCTTAGGCTAACCTTGTGTTGTCTTGTATCTGCCTGCACAGGTTGATGAAACCTGTATTGTGTTGTTGGTTGTTCGGTTGTTGTGCTTTCTAATGGATTCTCTTTGGCCCAATCCCTACCAAATGCTTATGTGTCCATGAGGAAGAATTCATGTTAGGACCTTAGAAGAAGGAAGCACTAAAGTTGTCCAATTTTTGGAAAGAAAATCATCAAATCAAGTGTTGAAGAGCAGATGGAAAACAACCCGTTCACTGCCTGAGAAATGGACCATGATTCAAACCTGTAAGCTTAAAGCAAACCTCAGTCTTCAACATCTCTGATCCATAGTATGTTGGTGAAAAAGCCAATGGAAGAAATAGCTGTAAAAGGCACATAGTGTTTTGAATGCTTGGAAATTTGTTGAATTTTGCCACTCTATGTATGTATGACCTTAGATGTGCATATTAGGCAGAGATGAGCAACAACCCAATTTCACAGAGCTAACTTACTATCCTCATTTCACACAAAGAAACCAAGCTCCTGAAAAACCAAAAATTTGCAATATTTGAAATGCCTCTAGCTTCAACAGAATGGAGCAAAACTGGAAGATGGCACATCTGAGGATTGTACCCATTTGAGCAGGCTCAAATTGTCATCTGGAGCAATGGGATCACCCAGAGCTACTGCCTTGAAATTCTCGAAAAATAGTCTTTGAATTCCATGACTGCCTTCTTCTTTAGCTCAAGTGCTGGCTCAAATAAAACAACACACATGGACTAGTTGTTGCACATACCAATCATAGTTCATTGATTGTGAGTTTTTCAAAAACATCTCAAGAAATATAACAATGTTCATTTCGACTCATACCTTGATTTTTTTGTTAGATAATAAGTTCAAACATGTCACCAAAATATAAAAGAAATCCTTTTCTTCTTCTAATGTCCTCTCTCACCTGTAATCAAATTTGGCTAAGTCCTCTTGTCAACCCGCCCACCTCACAAAATTGAAAAAACAAAACCCCTATACCCAACAACAGATGTTTTAATGACCAACTCGATTCCCCTGGAAACACATTGTCTGGTTCTGAACTAAAATTTGGACCTGCTACTTGTTAGATGCATTTGTGAAATAAGTCTTCAAATGTTCATCATTGCTAAGGCAATACAACATCAAGTTCAGTATTGGGGGTGCGGGGCAACTTGAAATGCCAATCATATTGAACTCATATCTAACTAGTAACAACATATAGACATGAGCAATGTGGGAAATTAATGACCCAAGGTCCAAAAAGGACCAAAAGGGGACTTGAAATGTGATTTTGTAGTAGTTACAAATGGACATTCACCTAGCCCTAGTGATCATTTATGGAGCAGCTTGGAAATTTGTGTTGTTACTTACATGTGTTTTTTGAAGAACTAGTTGGTCCCTTCTGGGACCTGGAGTGGAGGTAGGCCTAATGCCCAATTTTATGAAGGGTATTCATATTTTCTCCTTTCAATTGTTGGGTCTTTTTTATTTTTCCTACCAAGTAAATTGGATGTGCAATGCATGGTTATAGTCAAGAAGGAACAAAACAAAAGTTTGTTTCAAAACCTTTTTAAATTGATGTTCAATAAATATAATAAACAATGCAAAGTGGGTGAAGGGCATCTCAATTCATATTTTTATAAAAAATCAATATTCTATAAGGTGTGTAATCATTCTAAAAGTAATGTGTGTTTTAATATTGTGTTTGGTTTTGGAAATTGAAACACCAAAATCTAATTAACACTCATTGGAATTTGGATTGTCTATTATTGATTTTATTAATATGATGTGGGTACATCTCATATTAATCCTTAAAAAATCTAAACTTTGAAACAATCATGAGCAAATAAAAGTTCAAATGAATTTTTAAAATATCTATATACATGAAGGAAGGTTGCTTGTTTATTTTGTTCCAATGGTTCATGAAACCAAGGTCATAATGACACAAGGAAAGCTATTAAATTTGCCATTCGGCTAGTCAATTGGGATTTTTGTAAGAAATGACATCTTAAATTTTTTTAAGTATAACTCAACCTAGGATTTGAACCTAGAAAAATACGCCCAAT
>Ga0209611_10008915_pt1 | contig 15426 bp, 16 predicted proteins | sample S1TSphgellanicum_3_FD_187693 | JGI IMG/M metagenome (GOLD analysis project Ga0209611, IMG submission 187693) | Host-associated microbial communities from peat moss isolated from Minnesota, USA - S1T2_Fc - Sphagnum magellanicum MG (SPAdes) (version 2) | ecosystem: Host-associated > Plants > Peat... | reverse complement strand
CCTATTGGCTCAACAAGTGTTTGCACTTCATGATGCCCACTTGGGGTAACATCATCGGATGGTTGGCCTTGGTCCTCCTTGGGTTCACAATAGACTTTTTTTTTCCATCTATGCATGATCTTCTAATGCATGAGATCATGTGTTTAAAATTTAAAAAAAAAGCCTTGAACAATAATACAATGTCATTTGCAACATTTGCTGAAAAAGGGAGTGGAAAAAAATCACCTTTTGGATTTTGTCTTCACCTTACAAGAGAGACAATAATAACTCAGGTAAAATATGACCTTACTAGGTCATAGTAAGGAGTACAAGATACTAGGTACTCACTATGTAAAACATCATGAATCTCACTAACACAGGAGTTGACTTCCTTCGAATATTTTTTCTTTTGTTGTTGTGAATAGTTATGGCAAACTTCATTAAACAAAGCACCCAACAAAAGGAAGAAAAGAAGAAGGAACAAAGAGAGAGAGAGGCCCCAAGTCCGAACCAGAACTTATAAAGAACTCAGGTTATACCAAGGAGTACCTACCTACTGGATTAGAGCATCTCCAGCGGTGCTCAGTATGAGATCCTGCACACTAAAATTGGATGAAGAAAAGTCAAAACATGCTGCCGGTTTGGCTCAGGAAAATGGTTTCGGCTCAGCATAATGCACAAGTTGCGGTGGCTGGTAAATGGCCCAATAACACTGTGCACCTGCAGAAAAGAGTGTAATAAATTTGATTTGACTGCTGCTCAGTGTTTCTGATTGGCCCATCATACTGATTGGTCCAAGTGGTTTGCTATCAGTAGTCTCTCCCCCACCTATTCGCTGTCCCAATTTCAGTTTTATGAGTGGGGTTGAAAAAAAGTAACTAACTAAACTTGGATGTGAAAAACATTTTGTATCGTCACATACTGAGCACTACTGGAGATGATCTTACACAAAATAAAAGTGAATGAAAACAAGCAACATTCATTTGAATCTATAAAGATTGTGATCATCATCCTCATTATCGAATTTTTCATCCACCATTGGATGAGTCACTCTTGTGTTCCCCAAGTTCACCCAAAAACACTATAGATTTTTTCTCCAAAATAATCCGACATTTGGGCCACCCTTGTTTTGCCCCAGAAAAAAGGTCGTGTATTCAAAATATTAACAAATTTGACCAAAATGGGGTTTCAAATACCTCTATCTATATGACATCGCCATTGCTAACAAATTTAAAGAATGGCCAATTTTACCATTTCTTCTTTATAAGATAAAATATCATTTTATTTATTAAATAAAACTTAGAAAAAAATCTTGGATTTTTTAATTATAGTAATCAGCTCATTTAGAGAATCTTTTTTTGGGGCCATAGGACATGTATGGGCATCTGATTAGTATATAGAACGAATCAATTTCTCAAAAGCTTATAAAATTCTTGAATTTGGGCTCCACTCTTTACATTATCTTAGGGACGACACAACCTCAACCTATATTGGACTTAGTCGAGGTTGGATCAAGCTAGGGCGATATTACCAATCCAACATGGATTAAAATGTAATGTTGCGATGGGCATTTCGAAAAAACAAGATGCTCGTCTTGCATTTCAGAAAATGTAATGGCCATGGAGCGAGGTGGGCATTTTGTTTTCTAAGCCACCGATTGTCCATTTTTTTTTCCGTGTGATACTTGATGGGTATCTAGTGGGTACCCATCGGGCATCATGGGAAATTTTTAATTTAAAAAAATGGCATTGGATTTTTACACCATGGGTCCACACTCGGGTCTGCCTTGTGTCTTCACTTAACCCTAAGGTTCTTTGGGTCTGGCTTGTGGACCCTGAACTTAACCCTAAGGTTCTTTGGGGCAATTGACCTTTGAAATGCATGCAAGAGGTGAAAATGTAACAAATAGTCTACAACATCCCAATGATGTGGCAGTCTGCCAAGTTGCCCATTGTGTCAAGTAATGGCCCATTGGTTTCAGACCCAGTTAGGCCTAAGCAGCCGCCCACTCGTAAGCCGGGTCCTCCCCAGTTTCAAAGGCCATTACCAAAATACCAAATAGGTACCTACCAAGTAGGCACCTATACTTTGTAGAGACGGGGTAAAAAAGGTTATTTGTTCCCCAGGTGGGTGATGATGTTTTTTGAAGGAAGATTTTAATGGCGACCATCAAATGAAAATTGTAGAAAATATGGCTGTCATCCCAAGGAAGATTTAGCCAAATCTGGCTCTAAAACATAAAATAATTAGTTTTTATATATATATATATATATATATATATATATGAAAATCAACCTTATATATTCATTTCTAGACATTGAAAACTAAATATAGAAATCTGGCAAAAAACATTTTCACCCCCCCTCACTTTTGGTGTTGACAACCCTCCAAAATCAATTCATTTTCAAAATTTGGCAAAATTCCACCAGTAAAATAAACCCCTGATGTGGGGATGTTTTTTTGGGGGGGAGAAGAAGGGTGGCTGGGGGGAGGGGGGGTGACTCCAAAACATAAAGATCCTATTTGTTTCCCCTCCCACCTCCTCCCCCAACCAAAAAGAGAAAAAGACAAGAAGAGATGAACTTTGAAATCACCACTCACCATCAGTACTAAAAAAACATTACCTAGTTCATATTTTTGAAAGTGAAAAAAAGGACTGGCAAAACCCACCCAAACAAACAAAAAAAAAGGGAACAAAAGAAAAAGAAAAAGAAACAAAACAAAACCCACTCACCCACCAACTAAAATTTGTAATAAATAAATTTAAATTCAAAATTAAATTCAAAACCTACCAGGTTTAACTAAGAGATGCCTTCTTCATTGAACTAAAGTGGATAACTTAGTAGTAAGTTCACATCCAAATGAAACTGCCAAATAAAAATTATGGATAATAAGATAAGTACAAATCATGTAGGTAGTAGTAGTCTTTGCTTCCCTAATCCACAAATGCTAATCATAATTAGTGGAGCCTGATTAGCAAGGCAAAGCGCTAACCCCACTTCATAACCCTTCCGATTTCTGCTGCTTCTGCTGCTGCTGTTGCACAGTGTCAGTAGCCCTTTGTGCTCCATCATCGCTCCTCTTGCTCGCTCTCTCTTGCTCGCGCTCTCTCTCTTTTTTTTCTCTCTCTTTTTGTGTTCCATCTCTCTCTGTGTGATTTTTGTGTTCTCGAACATCTTTTCTTTTTTCCATCGGGGGTTTTTTTTTCTTTCTTTTTTCTTTTTTCCAATCGTTTGTTTTTGTTTCTTTTGTGGTGCCTGCTTTTGTGTTTCTAGATCTCTTCTTCTTCTTCTGGGGGTTTTGTTGTTGCAGGAAGTTTGATAAGAGGGAAGAACTCTGTGTGTGTGTGTATTTTTGGTTGGTCTTTGGATGGGGATCTGGACTATGCATGGTTCAAAGAGGTCATCGATGCGGAGAATTTGGAGGATTCGTGCTTTCCCATAGCCTGATGGAATGAAGACTTTGTTGTGAAGCGCCGGATGTGCGAGCGGCAATATTTGTGCGCCTTTTTGCTGATCTGAGCATCTATATACCTCTGAGGATTTGTTTGTTTTTTTTTCTTCATGAAGAACTGGTGAGTATCGTTCTGGTTTTGTTGATGTCCGGGAGTGCTTTGATGCGCTTTTGAATTCGTTTCCTGGTGTGTGTGGAGATTTGCGTTGCGCGTACTTGTTTGTTTTCTTTAGGATTTCTTTGTGGAAGTGTTTTCTTTCTCTTTTGTTGCGTGGAGAAGGTTTGAGATCTTCGGTTTGTGCTGCAATGATTTTTCCTTTCCTGTACGGGGATCTTGCTTCCTTCCTGACGAGGAACTTCATGATGTTGTCGTGGCTTGGATTGTGGCGATTGCAGAGGCTGCTGCTGTCAGAGCTACTGTCGTATAGAGGAGAAAAAGTGAGGACCGGTGTTTTGCAGAGCTCGTGCGGAAGAAGAAGAAGAGGAGCTTCGGAGGCAGCATGGCGATAGGGGGAGCGTTAGGATGTATGTCTATGTCGTATGGCAACACTACTATATGTGTGAAATCGGCCGTCGTGGTGAGGTCGCGGCGCGTACCGCAGTGGAGAGCGCAGTCGATTGCACAGCAGAAGAGCAAGAGCAATCAAACCGCACAGATCCTGTTGTCGGAGTTTCGTCAAGCTTCCGCCACGCCATTGCACCGGTTGCGACAAGTATCAGACGACATGACCGCGGAAATGCACGCCGGTTTGTTGTCTGAAGGCGGCAGCCAACAGCTCAAGATGCTTCCCACATATGTCGAACATCTGCCTACCGGGTTGGTACCTCTTTTCCCAAACTGCAATGCATTCATCAAATGCTTAAGCTTACACACAACTCTCAGATTGGTGGAGAAGATCTGCAGAATTGTCACCTCCTGTGTGAGGAGAATAGATCCAGTCTATATGTGCAAATTCATGGTAGCAGCAGATTGCATGAAATCTTCATGGAAGAATGTAATCTTTGAGGCAGATTTGTTGTCTGTGTACGAAGATTGTGTGTCACTGGATTGGAAGAGTTTGCACAATAGATCGGGCTCATTTTGCAATCTATCAAGTGTGTTCACATGAAGACTTACTTGCAGCATGTCTTGTGAACCAGGGATGAGGAAGGACTGTTCTATGCAGTAGACCTGGGTGGCACCAATTTCCGTGTCTTGCGGGTCCAGCTGGGAGGAAAAGAAAAGCGTATCATGAATCAGGAATACCAAGAAGTTGCCATACCTCCTGAGCTCATGCTAGGGACCAGCAAGGTATGAAAGACATAACTTGGAACTTGGTAGTTAAATCTCAAAGGCATGCATACACACACACAGATGGGGATGAGAATGAGAATCAGATTGCTTAGCTGAATTTATGAAAGGTATGACTGATGGGTATTTCAGCTCGAGTTCTGAGGATCAGACTGTTGTTGTGACCTGGTTTGTGTGAGCAGGAGCTTTTTGACTTCATTGCTAAGACGCTTGCTGACTTTGTGGCAACAGAGGGTGAGGGGTTTAACGCCCACTCTGGTCAAATCCGAGAGCTAGGATTTGCCTTCTCTTTTCCAGTTTTGCAGACATCTGTTAAATCTGGCATTGTCATTCACTGGACCAAGGGCTTCAAAATTGACGATGCAGTATGTCCCCACTCTCTAAATTGCCTCATTTCACATGCTCACCAGATCCATGAGCTCTCTAGCTGGTCAATTAAGGAAGCAGTTGTGATGCCTTAACAGCATCATCATACCCTTCCTTCTGTCCTGTCTCCTTCACACTTAGAATTTTCTTGGTTTTGTAAACTTGATTGATCTGCCATGGATAAAATGCCAACAAGATGGCATTTTGCAATGAGCTGTATGAACATGCACATGTAAGTTTGGAACGTTGGTCAGACCTTTCATCTTGTTGTGGTGTCAGGTTGGCAAAGACATTGTAGCGGCCTTTGAGGAAGCAATTGGTCGAAAAGGAGATCATATTAGAGTTGCTGCACTGGTACAATTTGGATCCTTCACTCACAAGCCTGGAAGAGATTTGCATCTGCACAGATGTATGGGATGGCCTTTTGGTTCTTTGTGCATTTTCTCTCCAAGTAGCCCATGAATCTGTCACAGTGTGTGGCTCACAGGTTTATCAAGGAACACAAGTAACTGGTTGAATGTAGTCAACTGTACAGAACTCAAAAGCATGTAGCCATGTTTGAGTGCAGTCTACAGATGCACAGGGGTTAAGGGCAGCAGAAAACTTCTCCAGAGTCAAAGATCCTTCCAAGCCCTACTTTCAGGCTAAATGATGTGGCCATCCAAGCAGCATATAGGATGTCAGTTAGCAGTCAGAAACCTGGGAGAATGATAGCCAGGACAAATGCTCATAACTATGATAAGAATGCAGTGACTGTAAACTATGCCTCATAGTCCTTATTTGTCACAAGGATTTTTGCAGGTGAATGATACAGTTGGAACTTTGGCTCGAGGGAGGTTCTGGAATGAGGATACAATGTTGGGTGTCATTCTGGGAACTGGCACTAACGCATGCTATGTAGAACGAGCAGATGCTGTCTCCAAATGGAGAGATCCTCCCCCAAAATCTGGCGAGATGGTATGATTCTGAGCATCTTCTAAGCTTCCTTGCTTTCTTACTGTGGGTCCTTCTGAATCATTCTGAGTCAACTTGACATACACTTTTTTGCTCATCAGAAGTGGTTCCCTCTTGAAAGTAATTCTTGCTTTTATCAAGAGGCAGCAGCTTAGTGATTAGTTTTCTCCAGGTGCATTGTCTAGTGATGGGTAGATTCTAACATGGATGGCTTGTGATGCATCTCTCTTATTTGAAACATACTCAGACATGCAGCTGGAGGGGGGTTTGCAGATCATCAACTTGGAGTGGGGCAATTTCAGATCACCCCATCTTCCACGTACTTTTGCTGATGAGGAGATGGATGTAGAAAGTGTAAATCCTGGTGCCCAGGTGAGGATATACTAGTAGAAATGGAGAAAGTAAGCAAACAGTACTCGTCCCTGTTTTTAATAAAACTGAGAGAGATGTGGATGGGCTGTGCAGTGGTTTGAGAAGATGTTAGGAGGAATGTACCTGGGAGAAATAGTACGTCGTGTGCTGGCCAAGATTGCACAAGAGGCAGGCTTGTTTGGTGGAGCTTCCTCACCCAAGCTATTTGAGCCATTCTCCCTCAGGTATGGCAGCTTCTTGTACTGAACTTCACCAATATCATATCCACATTTTGCAAATCCCCATCCCAAAAAGACATTGATATTAGTATAATACCATTTACCATAGAAATCCCAACAGACCTACAAACTGTCTCTGGCACAATATCAATGCTGGTGTTAAGAAGTTGGCTGGAGCCAATCGACACTTGACATCAGATTTTCTTGCAGAGTGACACAGCAGTTTTTATCTGTGGGTTCAATCAGCAACATGTGCTGTCTTTACTATGCCTGATTGGGATAGGAGAGGTGCTAGTTCACTGTAATGTAACAGTGGATGTGATGTAGAGCTGATGACCGATGGGCCTGATCTGTTGACAAGTTGGATAAAGATGATAGCTGAGGCATTCTCACCAACAGCAACTTCCTGAGAGTTAAGAATAAGAGAGTTTGTTTTCAGAATGAGTCTCTAGACACATAAAAACTCTTCATTTGTGACCATCAGTCACGTTTACCTGATCATTGATAAATGGGTCAGATGTTTGTGCAAGTCATCAGTGAAACTTTAAAAATCTGTAAAAGGCTATTGCATGCTGAGAGTACTGATGATTACAACAAATTTGAGAGACAGAAACCTTGTCAGGGCCACTTCATGTTCTTCATTGATACTAATCAGTGGATGGAACCAAATTCTTGTGATAATGGCAGCACACCATATGTCTCCAAAATGCACTCTGATGAGTCTGCCGAGCTTACTGAGGTGGCTAAAATCCTAGAAGATGTCTTTGAGGTTAGCTATTTCAGATACCATTGCTCAGACATGTGTGCTTCCTTGCTTTTGCTCAAACATGAGATTGCTTTTACACAGATATTGAACACTGTCATGAATTTCTTCATCTTGCATTGTTGTGTCTTAATTGATATGGTCCATAACAATATTCAGAGACTCATAACAGAATGTTGGGATGTGTCTCAGATTCAAAGCACGACATTTTCAGAGCGAAAGATTGTGCATGATGTATGTGATATACTTGCAGAGCGTGGAGCACGGTTGGCAGCTGCAGGTATAGTAGGCATACTGAAAAAAATTGGAAGAGATGGGTCAACAACAAATGGAAGTCAAGGCCCGAAAAACAGCAACAGCAAGACTGTCATTGCCATGGATGGTGGCTTGTATGAACACTACACTCAATTTCGGTCGTACATGCAGGCAGCCATAGAAGAGATGCTTAGTGAGACTGCAGCCAAATCTGTGGTGTTAGAACTGTCCAAGGACGGGTCAGGTATTGGCACTGCTCTCCTTGCAGCCTCTCATTCCCAATATGGTACAGTATTCTGATTGTGTTGATAGAAGAGACCGGCAAATGTTTCGAGATGACTATGTCACTTGCCAGGATAGTACTTTGATCAGGTGTATCTGACAGGAATACCCTCTTTCACCCCAAAACCTGAAATGGCAGTGACCAAGTCTCTCAATAGGTTCTGACAAACATGGCAGCTTCATGGTGGCTTGCTGCTTGCTTGCTGATGCTGGTGCAAATCACCATCAAGCACAGAAACATGATTGTATCATTAATCAAGATGTAGCAAGTGCAGCAGGTCTTCAGCTTTTCAAATTGTAACAGAGTTTGTTGGAAGGCCAACCAGTGTTGCTTACCCTGAGTGGCATTATTATACTATGCATTAAAATGGTTATGATTTGCAAAGGATTTGTCTCAAAAACTCCCAAATGGATCAATCAATATTGTTGCTCTGTGGTGAAATCATGAGAAAAACAATTTGTGCCATGTTTTGGTGGAGCTCATTTCTGCAGAAAGATGGCAGCAGCAGCAGCAGCAGGATTGATGCTGTGTTGTTTGTTACACATGAGTTATTTCCATCTACATAAAATCTCCAGAAGAAATCTCAACACAAAAAAATCTCCAAGCAGAAAAGGAATCACAAATCCACTGATACAACAGAAACATCATCTTCCCAGGAGAGAGAGAGAGAGAGAGAGAGAGAGATTCAGGAGCTTGAAATCCATGCCTAGAAAAACATGTTGCTGAAAAATCGACCAAGAAATTCGGATTCGTTCGGACTTGTGTCTTCTCTGACTTGGCAACTGCAAAATAGGGTTGGAGTCTTGCTTTGCGGAACTTTGAAGATGTGTTAGCCGAGCATGCAAGAACCCTAGTTTTTGGAAGAAGAAGAAGAAGCAGACGATGAGAAGCAGGCCTGCGGATACGGAGATTGTCTTGCACTCTTTCTTTCTTTCAGGCCGATTACGTCCGATGCTGAATCCAAGCTTGCGGTGAAGGGAGGGCAGTAGGGTTTGGAGGAAGTGGTAGAACAAGAAGATGACGACGATGATTAGGATGATGTTGGGCAGAGAGTTGTTGCGGCAGCCGTTCTTCTTGAGTGCTGCTGCTTCTTCTTCCCACAGGAGCCTAACAGGACTTGCGGATTTCTTCGAAGAAGGACGGGATCCCAAAGGAGATCAGAACGTGACCTATGGTATTCTTCTTCCGCTGAAATCCTCGCATCTGCTTTGTTTGTTTGTTTGTTGGGGTTAGATGGGGGTTTTGCAAGCTTTGCCCTCTCTTCTGTCGTTGTAGGATTGATGAGAGCGTGAGCTTGGGGTTTTTGTTGGATATTCCAGGCCGTAGCTGGAAGGCTTCGGAGCTGCGGAACAAGTCCTGGGAAGATCTGCATCAGCTCTGGTACGTGATGCTTAAGGAAAAGAATCTGTTGCTATCCCAGCGTCAAATGCTGCTTTCTCAGAACTACCGAATGCCGAACCCGGAGCGAGTTCCAAAGGTGAATCTTCTTCTTCTTTTGTCCTCCCCCCAAGTCTGCTTCTTTATGTGATCTGCTCCATCCTAGTTATCGCTGAAAACCGGGTAGAGACGAAGGCATGTTTAGGGTTCCAGTTCACTGCCATCTTCACAGTTCAAGCATAATAATAAGTACTCTCGAATACTGGTTTTCTTTAGATTCTGTAATAAGGCATCACCATCAAGATGGCCATGGAATTGCAGCTTTGCTCTTTGCACCAGTTCACACCTGCCCTTGAAATTGATTTTTCTTCTGGAAGTTCAAGCTCTCTCTTTCAATGATCAGCTCTTCTTGGAACCATAAGGACTTCCAGAAATGCTTCCACAAAGAAACCAGATGTGTATGGATTGAAGAGCTAGAGTATGTAAGTCATGGGGGTTCTTGGTAGTAACAGCCCTCAGGCTAGCAGCAGCAAGCAAGCAATCTGTGATGAGCATCTTGTCAATTTCAAGGTTCAGGGTTTAGTGGGGTTGACGTAGATCACAGCAATAATAAGTTTTGTGCAATGTCAATTCCACCTCATCCAAATAGCAGCACACTTTTTAACCTTGTAGTAATGCAACACATGCAGGTGCGCAAGACAATGTGTCGCATTAAACAAGTGCTGACAGAGAGAGCCCTTGCAGAGGAAGATGCCAGCAAACGCAAAAGGTTACGAGAAATGATAAACGCAATGTGACTGAACCTTGTTGTTGTTCAGCAGGAAGTCAGCTGTCTGCAAAGTTATTCATTATGAAATGGGAGATAAACAAAGGTTGAAAAAGGAAGGGTTTTGGAGGATGCAGCCATGGTTTTGGAGTAGCATGTATCATTAGTAGTCATACTTACACTAATTGCAATCAATGACATCAGCAAATGGCTGGCTGGATTGTTCTTTTCAGCCACCTCTGTTCTACATTTTAGAGGAATTGATGGAAACCTGGATTCCTACATTGATGCTCTCATTAGTTGTGCATCCATCCTTTGAGCAATGCTAGCTTAGTCATGCAGATCCTGATTTGAGATTCTTTTCCTCTCATGCAATTGCTCAAAGTAGCCAGTATAACTGGTTGGTAGTCTTGCTTAACATGGGGAATGAGTTTGTGGAGACTTTTTTGTTCATGCCTGGACATGGAGAAGTTCAAAGTAAATGTAGGCTGGTATCCTTTGTCCTACTCTATAGAACTTGCTCATGTTTTCAGTTGTTTGTTTTCATCATGTTCTGTGTGAGTGCTTACACGGATTGTGTGGTATTTTTAATGCTGATGGGATTGTGCAATCACTGTCTGTGTGATCTGATGCTTTATTGTCAGTTTACTAAAGCAGTGGATCTGTTTGTGGCCTACTGGTGTATTGTCTAGTACTAGCACTTGTTGGAGTGTGGTTGATTAAGACATGACAAAGAATTGAAGATGTTTTGTTGAGAAGAGATCATCTTTGCTTTGGTGATACAATCAGTGCTCAGCCAGTGGGATTCTGGGGACTGCTTAGGAAAGTGAAAGTCAATAGTTTGCAAGCTTTGATGATTCTATGCAGTATTTAGTGATTCTATGCAGCAGGCTTCATGCTCTCTTGTATGAGACTGTTTGGCATTAGATTTTTTGGGTGATGTTATTGCATGTGGTAGAAAGGGAACTGAGAAAGAGGTTTGTTGTAGGAAAGAGATGACCTAATAAGGTTGGCCACTGCAGAAAAGTCCTTGCTTTCAGAAGCCATGTGTAGCTCTGAGATTCATTAATCCAGAGACTCACACAGTTGCAGTTGACTGGCAGACTACTGTTCTCGGTTCTGAATCCATGTTCTTTGCATAAACAATTGCCAAAATGGTTGGCATGCAGATTGCAGATTGTAGCAAAAGATCCTTTTGACATGACAGCATAAGTGGCATATTTCACCACGGAGTTCCCAATCTGATGATGTGCAAGAGGTGCTTGAGATGTAACTTACACTGGGAACCAAGAAAGAAACAAAGAACATAGAGTCTCATCACTCATAACTGCATTGCAAGACATCAGACCACAGAAAGGGCGCAAAATAGTAACAACACGAAATGATGAAACATTTAAGTGCAGATCTGGAATGAAAAACCGAGGCACCGTAATGTAGCATGAAGATTGTGAGACATCTTTCAAAATCCGGATCTGGTTTGTGTGATCTATGGTAGATTCTGGAATTTTTTAGGGTTAGGGTTTGGAGCTCAAGCAGTAGTAGCAAGTGAAGAAAGCAAGACGCGAAGAGTAGGGAGGAATAAGGAAGGAAAAAACATACCCACTGCTGCTGCTGCGGCAGACATGGAGTGCTCTAGCTTTTCTCTGTCGGATTCCGTATTGCACACTTCCTGGAACTATTCTGGTGAAAGATATGCGGCGGCCTGCAACGATGGCAGCATTCAGATCTGGAGCAGGAGGAACGAAAGTGGTGACGCACCTTTCTCTTGCACCAGTCAATGGAAGGTGAGAAAATCATAGAAGGAGTCTGTTGCATCGATCTTAATATTTTAGATTTAGGGTTTAGGATCTTACATTGTGTGGCTGATGTTGCGTAGTAGTTGGAGTGATTGATCTATTGTGTTGTGTTTGATTCTGAGAAGCGGGGACTATAGAGGTAAATACATTTGCAGCAGCAAAACAGATGAGCAAAATTTTTTGGTGGAAATTTTGTGCAGGCGCACAATGGTCCTGTGTTGAAAGTGGTATGGGCTCCTCCTGAGTTTGGAGATATGGTGGTGTCTTGTTCCACAGATGGATGTGTGACATTATGGGAGGAAGTTGCAGAAGGTAAAGTTCCTGTTTCCTTGTCGAATAATATCAGGATCGGTTCTTTTGCTTTTCCCTGGAGCTGCAAGACAAAAGAGAGGAAGGAATGTAAACAGGCCGCTGGCACAACGCACAAATAGAAATTAAAAAAACTCCTGCAGAACTATAACAATGAATGCAAGTTCTTCTCCTACAGTCTTCTTGGAGCTTTTGAGTCCTTATACATGAAGAAGGCTTATGAAATCCTCTGGTTTGCAGTTATGTAGACTGGCTTTCTTGGTCACTTAGAAGTTGTGGTTTAGGGTCTAGGACTGGGTATTCGAAGCTCCTCTGATCCAGAGCTTCTCCAGCATTCAATCTTCTGTCGACTGGTGTTGTGTGCTCTTTCTTACAGGGGATGGGGATGACACTTGGAGATTGTGCTCCCATCTTGAGCAGAGCCGGACCACTGTCCTTGATGTTCAGTTTGGAAACTGTTTGTCAGGATTGAAACTTGTAAGGAGCTGAACACCCTCTGCAAAACTGAGAAACCCTAAACTGGAAAACTCTGTCTCTTTTTCTTTGAGGAGGAGGAGGAGGAGGGGTTGAAGCTCTTTGAAATGCAAGACAGGTGGACTAGGCTGAGTATCACATTGTTCTTAGTATGTGTGACATTGGGTTGGTCAGTAGCCATTGTTGTAAGTGAGAACAGTAGCTGGTTTGTCTCCTCTTGTCTTTATGTGCAAGTAGTCTAAAGGGTTTAGGGTTCTACTCTGCCTTGATGTCCAGAGCTGTGCTGGACCATGTTATCAACTACTAGTTATCCTTGCTATCTTTCCTATATTGGAAGTGTCTTTGGTCTGACTGCTCAAAGTTATGTTGGTAGGTTACAGCTGGAGCAGATGGTCATGTCAAGATCTATGAGACTACAAATACTTTGGAACTTAAGCACTGGCAATTGCAGGTAAAGATTCTCTGATTTTGATTTGAATTTGAGTATTATCTTCACAAGGAAATGGTAGACATCACAATGGGGATTCATGGTTTTCATGGAAATCTCTGCTGGTCTTCTGTGTATATCAAGAGTTTGGTGCTAGTGCCAAACCTAGGTTGCTACTGGATTGCCAAACTGATCTTTCAGGGTTTGCTCAGCATGGACTAGAATGATGAGAGGATTTGTATTTGTGCAGGCTGAGTTTTCCAGTGTGCCAGCTTTGAAAGAAGGCACTGGAAAAGTGTCCTGCACTGCAGCATCTATTTCTTGGAGGCCACCTGTTGACTCAATACAACGTCCGGTTTTTGTGCTTGGATACTGCTCATCTTCTCAACAAGTTGGACCTGCAAAGGTGAGGGCCCTTTGATGTGCCTAACAACAAGCTTAATGAAACAGACTTAATGGTTGTGAAGCATTTTCAAATGGCATCTAATGTGGATGTATATGTTTTGTTTATCCCAGGTACAAGAATTCTGTTACATGCAGGATCTTGTGGCAAACACTTGCAAGTAAGTTGCTCATTGAAAGCAGAACTTATTGTGAGTGGTTTCAGGTATGGGAATTTGCAGAGGCATACCAGCGCTGGCAGTTGCTCACTGAGCTGGCTGAGCCCAATGAAAAGTTGGAGCCTGTGCATCATGTATCATGGGCACCCAATGTAGGCAGGTCAATTTCATGTTTTCAAATTTTCTCCTCTGTTTTTGTTAGGATTCCTGTGAAGAGGATCTCTATGCTAACCTACAAAAGTTGCAAATGTTTCCAATTTTTCTCCTCTGATTGTTAGAATTCCAGTGAAGAGGATCTCTCGATTCCCCTACAAGAAAGTTGCAAAGTGAACAGAACTCAAGATGTTGGTATTCCTTTCTTGGTTACACTAATATCAGTCAACAGCAATGATGGATATTGTAGGACATTCTATGGAGTATGAACCTTGCAAGGTTGTCCTTTCATATGACAGTGGTTACATCCCACTTTGCAGAATCATATTAGGAATGTTTCTGTCTCATCTTTCTTGTATTGAATGGACGCAGGCCTTACGAGTTAATAGCAGTTTCCTCTGGGAGAGCAGTTTCCATCTGGAGACTTGAGTTTTCTTCAGACTCTCAAGGAAGGATCTCTGTCTCCAGGGTGGCACACTTACAGGACCACAATTCTGAGGTTTGTGTTGCATATAAATCTTTCTGCAATGTCTACTTCAGTTTTCTTGTTGTGCAGTTAATGATGTCTGAAAGCTTGTCAGATACTCTCGGGTGCCCTGTGACAATGGATGCTGGACTTTCAGCTGAATTCTTCTGGAGACCTTCTGGATGTAGAAATCTATCAGCATTAAAATGGTGAATTTTGAAATCTGTTGAAGCCATTGCTGTTCTTTTTGTTCCAGGTGTGGCACTTGGATTGGGATATGTCAGGTATGACACTGGCTACTTCAGGAAGTGATGGAAATGTGCGCCTCTGGCAAGCCAGCTTTGGTGGGCAGTGGCAACAGCAAGGAATTGTTGCAAGCATGAGAGAGTCCTAGCATAATTTTGTTGTTGCATGTACATATTTCTGAAGATCCAGTCAAGCACAGTTATGTTTTTTGAAGAGAATAGTCATCGTCAAGTTGTGCACCTGAAAACTGCAACACAACACTGAAGGTATTCATGAGATAGCGATTTTGCAGACAATTATCAGGTGGAGAATGCAGTGCTGGTGTGCACCCATGCAAAGTGAACCTTCTTCACTCCCTGTAAGTTGCAATTTTTTAAAAATGTGCAAAGGGACACATCTAGCAGGAGCTTCCAGAATGTGATCTTGTTGCACCTGGTGAGGTTCTTTGCATATAATCTTGCAATGAAAGCACATGAGGATACATTGACAGGCAAATTCTTGTTATGACATGAAGAGGCTGAACTAGTAGAACCTCTTCATGTCATATGGCATCAAAGATTTGTGGACTTTTTTTGAACTGCCAGTTACTTTTGTTTTGAGCATTACACAGAACTTCTTATTTCACATGGTAAAGCTCTGTTTTAGCTTCAAAGTCACAGTTTCTATCAACTTGCTCAGTGGATTCACCCTGAGAGTTCCTTCCTTTCCAAGTTTTTTGAAGTCATAATGGGCAATTTTCAAATCCTGAAGATTTCTGTGTTGTACCCGACACAAATGTGCTGAAAGCCCACCTCGACAGGAGACAGAAGCTACAGCCTAAAGCCACTCTCTGAAAGGATGGCTCTAGAAGATGCATGCGGCCCACGTCAAATAAGGCAGTGTTTACAGTACTAGCAAACCAGTGAGAATGGGTTGCAG